>JADMIO011485912.1_pt1 | contig 19875 bp, 15 predicted proteins | sample 8958161 | NCBI WGS metagenome assembly JADMIO01 (sample SAMN16585339, study PRJNA669376) | soil metagenome | isolation source: Crop rotation soil | place: USA: Cullars Rotation, Alabama | collected 2011
CGGCGGGCGGCGGAGCCGCCCGCCCAAGAAGGAAGCAGCGAGGACGGCCGGCTCCGCCGGCCGCCGCAGCTTCGCTACAAGCTCGCCGAGGAAGCTCTGCTTCCGAGTGCGAAGCGTCAGCAGGTTTCTTCGCCGACGACCAGGCGGGTGCCTTGGCCGATGCCGAGGGGCTCCAGGCCCCCCTCGGGGACTTCGAGGGCGTAGCGGTAGGCGGCGTCGGCGCCGTAGGTGGGGCAGGGGTCCTGGTCGCCGCAGGGGGGCATGTCGGCGGAGGAGACGAAGTCGCCCTGGGTGTCGAAGAAGGCGATCGACAGGGGGATGAGGGTGTCCTTCATGTAGAACTCGGCCTGGGTGTCGCGCTCGAAGCGGAACAGCATCCCGTCGTAGCCGGACAGGTCGGTGCGGTTCATCAGCCCCTGGTTCTGCTGCTGGATGGTGGCGGCCAGCAGCGCGCAGCGGGCGGCCGACACCGAGCCGCTGCCGAACAGCACCCCCGTGGTGTCGACCCGGAAGGTGATCTCCCCGAAACCGGCCAACCGGGTGCGGACGGCCGCGGTGGTGCCGGGGGTGGCGCCCGGCGGCCCCAGCCGGAACGACGGGTTGGCCGGGCTGTCGGCGCCGGCCAGGACGAAGCCGATGATGCCCAGCAGGACCAGGACGGGCACCGCCCAGTTGAGCAGCCGACGGGTGGTGGGGCTCACGCGCCGCGCGACCCGCCCGTCGACCCGGCACCGGCCGCCCCGGCACCGGCGCCCGGCACCGCCGAGCGCAGGGCGGCAGCCACGTCGGCCGACAGGTGGTAGCTCTCGTCGTCGGCCGGGAAGCGCCCGGCCCGCACGTCGGCCGCGTAGGCGGACACCGCCGCCACCGCCTCCGCCTTCAACGACCCGTAGCGGCGGACGAACTTGGGCAGCACCCGGTCCTCCAGTCCCACCAGGTCGTGGAACACCAGCACCTGGCCGTCGCAGTCCGGTCCGGCCCCGATGCCGATGGTGGGCACGGGTACGGCCGCGGTGATGGCCGCCGCCACCTCCCGGGGGACGCACTCCAGCACGATGGCGAAGCACCCGGCCTCGGCCAGGGCCACCGCGTCGTCGACCAGCCCCGCGGCCGCCTCCTGCTGCTGGCCCTGGACCCGGTAGCCGCCCATCATGTGCACCGACTGGGGCGTGAGCCCGAGGTGGCCCATGACCGGGATCTCGGCCCCCAGCAGGGCGTCGACCACCGGCAACCGCCGCCGGCCGCCCTCCAGCTTCACCGCCGCCGCCCCCGCCCGGACCAGCACCGCCGCGTTGCGCACCGTGTCCTCCACCGACACGTGGTAGCTCAGCCACGGCAGGTCGGCCACGACCAGGGGGCGGGGCCGGGTGCGGGCCACCGCGGCCACGTGGCGGGCCATGTCGTCGACCGTGACCTGGAGGGTGTCGTCGTAGCCGAGCACGACCATGGCCACCGAGTCGCCCACCAGCACGATGTCGACGCCCGCCTCGTCGGCCACCCGGGCGGTGGGGGCGTCGTAGGCGGTGACCATGACCAGGGGCGGGCCGCCCTTGCGGGCTCGCAGCGAGGGGACGGTGACGTGCACGGACCCCGGGCTCATGGCAGTGCTACCTCCTTCCGTCCGGCGGCGAAAATGCCTGCCGGCGGCGACCGCAATCCTACCTACCTACCCGCCGGGCAGGGTCACGCCCGGAGGCAGGGTGATGGTGACGCTGTTGGGGTCCCGCCGCCGGATGGTGTCGGGGGTGGTGTTGACGGTGGCCGTCGAGTCGATGTTGGCCGTGGAGTTGGCGTCGCCGTCGGTGGTGGCGGCGCCGGGGACCCCGTCGCCGGCCGTGCCGGCGGTCCCCGCCACCGTCGTCGTCGGCCCCGACAGGGTGACGCTGCCGTCGGCCGGCTCGGTGCCGGCGGCGGCCACCGGCTCCGGCTCCGGCACGGTGGGCGTGGTGTAGCGGATGATGGGGCTGAGGGCCTTGCCCTCGAAGTCGGGGGCGGGCGTGTCGGCGTCGTCGTTCTCGGGGGGCAGGCCGCTCAGGAAGCGCTGGAAGATGCGGGCCGGCAGCGACCCGCCGTTCACCTTCTTCACCCCGTGGACGTTGAGCAACTGCTCGCTCTGGCCCTCGGGGTAGCCCATCCACACCGCCACCGTGAGGGAGCGGGTGGAGCCCACGAACCAGGCGTCGCCGTAGTCCTCGGTGGTGCCCGTCTTGCCCCTGACCTTGGTGTTCTTGACCTGGGCGCCCGTGCCCGAGCCCCGGGCCACCACCTGCTCGAGGGCGAAGTTGACCTGGTCGGCCTGGGCCTTCTCCAGCACCCGGACGCCCTTAGGCCGGGTGTCGGGCAGGACGGTGTCGGCCATGGTGACCTTGGTGATGACCTGGGGCGTGTAGCGGACGCCGCCCCGGGCCAGGGTGGAGTAGGCGTTGGCCATCTCCAGCACCGAGACGTTCTGGGTGCCGAGGGCGATCGACGCCACCGGCGCCAGTTCGGACGTGATCCCGAGCTGCTGGGCCATGTCGACCACCTTGTCCGGGCCCAGGTTGTCGACCAGCTGGGCGTAGACGGTGTTCACCGAGTTGACGGTGGCGTCGATGAGGTTGATCTGGCCGTAGCTGGCGCCCTCGTAGTTGGTGACCTCCCAGTCGTTGCCCCGGTCTGCCTTGGGCAGCACGATCTTGGCCGGCCCCTTGAACGACGACTCCAGGCTGTAGCCCTCCCGGACGGCCTCGGCCAGGGCGAAGGGCTTGAAGGTGGACCCGCCCTGGCGCCCGGAGCCGCCGCCCTCGTCGCCCACGGCCAAGTTGACCTGGGACTCGTCCCAGTCCCGTCCGCCGACCATGGCCACCACCTGGCCGTCCTGGTTGATGGCGACCAGGGCGCCGGCGGGGTCGCCCGGCTCGTCGAGAAGGCCGTAGACGGCGTCGTAGGCCTGACGCTGGAGGTCGGGATCGAGGCTGGTCTGGACCCGCAGGCCCTGGCGGAGCACGAAGTCCTCGGAGTAGGTCTTCTCCAGCTCCTGGCGCACGTACTGGACGTAGTACTCGGCCCCGACGCCGGGCAGGGCCACCTCGGAGTCGATCTCGGTGCGGGGGGCGACGTAGGACTCGAGCTTGATGGCCTCCACGTCGGCCTTCTGGGCGGGGGTGATGTGCTTGGTCTCGACCATGGCCTGGAGGACGAAGGTCCGCAGCTCGTAGGCGAGGGCGGGGTCGGCCACCAGGTCGCCGCCCGATGGCGAGCGGATGAGGCCGACGAGGTAGGCCGCCTCCTTCAGGCCGAGCTGGTCGACGTCCTTGTCGAACCAGGTGCGGGACGCGGCCTGGATGCCGTAGGCGCCCCGTCCGAAGTAGACGGTGTTGAGGTAGCGCTCGAGGATCTGGCGCTTGTCGAGCTTGCGCTCGAGCTTGATGGCGATGACGGCCTCCCGCAGCTTGCGCCACAGGGTGGGGTCGCTGCCCACGTAGACCTGCTTGACGTACTGCTGGGTGATGGTGGACCCGCCCTGGGTGGCCCCCTTGTGGCGGACGTCGGCCCACGTGGCCCGCACGATGCCGAGGGGGTCGATGCCGCCGTGCTGGAAGAACTTGCGGTCCTCGGCCGCGATGACCGCCTTTTGGACGACATCGGGCACCTGCTCGAGCTTGACCGGGAAGCGGTTCTCCTGGCCGTGGAGGGTGGCCAACTGGTTGCCGGCGGCGTCGTAGATGATCGTCGTCTGGGGCAGGGCGGCCTCGGGCGGGAGGGGGACCTGGGTGAGCACCCACGCCGCCCCGGCCAGGGCGGTGACCGCGACGATGCCGAGCAGGAACCACACCCGCCGGTAGCGCCAGAAGAAGCTCGCCTTCTTGATCCGCTGCGGGCGGTTGCCGCGGGGGCCGTTGCCGCCGTTGCCGGTGCCGTTGCCGCCGGTGCCGGTGCCGGTGCCACCGATGCCGATGCCGGCGCCGTTGGCCGGGCGGGGGTCGCCGGCGAAGTACCCGGCCGGGGGCCGGCGCCCGATCTTGGTTCCCGACCGGCCACCTCGGGCCACGGGCCGTCCGCCGGCCACCCGCGCTCCGGTGGCCACGCCGGTCGCCCGGCGGGAGGCAGTCCCGGAGGGAAGGGGCGGGGCGACGGGGCGAGGGGCGGTCGGGACCGGGCCGTTCGGGACGTTGATCGTCGCCGCCTGGCCGTTCGGGACGGTGATCGTCGCCGCCTGGCCGTTCGGGTGCTGGCCGGCGTCGACGCGGGGCGGGGCCGGGGGACGCGGCTCGGGCGGGTACTGATTGTTCGCGGCCTGGCGGGGCTGGCCGTTCGGGTTCCGGCGGGGCTGGTCGGTGCCGGTTCGGCGGGCCTTGCCGCTGGGCGACGGGCCGGGCTGGCCGCCGTGGGAACGCGGAGGTTGGGGGGCGGACCCGGGACGGGCCCGACGGGGGCCGGGCGGGGCCTGGCCGGGGGCGTGGGCGTGGGTCGGCACGGCCGGGGGCCGGCGACTGGTGGCGGCAGCCCGGCGGGCTGAAGTGGCGGCGGCCCGTTGCCGCTGGCGGGCGGCGGACGGATTCTGATCCGGCCCCGCGGGGCGGGCGTGACCCGGCGGCGGGTACGGACCGGCGGCTTGCTGGCTCATCGGATCGGGGCCCTAGACGACGCCGGGCGACCAACCCTGAATGTCCGGTCGAGGTCGAGACCGGTGGCGCGGCCAGGGTCGTGGGGACCCCGGCCGGCGGCAGCCGGACCCGGCCGCCAAGGGCCGAACGACCGCCCAGGGCGGCTCGGAGACAGCGCTACGGGCAGGCGCACGAGGCTCGAAGACTACCAAGGGGCCGTCGCCGCGCCCAGAATCGGGTCCCCGCGCATCCCTCAAGTGGCGGTTGACAGCCGACGCCAGCGCTCCCGGGACGGCGGCAAACCGGCCCGGGAGCGCTGGGGAGTGACGGCCGCGTGGGTCCCGCTTACACGCAGGCCATCACGTTCTTGATCTGGGTCGCGTCGGCAATGAGGTCGGCGGCCAGGGCCGGGGCGATCCTCCGGGGTGTGTGCAGTCGGACCTGCCGGACGTAGTCGTCGAGGTCCTTGCACGCCTTGGCCACGTCGCCTGCCGCGAAACCGGCCCGGGCCTTCTCGATCTTCGACGCCACCGCCGTGCCCGGGTCGACGCCCTGGGAAGCAGCCACGGCGTCGGCCAGCTGCTCGGCCGCCCCCTTGACGTGAATCGTGAACGACCCCGGGGCGACGTTGCCGTAGAGGTCGGTGGCGGTGCAGGTCACGGTCGTATCGCCGATGGCGATCGTCGAGCCGGGCGCCGGGGTGCAGGTGACGGGGGGCTTCGGGATGCGGCGGTCGTCGTCGGTGGCGGTGGCGGCGAAGGGCACCACCGCTCCCGCAGGGATGGTGGCGTCGACCGTGATATTCGCCGGCAGGGTCAGCACCGGGGGCAGGATGTCCTTGACCTCGACCGTGAACGAGCCGGTGGCGACGTTGCCGGAGGCGTCGGTGGCGGAGCAGCCCACCGTGGCCGTGCCGATAGCGAAGGTCGCGTCCGACGCCGGGGTGCAGGTCACGGGCGGGTGGGGGAAGGCCCGGTTGTCGTCCACCGAGGTGGCGGCGAAGGTGACCGCCGCCCCGCCCGTGTCACCGGTGGCGTCGACGGTGATGGGTACGGGCAGGGTCAACACCGGCGGCAGGATGTCGACGACCTCCACCGTCAAGGTCCCCATCCGGGTGTTGCCGGACAGGTCCGTCGCCTGGCAGAGCACCATGGTGGTGCCGATGGCGAAGGTCGAGCCCGACGGGATGGAGCAGGTCACGGCTGGTGTGGGGCTGCGGCCGTCGTCGTCGGTGGCGGAGGCGGAGTAGGAGACGGCCGCGCCTCCGGTGTCACCGGTGGCGTCCACCGTGATCGGCGCCGGCAGCGAGAGCACCGGCGGCAGGATGTCACGGACGGTCACGGTGAAGGAGCCGGTGCCGGTGTTGCCCGCGGCATCTCTGGCGGTGCAGGCCACGGTGGTGGTCCCGATGGCGAAGGTCGAGCCCGACTCCGGCGAGCAGGCGACGGCGGGCGTTTCCTTGCCCGTGTCGTTGTCGGTGGCGGTGGCGACGAAATCGACGAGCGCGCCCCCGGACGACCCGGTGGCGTCGACGGTGATCGCCGCCGGCACCTGGACGACGGGCGGGGTGACGTCCCGGACGGTGACCGTGAACGACCCGGTGCCGGTGTTGCCGGCGGCGTCGGTGGCCGAGCAGGTCACCCTGGTGGTCTTGATGGGGAACGTCGAGCCCGACGGCTGCGAGCAGGTGACGGGCGGGCTGGCGGGGTTGGCATCGGTGGCGGAGACGCTGTAGCTGACCACGGCCCCGCTGGCGTCGGCCGGCGCGTCGACGGTGATGGGCCCCGGCACGTGGACCGTCGGCGGAGTCGTGTCGGGGGCGGCGATGGTGAAGGATTGGGTCACGGTCTCGGCGGGGTAGAAGCTGCCGTTGCCCGCCTGGTCCGCGGCGACGACGCACCTCCCGGCGCCGGTGAAGGTGACCGATCCGCTGGGGGTCACGGTGCAGGCGCCGGGGGTGGTGCCGCCCCCGCCCACGCCCGGGGAGAAGGTCACCGGGAGGCCGGACGAGGCGGTGGCGGTGGCGGTGTAGCGGCCACCCACCACGGCGTTCGCCGGGAGTGAGGAGGTGAAGGTGATCTTCTGCGACGCCTTGGCGATGGTCGTGGGTGTGGTGGTCGGCGGCACTGTCGTCGGCGGCGCCGTCGTCGTGGTCGGCGGGACGGTTGTCGGCGGGACGGTGGTTGTCGTGGGCGGCTGCATGGCGAAGCCATAGATGCCATCCACCCCCTCGTCGACGACGAAGACCCGGTCGGCGCTGACCGCGATTCCGCCCGCGCGCTCCAGCTCGACCTCCCCGAAGCCGACGTCCGCGACCGGGGGGAGCGAGTAGGGGAGCCCCAAGACCACCTCGAAGCTGACGGCGCTCGACACGGAGGCGAAGACGTACGGGGACCCGAGGCCGATGCCCTGGATGGTGCCCGTGACCGGGAGACGAGTCTCCTGGACCCAGGTGCCGTTGCGCTGGAACTCCTGGATGCGCGGAAATTGGGCGGGGATGATTGCGGTCGGCACCATGCCCTGGTCGGCGACGTACACGTGCCCGCCGGGAAGGACCGCCACGTCGGACGGGGCGATGAACTGGCCCGGACCGTCACCGAAACCTCCCCACTCGGTGAGGAACTCGCCGTCGGTGCTGAACCTCTGGACGCGGTTGTTCCCGCTGTCCACCACGTAGACGTGGCCGGTGTCGTCGACGGCGATCCCCGTCGGGGTCGCGAACTGGCCGGGGCCCGAACCAAGTGTTCCCCACTGCAGCTGGAAGACCCCGTTCACGCCGAAGCGTTGGATCCGGTTGTTCCCGGTGTCGGCGACGAAGATCTGATCGGTCTCGGAGCCCTGATCGAGATCAAAGGCGACGGCGATGCCGTGCGGGTGGTCGAACTGGCCCGCGGCGGTGCCCGGGGAGCCGAACTTCGACACGAACGCGCCGTCCGGGCTCATCCGCTGCACCCGGTTGTTGTCCGTGTCGGTCACCCAGAGGTAGCCCGCCCGGCCGAGGGCGATCCCGTGGGGACTGCTGAACTCGCCGTCGCCCGTCCCCGAGTGGCCGATGGTTGTGACCACCTGCCACTGGGCCAGCGCGGGGCCGGCCAGGAACCCGGACAGGCAGATGGCGGCGACCAACCCGACGAGGAGCTTGACCACCCGGCCGCTGCGTCGCCGGCTTCCGCTCCGACCGTGGCTGCTCCGACTCTGGCTGCTCCGACTCTGGCTGCTGGTGATGGTTCCCATGACTTCCCCCTCGTTGTGCGGTCCTTTTCGGGACTATGAGGGGTGGGAAGGGGCCGAATCATGGCCCACGCGGGCCATATTTTTCGTGTTTTGTGGGGTCCTCAGCCGGTGCCGGAGCGGCGGCCGCCCAGGGGGAAGGCCCGGACGAGGTGGTTCCAGGCGCACTCGGGGCACACCTCGACCACGTAGCAGGTGCTCTCCTCACGTCGACGGGAGAGCTTGGTCATCTCCTTGTGGGTGTCGACGACGCGGCCGTGGGCGGGGAGGTTGGCGCCGAAGGCGAAGGACACGAGGACGAGGGCCGACTCCTCGCAAATGGGGCACTCGAGGGGCTGGCTGGGACGACCGATGCCGCGGGCGGCCCGCATGAGCTCGGGGTGGGCGTCGCAGATGTCGCGGCGGCCGAGGCGGCCCCGCCGGAACTCGTCGACGGTGTGCCGCCGGACCAGGCGGTAGTCGATCAGTCCCGCCGGGGACGAGCCCGCGCCGCGGATGGATTCGGGTCGGAAGCTCACGGACGCCTCACCGCGGCCAGGGTAGCGAACCCCCCCGCCCTGGCGAGTCGCCGCCTGAGCAACTGGCGCCAGTGGGCCCTCCGAGGGACTGGTAGTGGCACTTGGTCGGCTGGCGCACCGTCGCCGCGTGAGCAGGTGGCGTCAGCGGTCCCTCTGAGGGACTGGCAGTGGCACTTGGCCGGCTGGCGCACCGTCGCTGCGTGAACAGGTGGCGTCAGTGGTCCCCCTGAGGGACTGGTAGTGGCACTTGGTCGGCTGGCGCACCGTCGCTGCGTGAGCAGGTGGCGTCAGCGGTCCTTCTGAGGGACTGGTTGTGGCACTTGCTCGGCTGGCGCACCGTCGCCGCGTGAGCAGGTGGCGTCAGCGGTCCCTCTGAGGGACTGGTTGTGGCACTTGGTCGGCTGGCGCACCGTCGCTGTGTGAGCAAGTGGTGCCAGCCGTCCCCTGAGAACTGGTAGTGCCCAGTTCCGCGGCTGGCACACCCTCGACGCCGTGAGCAAGTGGCAGCAGAGGTCCCCGGAGGGACTGGTAGTGGCATTTGGTCGGCTGGCGCACCGTCGCTGCGTGAGCAAGTGGCGTCAGTGGTCCCTCTGAGGGACTGGTAGTGCCACTTGCTCGGTTTCGGGCCCCCCTCGGAGAGGCAGTCGGCCTCGGCAGAGCCCCCGCGGTTGCGTTGCGTTGGGGCCGTGGCATACTCGTACCGATATATCGGACCGATATATCGGAAAGGTCGTGCGTTGCTGGAGTTGGCCGTCCTGGGGTTGCTGAAGGAACAGCAGCTGCACGGGTACGAACTGAAGAAGCGGCTCACGGAGGCGCTCGGGCCGTTTTCGAGCGTCTCCTTCGGCTCGCTCTACCCCGCCCTCAACCGGCTGGAGGCGGCCGGCGCGGTGCGGGCGGTCGACCGGGCCCTGGCGACCGTCGAGGCCGAAGCGCCCCGAGCACCCGTCCCCATGACCGGCTCCATCGCCGGCGAGGCAGCCGCCTTCCGGGCCCGGCGGGCGGCGGCGGCGACCGTTCGCCGGAGCGAGCCCCGCTCCGCCCGCACCCGCAAGGTCTACGCCATCACCGACCGCGGCCAGCAGCTGTTCGAGGAGCTGCTCGACGCCGAGTCGGTGGGCGACGACGACAAGTCGTTCAATCTCAAGCTCGCGTTCTGCCGCTTCCTGCCGCCCGAGCGGCGGCTGCGGCTGCTCGAGCGCCGGCGGGCCCAGCTGGAGGACCGGCTGGACCGCACCCGCAGCAGCCTTCGCGGCCGGCGGGACCGCATCGACACCTACACGCAATCGTTGATCGATCACGGCACCGAGTCGGCCGAGCGCGACATCTCGTGGCTCGACCGGCTGATCGCGATCGAACGTCAGGCCACCTCAGGGCAGGCCCATCCAGATCTGGGAGGACAGCAGTGACGAAGAAGATTCGGTTGGCCATCGCGGGAGTCGGCAACTGCGCCAGCTCGCTGGTCCAGGGCCTCGAGTACTACCGCGACGCCGACCCGGCCGAGACCGTCCCCGGCCTCATGCACGTGGTGCTCGGCGGCTACCACGTGCACGACGTCGAGGTGGTCGCCGCGTTCGACGTCGACGCGGCCAAGGTCGGCCTCGACATCGGCAAGGCCATCTTCAGCGGCCAGAACAACACCATCAAGTTCGCCTCGGTCGGCGAGCTGGGGGTGGAGGTGCAGCGGGCGCCCACCCTCGACGGCCTGGGCAAGTACTACCGCCTGACCATCGAGGAGTCCCTGGCCGAGCCGGTCGACGTGGCCCAGGCCCTGCGCGACGCCCGGGCCGACGTGCTCGTGTCCTACCTGCCCGTCGGCTCCGAGGCCGCCCAGCGCTACTACGCCAACGCCTGCATCGAAGCCGGCGTGGCCTTCGTGAACGCCATCCCCGTCTTCATCTCGTCCGACCCCGAGTTCGCCGAGCGCTTCCGGGCCGCGGGCGTGCCCATCGTGGGCGACGACATCAAGAGCCAGGTCGGCGCCACCATCGTCCACCGCCTGCTGGCCCGCCTGTTCGAGGACCGGGGCCTGGTCCTCGACCGCACCTACCAGCTCAACGTCGGCGGCAACATGGACTTCAAGAACATGCTCGAGCGGGAGCGGTTGGAGTCGAAGAAGATCTCCAAGACCCAGGCCGTCACCAGCCAGCTCGACAACGGGATCGCGGCCGACGACGTCCACATCGGGCCGTCCGACCACGTGCCGTGGCTGGAGGACCGCAAGTGGGCCTACATCCGGCTGGAGGGTCGCAACTTCGGCGACGTGCCGTTGAACGTGGAGCTCAAGCTCGAGGTGTGGGACTCCCCCAACTCGGCCGGCGTCATCATCGACGCCGTGCGCTGCGCCAAGCTGGCGTTGGATAGGGGGATCGGCGGGCCGCTGCTGGCCCCGTCGGCGTATTTCATGAAATCGCCGCCGGTGCAGTACCACGACGACGACGCCCGGGTGATGCTGGAGGAGTTCATCGCTGGGAACTGAGTCGTTGGACGAGCGGGTCGCGGCTGCGGTCGAGGCCCGGCGGGCGATGGAGGCCGATCCGGACGACCCGGCGCTGGCCGCGGCCTTCGTCGAGCAGGCCACTGGGATCGCGGAGCACGAGTGGGACGCCTTCGACGCGGTCCTGCCGCTGCTGGCCGATGGTGACGCTGTGCGGCGATCGGCGGCGGCGGCGATCCTCGGCCGTGTTGGCCACGCCCACCGGGGCCTGGCCCAGACGGTGTGCGACAGCCTCATCGCCGTTGGGGCGGAGGAGGTCGACGACGGGGTGGTCGACACGCTGGCGGTGGCGGCCCACGAGGCCGGGCTGACGGTCGGCACCGCCTGCAACCTGCTCCTGCGCACGCCGCCCCTGCGACGAATGGGCGCCTACCACCTGGCCATGGTCGTGTCGGGGTCGCCCGACGACGAGCCCATCCGCAAGGTGCTGCGCATCGCGGCCGACGATCCCGACCCCGAGGTCCGCCGCTGGGTCGAACTGGGCCTGGAGACAGCGGCCGAGGACTGACGGCCCGGCCGCCTCGCCTCGTTCGGCGAGCATGTGGCACGAATCCGCCATAGAGGGGGTCCTCGTGGCGATTGCTCGGGCCGGGGCGGGCGGGCGTCGTCGAGCAAGTGGCACGAATCCGCCACGGAGGGGGTGCTCGTGGCGATCGCTCGGGCGGGGGCGGACGACGCGGCGAGCATGTGGCACGAATCCGCCACGGAGGGGGTGCTCGTGACGATCGCTCGGGCCGGGGCGGGCGCCGGCTTCGGGCCCCCGAGGGTGTCCCCGACCGCGCCTCCGGGGTCGGCCACAATGGCCGTCATGTCGAACGACGCCCTCGTCGGGTGGAAGCGCCTGCCGCCGGGCGACGCCACCAATTCGCTGGGGCCGGTGGCCGACGTCCAGTACGGGCCCGACGTGGTCACCGAGTCGGAGCTGCGGCTGCTCGGGAACCTGGAGGGCAAGCGGGTCCTGGAGCTGGGCTGCGGGGCGGGCCAGTCGTTGGTGTGCCTGTCCAAGAAGGGCGCCCACACCATCGGCCTCGACTTCGACTCCATGCAGCTGGCTGCGGCCAAGCGCCTGGCCGACGCCGAGGGGGTGCGGGTCGAGCTGCACCAGGGCGACCTGGCCGACCTCGCCTTCATGCGGGGCGACAGCGTCGACCTGGTCTTCTCCGCCTACGCCCTCGGCTTCGTGGAGGACCTCAACCGGGTCTTCCGCCAGGTCCATCGGGTGTTGAAGGAGGGGGCGCCCATCGTGTTCTCCCTCCCCCACCCCGTCTACGACCTCATCGACCACCACGGCCAGGCGCTGGTCATCCGCCGGTCGTACTTCGACCACACGCCGCTGGCCGACGGCTTCCACCACACCGTCTCCGACCTGTTCACCGGCCTCAGCCGGGCCAAGTTCCGGGTCGACGTCGTGCTCGAGCCGGAGCCGTCGATCGAGGGCAACCGCAGCCCCTTCTGGGACGAAGCCGCCCGCTGGGTCCCCCGCACCCTGGTCATCCGCGCCCGCAAAGAGGGGATCTAGCCCCCGAGGCAGGCGTGAGGTTCAGTCGTCGAGGATGAAGGTGACGAGCATGTTCACCTGGTAGCCGGTGATGGCGCCGTCGGTGACCTCGACCCGCTGCTCCTTGACCCAGGCCGACGTCACGTTGCGGAGGGTTTGGCACGCTCGTGCGATCCCAACTTTGACCGCATCCTCGAAGCTGGTCGCCGACAGGGCGCTGATCTCGGTCACCCGGGCCACGTTTCCCATGCTGTCCTCCTCGTGCGGCGGTTCCCTCAGGCTAGGGCTCGCGGCGGAAGTGCTTGCCCAGGGTCTCCATCTGGCCCTGGTAGTTGGACCCGATCCCGGAGCCGTAGAGCTTGGCCGGGGGGGCGATCATCTGCTCGAAGGTGAGCTTGCAGACCTTCTGGCGGTGCTCGATCATGAACGGGACGTCGTGGGCCCGCACCTCCAGCGCCGCCCGTGAGCCCTTGAGGCCGGCGGCGGGGTCGTAGCCGAAGCCGGGGTCGAAGAAGCCGGCGTAGTGGGTGCGCAGCTCGCCGCTGGTGGGGTCGTAGGCGGTCATCTCGGCGGCCAGGTCGGGGGGCACCATCACCGCCTCGTCGGAAAGCAGCAGGTAGAAGCGCTCGGGCTGGAGGACCAGGCGGGCGCCCTCCTCGCTCCGCACCGGCTCCCAGTAGTCCTCCACCGCGTGGGCGCCGACGCCGGACATGTCGAGCAGGTCGGCGTTGCTCCTCGCCCGGTGCCCGACTTGCTGGCCCTTGTCGCCCTCCAAGTCGAGGCTGAGGAACAGGCCGTTGGCCGTCTCGAAGTCGTCGACGGGGGTGGGCTCGCCGGCGCGGAAGAGGATGGGCTCGGCTGCGTGGCGGGTGGCCAGCTCGTCGTCGGTGAGGGTCGAGCGGCCGACCATGAGCCGGAGCTGGTTGAGGGACAGGTGCTGGCGGACCCGGATGGGGAACGAGAGGGGCACCACCTCCAGGTAGAGGGGGCCGGTGTAGCCGGGAGCGATCTCGTCGAAGCGGTGGCCGTAGTCGGTGATGACCCGGGTGAAGACGTCGACCCGGCCGGTGGAGCTCTTGGGGTTGGCCTTGCCCCGGATGTGGGGCGGGAGGTCGAGGCGCTCGGCCAGCGGGATGAGGTAGGGGCGGTTGGTCTCGAGGACGGCGCCGTCGCGGCGCAGGTCGAGCTCGTCGAAGACGTAATCCTTGACCTTGTGCTCGACGGTGTCGGTCCCCGGCAGGAAGCTGCACCGGATGCGGAAGGCGCTCTCCCCCAGGCGCAGGTCGAGGCTGGCCGGCTGGATGCTCTCCCGGGAGATGCGCAGCTCGCCGGCGTCGATGTGGCCGGCGTCGACCGCCTCCACCAGCATCTGGCTGGGAAGCACGCCCGGCGTGTCGTGGCTCAGGTCGGCGAGGTGGATCTCCCCGGGCACCGTCCGATGATGCCACCCCGCCCCGACGCCCGACAGACGGCGAACTGGTGACAGAAACAGCCCTCACAGGGCGGAAAGTGTCACCGGTTCGAGGGGGGCGGCGAACTGGTGACAGAAACAGCCCTCACAGGGCGGAAAGTGTCACCGGTTGCCAGAGGGGGGGTCGGGGCGGGCCTGCTCCGTCCACCAGGTGTCGAGGCGGCGGCGGGCCTCGTCCTCGCCCAGGGGGCCTTCTTCCAGGCGCAGCTCGAGGAGGAAGTCGCGGGCCTGGCCGACGGCGCGGCTGGGGCCGATGCCGAGCTGCTCCATGATCTGGTTGCCGTCGAGGTCGGGACGGATGGCGTCGAGCTCCTCCTGCTCCCGCAGGACGGCGATGCGCTCCTCCAGCTCGTCCATGCGCCGGGCCAGCTCGTCGGCCCGGCGCTGGTTGCGGGTGGTGCAGTCGCAGCGAGTGAGCTCGTTGAGGCGCTCCAGCAGCGGCCCCGCGTCGCGGGCGTAGCGGCGGACGGCGCTGTCGCTCCAACCGGTGCCGAAGCCGTGGAAGCGCAGGTGCAGCTCCACCAGGCGGGTGATGTCGGCGGCTTCGTCGAGGGGGTAGCGCAGGGCCCGCAGGCGGGTGTCGGCCATGCGGGCGCCGACCACCTCGTGGTGGTGGAACGACACCCCCTCGGGCCCGATGGAGCGGGTCTTGGGCTTGCCGATGTCGTGGAGGAGGGCGGCCAGGCGCAGGATCTTGTCGGGACGGGTCTTCTCCACCACCGCGATGGTGTGGCCCAGGACGTCCTTGTGCCGGTGGATGGGATCCTGCTCCAACGACAGGGCCCGCAGCTCGGGCAGGAACTCGTCGGACAGGCCGGTGTCGACCAGGAACCACAGGCCGGCGCCGGGCCGGTCGACCACCATGAGCTTGTCCAACTCCCCCCGGATGCGCTCGGGCGACACGATCTCCATGCGTCCCCGCAGGCGGCGGACGGCGTCGACCAGCTCGGGCTCGGGCACCAGGCCGTAGCCGGCGATGAACCGGGCCGCCCGCAGCATGCGCAGGGGGTCGTCGGTGAAGGACTCGTCGGGCGACAAGGGCGTGCGCAGCCGGTGCGACGCCAGGTCGGCCAGCCCCCCGAAGGGGTCGATGAGCTCGGCCCCGCCCTCGCCCGGCGTCCCCAGCTCCAGGGCCATGGCGTTGACGGTGAAGTCGCGGCGGGCGAGGTCGGCCTCGACCGCGTCGGCGAAGGCGACCTCGGGCTTGCGGGAGTCGGGGGAGTAGGCCTCGGCCCGGTGGGTGGTGATCTCGTAGGTGCGGCCGTCCTTGCGGGCGCCGATGGTGCCGAAGCGCCGGCCCTGGTCCCAGAGGGCGTCGGCCCAGCCCCGCAGGGCGGCCTCGATGGCGTCGGGCCGGGCGTCGGTGGTGAAGTCGAGGTCGGCGTCGTCGAGGGGCCGGCCGAGGATGGCGTCGCGCACGCTGCCCCCCACCAGGTACAGGCGGTGCCCGGCCGCGGCGAAGCGCTCGGCCAGGGGGGCGGTGTCGTCGAGAAGCGGCTGCAGCCGCTCGGGGACCATCGTCCTACGACGGTACCGGCCGCCCCGCGGTGACCCGATTGTTACCTGGCGGAGAACGTCCTGTTGCGCTGGCGGCGGACGCTTGGGGCAGACGATCCCGAGGAGACCCCATGTCCGTTGTCCGCAAGATCACCATGGCCGCGACCGCCGCTGTCGTGCTGGCCACCGCCACCCTCGCCAGCCCGGCCCCGGCCCGCGCCGCCGCGCCCTCCTGCGCCACCAGTTGGGGCAGCCTGCCCAAGGAGGGCGGCGACGGTCGGGGCGTCGTCACCTCCACCCGCACCGGAAGGCACCCCTGTTACGACCGGGTCGTGTTCCAGGTGTTCGGGCTGGCCGACGGGTTCCACGCCGAGTACGTCCCCGAGGTCTACACCGAGGGCGAGGGCCAGCCGCTGTCCCCGATCACCAAGGGTGGTGCGCTGCTCAAGTTCGTGTTGCGGTCCCCGGCGTACGACGAGAACGGCGTCGCCACCTACCCCCACCGCCCCGGCGACCACGTGGCCCCGGTGGCCGGCTACAAAACCCTCGGCGACGTCGTCTACGGCGGCTCGTTCGAGGGCCAGACCACCTTCGCCATCGGCGTCCGGGCCCGGCTCCCGTTCCGGGTCTTCGTCCTGCCCAGCGACACCGGCGGGGTGCGGATCGTGCTCGACGTCGCCCACCGCTGGTAGGTGGCCGCCGGTCAGGTCGGGACGTGGATGGCCCGGGCCGCGGCCACAACGTCCCGCCCGGGGCCGCCGGTGGTGGGCGGCTCCGGCTCGTGGGTGACCCCATCGAGGCCGGCGACTGAGGCCGCGGCCGACGCGGTCAGCGCGTCGAGGTCGTAGCCGCCCTCCAGGAAGGCGATGGTGCGGCCGGCGGCCGGCGCCAGCGACCGGGAACACCGGAGCAGCCACCCGTAGTCGCCGGCCGACAAACCCAGCCCGGCCAGGGGATCGGCCCGGTGGGCGTCGAAGCCGAGGGAGATCAACACCCAGGTCGGAGAGAAGCGCTCCGCCACCGGCCCGATGACCTCGTCCCACGCCGCCCGGTAGGCGTCGCCGGTGGTGAGGCCGGGGAAGGGCAGGTTGACCGTGAGGCCCTCGCCGTCCCCGGTGCCCGTCTCCCGCAACCGCCCCGTCCCCGGGTAGAACGGCGACTGGTGGGTGGACACGTAGAGGACGCGGCCGTCGGCGTAGAAGGCGTCCTGGGTGCCGTTGCCGTGGTGGACGTCCCAGTCGAGGATCGCCACCCGCTCGCCCCGCTCGGCCAGCGCCGCCGCGCACACGGCCACGTTGTTGAACAGGCAGAACCCCATGGGCTCGGTGTGGGTGGCGTGGTGGCCGGGGGGGCGGACCACGCAGAAGGCGGCGTCGGCCTCGCCCCGGTCGAGGCGGTCGACGGCGTCGAGCCCGGAGCCGGCGGCGAGGAGGGCGGCCTCCCACGACCCGGCGAAGGCGGCCGTGTCCTCGTCGATCCATCCCCCCCCGGCGGCCACGAACCGCTCCAGGCCGTGGATGAGTCCCGGCCGGTGGACCCGCGCCAGCTCGTCGAAGGTGGCGGGGCGGGGCTCGGCCCACACCACGGCCCCCGCCACCGGCGACGAGCGCACGCCGGCCAGCACCGCGTCGAGGCGTTCGGGACGTTCGGGATGGCCGCCCCCGGGACGGTGCTCCTTGCAGGCGGGCGAGCTCTCGACCAGGACGGCCATCCCGCCGACGCTACGCCGCCGACGACGATGGCGGCCGGAACGATTGGTGAGCGGGTCGACCGGGCGCGGGCCGGGGGGCGCACCGGCCGGCGGCGGGCCCCGCCGGTATCCTCGGAGGCACCGATGACCGTCACGACCGAGGTCCTGGAGTGGGGCCGGGAACGGGCCCGGGCCGGTCCGTGGCGCGGCGACGGCCACGTCGCCTACCTCGCCCCCCTGCCCTACGACCCGCCGCCCTCGGCCGACTTCCTCCTCCGCTGCCTCGACCAGCTCTGCGACCGGGGCTACACCGAGGTCATCACGTCGGCCCTGGCCGGCGCCGAGCAGCGGCCGTTCCTCGCCGTGGGCTTCCTCCCCCACGAGCGCCTCCGGTTCCTGGGCCACGACCTGGCCGGGGTGCCCTTCCGGCCCGCGGCCGGCCCCCACCACCTGCGCAAGGCCGTTCCCGGCGACCACCCGTCGGTCCTCGACGTCGACGCCGGCTCCTTCAGCCCCTTCTGGCGACTCGACGCCGCCGGCCTCGACGAGGCCCTCACCGCCACCCCGTCGACCCGGTTCCGGGTCGCCCTGGGGCAGCACACCGGCGGCAGCCGCCGGGTCGTGGGCTACGCCATCACCGGCCGGGCCGGCGACCAGGGCTACCTCCAGCGGCTGGCGGTGGCGGCCGCGGCCCGGCGCACGGGCGTCGGCCGGGCCCTCGCCCTCGACGGCCTGCGCTGGCTGAAGCGGCGGGGCGTGCAGCGGGCCGTGGTCAACACCCAGTTCGGCAACCACGCCGCCCTCGCCCTCTACCTGCGGATCGGGTTCCACGAGGAGCCCTCCGACCTGGCGGTCCTGCACCGAAGCCTGCTCCCGTGACCCGGCCCCGCCGCCGGCCGAGCCGCCGGCCGACGGCGATCACGATGGCGATGGCGTTGGCCGCGGCGGCCTTCCTCGTCCTCCTCGTCCCCGGCGCCGGGGCCCAGACAGGCGGCGCCAGCTCCGGCGCCCAGACGGCAGGCCGGATCGACTTCGTGGCCCAGACCCCGTATGTCACCGCGGTCGACGGGCAGTGGGGCGTCCGGTTCAAGGTCACCCGCCCGAGCGGACCGTCCAACCTGGAGGTGGCGGTGAGCGTGTACGGCCCCGTCGCCTTCCGCTCCGAGTTCCAGGAGACCCTCGAGGGCCGCATCTTCGGCGACCCCGAGCTGAACGTGGCCGTCTTCCCCCTGGGCGGACTCAACCCCGAGGCCAACGGCGACTTCTCGGTGGCCCTGCCCGCCACCCTCGGGTCGCAGGACGGCGTCCACCCGGTGCGGGTCGAGTTGCGCGACCGCGACGACTTCGACGTCCTCGACGAGTTCGTCACCCACCTCGTCTACCTGCCGGGCGAGCACATCGGGCCCAAGCTGGGCGTGTCCATCGTCCTGCCCGTCCACGACCGACCCGCCCTCCAGCCCGACGGCACCCGCCGACTGCGGGAGGATGACGAGCTGGCCGGCCTGGCCCTGGCCATCGACGCCGCCGGGACGCTGCCGGTGTCGTTCGTCCCCACGCCGGAGACGGTGGCCACCCTCGTCGCCAGCAACGACCCCCGGGCGGGCGCCGTCCTCAAGTCGTTGCGGGACGCGGTGGCCAACCGGTCCCTCATCGCCAGCACCTATGTGCCGGTGAGCCTGCCCGCCCTCACCACCGCCGGCCTGGAGGACGAGGTCGCCCTGCAGATGGAACGGGGGACCACCGCCCTGAGCGAGGTCCTGCGCGTCCCCGAGCCGGTGCGGCGCACGTGGGTGGCCCAGGAACCGCTCGACGCCACGTCGATCGACCTGCTGGCGGCCCGCTACGGCGTCGACCAGGTGGTGGCGCCCGAGGCCGGGCTCACCCCCATCCCCGACCAGCTCGTCACCCTCACCGGCCCCTTCCAGCTCGACGGCGAGCGCTCGTCGGTGCACGGCCTGGCCGCCGACGCCGGCCTGTCCGCCCACTTCGCCACCACCGACTCCCGGGGCCGGGCCAACCCCGCCCTCCAGGCCACCCACCTGCTGGCCGACCTGGCCGTCGTCTACCTCGACCTGCCCGGCGAGGAGCGAGGCGTGGTCGCCCTCGCCCCCCGCGAGTGGCAGCCGGACCGGGTCTTCCTCGACACCCTGCGGGCGGGCCTGGCCGGGGAGCCGGTGGTGGAGGCGGTCTCCCTCGACCGCCTGTTCGCCACCGTGCCCGACGCCACCGACCTGGGTGAGCCCCTGGTCCGCCGGCCGGCGGTCGACCCCGGCGGCAGCCTCACCGGGCTGGTCGACGAGATCCGCTCCGTCCGGGGCCGCCTCGATGCCCTCGGCTCCGTGCTCGGTCCGACGAACGCCGTCTCGGGCGACCTGGGCGAGCGGCTGCTGGTGGCGGAATCGGCCGACCTGCGAACGGCCCGGGAGCGCGAGCCCTACCTGGCCGGCGTCCGCGACGCCATCAACGACCAGCTGGGGGGCATCGTCATGCCCCAGAACAGCTCGATCACCCTCACCGCCCGCCGGGGCGAGATCCCGGTGACGTTCCAGAACCACACCGGGCACCCGGTGAAGGTCGTCGTCCACATGGAGAGCGACAAGCTCGACTTCCCCGGCGGCGACCGGCTGGAGATCGACCTCACCCGCCTCAACACCACCTACCGCTTCCCGGTCGTGGCCCGGACGTCGGGGACGTTCCCCATCCGCATCACCCTGGAGTCGCCCGACGGCGACCTCGTCGTCGGTCGGGCCCGGCTGACGGTGCGCTCGACGGCGACGTCGGGGGTGGGGCTGGCCATCTCGGTGGGGGCCGCCCTCTTCCTCGCCGTGTGGTGGGGCCGGCACGCGCTCAAGGGGCGGCGGGCCAAGCGGCTGATGGAGCCGTCGGA
>JADMIO011851979.1_pt1 | contig 19873 bp, 8 predicted proteins | sample 8958161 | NCBI WGS metagenome assembly JADMIO01 (sample SAMN16585339, study PRJNA669376) | soil metagenome | isolation source: Crop rotation soil | place: USA: Cullars Rotation, Alabama | collected 2011
GCCGCGACTTCAAGTCACGTGAATTCCAAGCTTCGGATCCCACTGTGCTGGAAAGTAGCCCCCGGGCGGTGGCCGTCGGCGATTTTAATGGCGATGGCCTGGTGGATCTACCGGCGGTTTCGGAAACAACCGGAGTGGTGACCATGCTGCTGAATCAAGGCGGGGGAGATTTTCTCACGCCGTCGGCTGTGACCGCGGATACCGGTGTTCCTTATTTCGCCGATTTTAACGGCGATGGGAAACAGGACCTTTTATTGGACTCCGATCTAATTGCGGGGGAAGGGGTTCGTTTCGGCAACGGCGACGGGACTTTTCAGGCTCCGGTTCAAATGTCGCCGCTTAATCATACGGGCATGCTCGTCGGCGACGTAAACAACGACCAGAAACCCGATGTGCTCGCTTCGCGCGGCGACGGGATATCGGTGTTCGTCAACAATGGCAGCGGTACCCTTCTTCCGCCTATTTTCCTTGCCACCACGCCCGGAAAAATGGGGTTGGGTGATTTTAATGGGGACGGCAAGGCCGACCTGATCATGACGGGCGGAACTCCCACTTTGCGCATTTTTCAGGGCGACAATGCGGGCAATTTCGTGCTGGCCTCCGGCGAGAATGTTCCCGACGGCGTCGTCAGATTGACCGTCGCGGATTTTAACGGTGACGGCAAACCGGATCTTTTGCTGAATAATGCGTCGACTTTAAAGTATCAGGTAAAGCTCCTCACGGGAGTAAACACCTTTGGTCCCGCAGTGACGCTCGACGATGGCGGTTGTTCTGCGCTCGGCTCTACCACCGGAACGGTGGGTGATTTCAATCAAGACGGGAAACTTGACATCGCTGCACCCGCGCAATGCAGCAACGGCACGAATATGGCCGTGTACGGGGGAAATGGTACGGGAGCTTTTAGCCTGCTTAGCACGTTCGCGACGCCACCCAACGCTCGTGACATGGCCGTGGCGGATTTTGACGGAGACGGCCATCTGGACATCGGTACAATCTGTATTGGTGAATATTCGGTTGCATTAGGAAATGGCTTGGGGCAATTCTCGGTAATCCGCTACGCGGTGGGCCCGGCTGGGAGTAACGCCGCTGTCGCGGAAATTACACGGGACGGGATACCCGATGTTGTATTTTCCTACGGTACTCCGGTTACCACCGCCGGCACCTTCCTCCTGAAAAGCAGAGCGAACGCTCGCGGCCGGGTCACCGCCGATTTCGACGGCGACGGTCGTACAGATATCTCGGTGTTCCGGCCTTCGACCGGCATCTGGTACATCATTCGCAGTTCCGACAACACCTTTTACGGCGTCCAATTCGGTCAGAACGGGGACATCCCGGTTCCGGGCGATTACGACGCGGACGGAAAAACGGACATCGCCGTGTTCCGGCCCGCTGGTAGCGTTTGGTATATCCTCCGTAGCACCGATGGATCGTTTTTCGCGGCGCAGCACGGTACAACGGGGGATATTCCGGTGCCCGCCGATTACGACGGGAACGGCAGCACCGACATCGCCGTCTACCGGCCGTCGACCGGCTACTGGTATACGTCGGTAAATGCGGTTCAATTCGGCGCGGCGGGCGATATCCCAACGCAGGCCGATTTCGATGGGGATGGCCGCGCGGATGTAGCCGTGTTCCGGCCCAGCGCCGGCGTCTGGTACTCCCTCAGAACGTCGGAGGGCTTCCAACAGGTCTCGTTTGGTATTAACGGCGACCGTCCGGCGCCACTCGATTACGACGGCGACGGCAAAGCGAACATCGCGGTCTTCCGTCCGTCGAATGGATTCTGGTACACGTCAACCAACCCCGCGACCAATTTCGGGGCGATCCAATGGGGTCTGAGCACTGATGTGATGGTGCCGGGCTATTACGACGGAGACGCGCGGGCCGACGTGGGTGTTTACCGAACGGGCGATTGGTATGTACTTAACACGGCGACACCAACCTACGACCACTTCTACTTTGGCGCGGCGGGAGATATCCCGATACCGCTAACCTACATTCCGCAATAGCGCAACCGGATCGATAGGACCGGCCCTCCCGCGGGGCCGGTCCTATTCTTAAACAATTCATGTTACGTGGAACGAATCGCATGGGTCGACTTGGCAACCCTGCTTGTTTCACCGCCGCGGATCGACAGTTCAATATCGCCTTGAATCCCTCGAGGTTCTGGGGCAAAAAGCGACTAATCGGACGCGCGTTCCGGTATAGTGATCGAACGCCCGACATTACCCCTACGTGGTTGATTAATTTGGCTTGCCCACTCGGAGACGTACGATGAAAACTCAAAAGAATACTTTGAAGAATTTATGGTGGTCCTTTATCACGGTGGCGCTCCTCGCGGCCGCCGCCACACCCACTTTCGCGGTTGGCCCGTTCAAGATGGACGCAGCCGTCGTGATGCCCGGTGGCAGTGAGACCGACACGGTCGTTTCCGGAGATTTCAATGGTGACGCCAAATTAGATCTGGCCGTGGCGACCTCGGTCGAGGTGCGTGTGCTTGTTGGTGACGGCACCGGGCGGTTGACCGCCGGCTCGACCGTTAGCGTGGGCAACGGAGTCCGTCAGCTCATCACGGGTGATTTCAATCTCGACGGTAAACTGGACCTGGCGTCGGCAAACTTTAGCTCCAACAACTTTAGCATCCTGCTGAACAACGGTGCGGGCGGCTTTACCGTCGCTTCCTACCCTGCGGGGTTTGGTCCGACGAGCATTGTGGCGGCGGATTTCAACGGTGATGGTCGTTTGGATATCGCTACCTCGAATGAAACTTCGGCAACCTTTACGGTTTCGCTCTTCAATACGGGCACCAACTCGTTCGACCCGCCCACGATCGCCCCCTTGGCGAATACGACGCTGAAGTTTTTGGTGACCGGGGACGTCAACGGCGACCTTAAAAACGATCTGATCTTCGCGAATGCGACGGAATCGCCCAGCTTGATAACGATGCTCGGCAACGGGAATGGCACCTTCGGTGCGCCGCTCAGCTCGACCATGGGCGCCACGGGGATCAACGCGGCGGCCTACCTGGCGATGGCGGATTTTAACGGCGATACCAAACCGGACATATTGGCCGCGACCTTTTTGGATAAGGTCGTACTGATGGCCGGCAACGGCGCCGGATCGTTCACCCAAACCAATATCTTCACGCTGACCAACACGAATACGCCGAGTTTCATTGGTGTACGCGACCTGGATGGCGATGCAAAACTGGATATTTACGTTCCGGCCTACGATTCCGACACTTTCAACGTGCTTTACGGGGACGGAACCGGCGGCGTAACGCAGCAGGTCAGCACCTTGATCTCGTTCGAACCCCGCGGAGCCGCCGTCGGCGATTTCAATGGCGACGGGTTGATCGACCTGGCGGCTGGTTCGTTTGTGAATGGCGGTGCCAGCGTATTGCTCAATCGCGGTGGCCGCGTCTATCCGACGCCGGTGAAGGTCGATCCGCAGGACACCCGAATTCGTATCGCCGATCTTAATTATGACGGTTATAACGATCTAGTGGCCGGAATTACCACGGTCAAGATCTACTTCGGGAGCGCTTCGGGCACTCTTTCCGCGCCCGTCGCTTATAACTTTCCCTTCGACGGAACGGCGATCGCGCTCGGCGACATAAATGGAGACGGCAAAGCGGACCTCGTAACCACAAACAGCAATGGTTTGACGGTACGGTTTAATGACGGCGCGGGAGGGTTTGGCACCGTCGTTAACACGAACACCAGCGCTACACAGCTAGCTATAGGGGATTTTAATGGCGACGGGAAGGCGGATCTAGCCTACCCTGGCTCCTTAAGCGGTATCAATATTCTACAGGGTGATGGCGCGGGTAACTTCTTTTTAGTGGGAAGCGTTCCCACCACTTTTTCGATCAGTTCGCTAAAGGCGATTGACTTAAATGGCGATAACCGGCCGGATTTCGTCGGCGTTCAAAGCGGTTCCGTGATGACGGCCTTGGCCACGGGACCGAACACGTGGGCGGCGCCGATCAATCACTTCCCGACCGCCGGCGGCGCGTTCGACGTGGTGGTGGCCGATTACAATTCCGATGGCCGGCTCGACCTGGCGAGCGTGGGTGGTGGCGCCATTAAGATATTTTTCGGCGCCGGTAACATAACTTGGGGCACGGCCAACTCCGATGTTACCGTCCCGCTCGCGGGGTTTAATACCAACACTGGCATGGGTACCGATTTCAACGGTGACGGCCGCGCCGATATCGCTGTTGGTTCGTGGGGCAGGATCGAGGTCGCGCTTGGCGACGGCGCCGGTCACTTCACGGTTACGGGTTTTGCGGCGGGCCGGGCGAAATTAAATTATGCCGCCGGAGACATCACCGGCGACGGCACGCCCGACCTGGTCTTTGGCACGACGGCGGTGCAAACGACCGGAACGTGGATCATTAAGAACTTGACCTCGTTCGCGCGGGGTAAGGTTACCGCGGATTTCGATGGCGACGGCCGCACCGACATCTCGGTCTTCCGGCCTTCGACCGGTATTTGGTACATCATTCGCAGTTCCGACAACACCTTCTACGGCGTCCAATTCGGTCAGAACGGGGACATTCCTGTTCCGGGCGACTATGACGCGGACGGAAAGACGGACATTGCCGTGTTCCGGCCCAGCGGTGGTATTTGGTATATGCTGCGGAGTTCCGACGGATCGTTCTTTGCGCAGCAGCACGGCGCCAATGGGGACATTCCAGTACCGGCCGATTACAATGGCGACGGCACGACCAATATCGCGGTTTACCGGCCTTCAACCGGGTTCTGGTACACGTCGACCAACCCGGCAACAAACTACGATGCAGTCCAATTCGGGGCCGCGGGAGATATTCCGACCCAAGCCGATTTTGACGGTGACGGCCGCGCGGACGTCGCGGTGTTCCGGCCCAGCGCGGGCGTTTGGTATTCGCTAAGGACCACGCAGGGCTTCCATCAGATCTCGTTTGGCATAAACGGCGACCGACCGGCGCCACTCGACTATGACGGGGATGGCAAAGCCAATGTGGCGGTGTTCCGTCCGTCGAATGGATTCTGGTATACGTCGACCAACCCCGCGACCAATTTCGGCGCGATCCAATGGGGTCTCGGTACCGACGTGATGGTGCCGGGCTATTACGACGGGGATGCTCGGGCCGACGTAGGCGTTTATCGTACTGGCGATTGGTATGTACTCAACACCGCCACGCCGACCTACAACCACTTCTACTTTGGAGCGGCGGGAGACATTCCGATCCCGTTGGCGTACATTCCGCAGTAACGAAGGCGGGTTAAAATGACCGGTCAGATCTTGGCCGGTCATTTTTCTCGCGGAATTGTGTTCCTCGCTTACCGTGACCGCGGACGGCTCGCCCGCTGCGCCTGCCGCCGCGTAGACCAAAAACACCAAACCCCGAACGGTATGCGCTTTCCATTACCCCACTTCCCCCAACCGGCGGCGAGCCGCCCGCGCTCCCAGCAAGCAACTTGCTCGCTATCCTTGGCGTTTTAGCTAAGTCACGTGCTGGGGAAAACTCACGAACGCCGGGGCGGTGGGTAAATTATTGTTACCGAAATCAGCTTACGACTATCCTGTTAGTTAACGTCAAAGGCGATTTAGCCCAATGAACGCCAAAAGTTGAATTTTGGACGTAGAAACGTCAATAATATCGGGCTATCGACCCACTCCGGCCGGACCGGTTTGAATGGTCCACACTTGGTCAACCGGCGGGTCAACTTTCAGCTTTGGCCTAAAGCCGGTTTTAGAACAATTGTTTGGTTAGCGCGGCCCCAACCCGCAGAGGCAAAACGATGACCACCCTGACGGTTCGATCCTTTTCTCTTCGCTCACTATCGCTTATTTCGACCACTATCCTTCTGGTCCTGCTGCTGGCGGCTTCGGCACTCGGGAAGGATCCTTTGAAAGGCGCACGCGACGTACCTATCGGAGTTGGCCCGACAACAATGGTGACGGGTGATTTCAATGGCGACGGTAAGTTGGATTGTGCGGCCTCGAACTTCGCGGGACTGGCGGTAGGAGTCGTATTCGGGGACGGCCACGGAGGTTTTTTACCGGCCACCAGCTATTTGGTCGGCAGTCACCCTTATCAAATTATTGCCGGACAATTCAGTAACGATAATTTTCTCGATCTCGTGGTCATGCTCCCCGAGTCAACTAGTGCCGCCTTGTTCACCAATAATGGTTCCGGCGGCTTCACCATTACCAATTACAACACGAGCACCGTCGCAAGCGTGGTTACCAGCGCGGATTTCAATAACGACGGCCGTGCCGACCTGGCGGCGGCCAGCGGTTCGAACAACTTTATCGCCGTCATGTTGGCCAATCCCGCCGGCGGTTTTAACTCTCCTTCCTTGATCATGTTCAACGCCGCGAATCTCACGAGCATTACGGCCGGCTTAATGAATGCCGATGGGAATTATGACATCGTCGTCACCAATGCAGCCCTTAGCCGGATCGCGGTCTTAACCGGCAATGGAGCCGGCGGTTTTTCGGCGCCGGTTAACTTTGCCACCGGTACCGGCACCCAACCAATGCAAATAGCCTTGGGCGATTTTAACGGGGATACCAAACTCGATGTGATCGCCGTGGTGATCACACCGAACCGGCTCTCGTTTATGGCCGGCGACGGAGCCGGCGGATTGGCGGCCCCGGTGAACCTTACCGTCACTTCTCCTCCCGCTTCCGTCACCCTCAAGGACGTCAACAACGACAATAAGCTGGACATCCTACTTCCCGCGAACGGCAACGCCAACTTGTACATTAAGTACGGAGACGGGACCGGTAGCGTATCGACGGAAAAAGTGTTCATGCTCACTCCCGGACCGCGCGCGGTGGCGACGGGCGATTTCGACGGCGATGGCTTGATCGATCTGCCCGCGGTGTCGGAATTGGGCGGGTTCTTGACCCTCTTTATAAATCAGGGTAACGGTAATTTCCTGACGCCGACGCTGGTGACGGATGATCTCGGAACCCCCTCCTTCGCCGATTTTAATGGCGATGGAAAGCAAGACTTGCTTATGGACCGGGGTGCCACAGCCCTGGGAACGGTCCGCTTCGGGAATGGTAACGGTACCTTCCAGGCGCCCGTATCATTCACGGCCCAGAATCGCGGCACCGATCTGATCATCGGTGATGTAAATAACGATCAGAAGCCGGATATCCTTACCAGCGGTGGCGCCGGTATCAGCGTTTTGGTCAACAATGGCAGCGGTGGTTTTCTGCCCGGCATTAATATCGCATCGCAGCTCGGCCGGCTCGGTTTGGGCGATTTCGATTCCGACGGGAAGGTGGATCTGGTCTTATCCGGCGCCCCGGGGATGCCGAATGTGTATATCTTTCAGGGTGACAATTCGGGCAATTTTAGTTTCGTCGCCGGCGACAATGTTGCCGCTGGCGCCAGCTCGGTAATCGTCGCGGATTTCAACAACGACAACAAACCGGATCTGTTCTTGAGATCGGGATCGGGATACGTGGTTAAGTTACTCAATGGCACCAACAGCTTTGCTCCACCGGCCACACTAGGCGGGGGCGGCTGTACGCCGAACGGCAACGGACAACCGGCACTCGCCGATTTTAACCATGACGGGAAACTCGATGCGGCCGTATCGGCCACTTGCGGCAATGGCACCAACCGGGCGGTCTATGCCGGTGACGGCGCCGGTTCGTTTAGTCTGCTAAGCAATTACGTGGGCGGGATAAATCCTGTCTTCACGGTCGCTACGGATTTCGATCGCGATGGCCATATAGATATTGGGTCGATGGCGTATGGCGAATACGTCGTGGCGTTTGGCGATGGGCTGGGGAATTTCTCGACGATCCGTTATGCCGCGGGCAGAGGCACGTCAACCGCGGCCGTCGCGGAACTTACCAGCGACGGCGTGCCGGATGTCGTCTTTGTCAACGGCACCAGCGGGGGCCTTTATCTCATACCGAGTCGGCCCGCCGCGCGGGGCGGAGTGACCGCCGATTTCGACGGCGACGGTCGTACAGATATTTCGGTCTTCCGGCCCTCGACCGGAATCTGGTACATCATTCGCAGTTCGGACAGCACCTTCTACGGTGTTCAATTCGGCCAGAACGGAGATGTTCCGGTACCGGGCGATTACGATGCGGACGGAAAGACGGATATTGCCGTCTTCCGGCCTAGTGGCAGCGTGTGGTATATCCTACGCAGTTCCGACGGTTCGTTCTTGGCTCAACAACACGGCACCGCCGGGGATATTCCCGTCCCGGCCGATTACAACGGGGACGGGGCCACCAACATCGCGGTCTACCGGCCTTCGACTGGATTCTGGTATACGTCGACCAATCCGGCAACGAACTATGATGCGGTCCAATTCGGCGCAGCAGGCGATATTCCGACCCAAGCCGATTTTGACGGTGACGGACGAGCCGATGTCGCCGTTTTCCGGCCCAGCACCGGCAATTGGTACTCGCTTCGGACCACGCAGGGCTTCCATCAGATCTCGTTCGGCATAAATGGCGACCGTCCGGCGCCGCTCGACTACGACGGCGACGGCAAGGCCAACGTGGCGGTGTTCCGGCCGTCGAACGGTTTCTGGTACACCTCGACCAACCCCGCGACCAATTACGGCGCGATCCAATGGGGACTCGGTACCGACGTGATGGTGCCGGGTTACTATGACGGCGACGGCCGGGCGGATGTGGGCGTTTACCGGAACGGCGATTGGTATGTGCTTAACACGGCGACGCCGACCTACGATCACTTCTACTTTGGGGCAGCGGGAGACATCCCGATCCCGTTGGCGTACATTCCGCAGTAGCGAAGGCGGGTTAAAAATGACCGGTCAGAACTTGGCCGGTCATTTTTCTCGCGGCATTGTGTCCCTCTCTTACCGGGACCGCGGGCGGCTCGCCCGTTGCGTCCGCCGCAAGTTTGAATAAAAACACCAAGCATTGGACGGTATACGCTTTCCGTTACCGCCACTTCCCCCCAACCAGCGGGCGAGCCGCCCGCGCTCCCAGTAAGCAATCTGCCCGCTACCTTAGGCGTTTTGGCTAAATCACATGCCTTTTTTGTTACCGGCCAAAACACACGCGCGTCTTTAAGGGATAGTCCAAATGACTTTTGCGAAGCGACAGAATCGATCGACGGGCTAGCGCTTCGGGTTTTTCCGCTATTAGCCTATTCTTTGAGGCAAGTGACGTTACTTCGACCGCTACCGGGTGAATAACCCGGCATGCCCCAGCTGAATTCATCGTTCAGGTATCACGGTTTATCCCCCAAGTCCCAGGGGGAAGGAGACATAGAAATGATTCGTTCGGAAAGCCCGCGGTATGCACCGTTCCCCCTACTACTTTTGGTTTTATTGCTCTTCGCGTCCGCGAGTACGGCGGTCGCCGGACGGGCGTCATTGAAAGCGCCCGTCGACACGTTCGCCGGCAACGGTTCGCTTTCGATCGTTAGCGGCGATTTTAACGGCGATGGGAAACTGGATACCGCCACCGCCAATTTCACGGGAAGCAACGTGTCGGTGCTCTTCGGCGATGGCAAAGGAAACTTCGCCGCTCCGGTGCCCTACGCGGTGGGTACCCAGCCCCGGCAGATCATTTCCGGTCAGTTCAATGGCGATGCCTTTCCGGACCTAGCGATCGTGGGTAGTCAGGCGCTGACCGTCCTGCTCAATAATGGCGCGGGCGTCTTTACCCCCACCACCTATGCGGGCGCGGGAACCAGCCTGACCGCGGGCGATTTTAACGGCGATGGACGGATCGACTTCGTTACCACCAGTGAAATTTCGAACATCATGAGAGTGGTGTTGGCCAACGCCGGCGGCGGTTACGATGCGCCCGCGTTGACCGAGTTTGCCGGCCGGACACAAAAATACGTCACAAGCGGGTACCTTAACGCCGACGGCTTTTTGGATCTCGCGATCGCGAACGTCGCTACGAATGATATTTCGATCTTGAGTGGCGACGGCGCGGGCCATTTTTCCGCGCCGGTGAATTTCGCCGCAAACGGGTTTTCGCAACCGTACAACATTGCGATTGCTGATTTTGACGGCGATACCAAGGTCGACCTGATCGTCAATCTCAGTCTGCAGAATCGGATGGCTTTCATGAAGGGCGACGGCGCCGGGAATTTCCCGCTGACTACGACCTTCCTGTTGGGCAGCGAGGACGCGACGATCTACTCCGATGTTCGCGACGTCAACGCCGACGGCAAACTGGACATCTTGGTCGCTTGCGGCAATAGCCATTTACTGCGCGTCCTTTATGGGGACGGTGTCGGCGGCATTACCAGTCAAAATGAACTGGTGATCGGCCAAAATACGCGCTGGCTCGCCACGGGAGATTTTAACGGTGACGGTAAGGTCGACATAACCACCGTATCGGAAGTTACGGGTTCGGTATCCTTCGTACCCAATCTGGGCAACGAGTTTCGCGGGGCCAAGAAGTTCAGCACCAGTACCACCTTGCCGCGCTTTTACGATTTCAACGGTGACGGCAAACAGGACATGTTCCTGAACGGAATTCGACTTGGGAATGGCGACGGTACCTTCGCACCGGTGACGACGGTTCCCGGCACTTCGGGTAGTACCGATCTGATCTTTGGCGACGTAAACAACGACGGCAAGTTGGACATTATCAAAAGCGGACCCAGCACTGTTTCGGTCGCCTTGAATAACGGAAGTGGCGCATTCCCCGCCTCGATCGATTTCGCGACCAACGGGGGCAAGTTGGCGCTCGGCGATTTCAACGACGACGGGAAGGCCGATCTGGTGGTCGCGAACCGTATTTACTCGGGCGACGGGGTGGGTAATTTTACCCTCGCGGCGACTTTTAGCCCGTTCGGTAATATTTCCTCGATCCAAACTGTCGACCTTAATAATGACGGCCGGCTGGACTTGGTGGAATATTCCTCGACCAACGGAACGAGGGTCCAATTATGGAATGGCGTCAATAGTTTTGCCGCCCCGGCGTCGGTAACAACCGTAAACTGCACGCTGACCGGATTGCCCGCGATCGCGGATTTCAATTACGACGGCAAAATGGATCTGGTGGGCGTCGGTAACTGCGGGGGTATCGCGGTTTTTCGCGGCGAAGGAACGGGTAATTTTAATTATGGGGGTTCCTTTGTCGGCGCGGGAAATTCGTTACAGGTTCTGGATTTCGATCGCGACGGCCATTTAGACGTCGGTTTCGCGGGTGGCGGCGAGTACCGCATTGCCTACGGTAACGGCGCCGGACAATTTTCCTTGACCAGCTATCCGATCGCGCTCGCGACCACCGCCGCGGCGGCCGATGTCACGAGCGACGGCGTGCCCGACGTTGCTTTTGTTTGCAGCGGATCCAGCCCGGACATTACCGGTACTTGGTTCATGTATGGCCGCAACCCGGCCCGCGGTCGGTCCACCGCCGATTTCGACGGCGACGGCCGCACGGATGTTTCGGTCTTCCGGCCTTCGAGCGGCACTTGGTACGTGATCCGCAGTTCGGACAACACCTTTTACGGCGTCCAATTCGGTCAGAACGGAGATATTCCGGTTCCGGGCGATTACGATGCCGACGGCAAGACCGATCTGGCCGTATTCCGGCCCAGCGGTGGTACTTGGTATATCATTCGCAGCGGCGACAACGCCTTCGTCGGGCAGCAATTCGGCGCGAATGGAGATATTCCGGTGGCGGCGGATTACGACGGAGACGGCTCGAGTAATATTGCCGTTTTCCGACCGTCCAACGGTTACTGGTATTACCTGGCGGGACCCAACTTCAATGCGCTCCAATTTGGCGCCGCGGGAGATATTCCTACGCAAGCCGATTATGACGGTGACGGCTACACGGATCTCGCTGTTTTCCGGCCCAGCACCGGTATGTGGTATTTGCAGCGAACGACGCAGGGCTTCCAGCAGATCTCGTTCGGTATCAATGGAGACCGGCCGGCGCCGCTGGATTATGACGGCGACGGCAAAGCAAACCTGGCGGTCTTCCGTCCGTCGAACTCGACCTGGTACACATCGAACGACCCGGCGACCAATTACGGCGCGATCCTATGGGGTCTGAATACCGACGTAATGGTTCCGGGTTACTACGACGGCGACGCGAAGGCGGATGTCGGGGTTTTCCGTACGGGCGATTGGTATGTACTTAATACGGCCACGCCGAGCTACGACCACTTCTACTTCGGCGCGGCCGGGGATATACCGATACCGCTAGCCTATATTCCGCAATAGCGCGTTCCGCGGTAGCGCATAGCACGTTAAAAGGACCGGCCTTTCGGGGCCGGTCCTTTTTTTGGCCGAAAATGCGGAAGCCTGCACGGAGTGAGAGCCTTTTTGGCTCTCACGAAGTAAGGGCGCTAGGGGGAACCTGACCCGCTGCTTACGTCACGAACGCTAGCGCCCTTACTCCGGTAGGGGAAAGCCCCCTCCCTCCCCTGCGTGCGGGCTTCCGCATCGCCTTAAGTCACGTGCCCTCAACAATTTGACACGTATGGTAGATTTTTTCGGGGCGATCGATTTTTCGAGGCGCGTTAATTTCCGTCCGATCTTCGCGATGCTCACTCACGATTCAGGAACCGGGTATTATTCGTGTCTACTTAGTATTCCCGGATTCGTGCTAATTCGCGGCTTAATTGCTTTACGAACGAGCCATCACCGCGCCGCTTGTGATGGCCATTTCGGAACACTGTTTTTCGAGCGCACCGGACCTTACGGAGGTGAGATCTGCGTTTTTCCTAAAGAACTTAATCCCCAAACTGCATCGTTTCGATACAGAGGGGGTAAAAAAACAAAAATTGCGCGGAGCCGATCACGGCGGAAAACCGGCCGGAAAAAGGGGTGCTCACGAATCGAGAATGGAGATCGGATAACGCGAACCGCCAAGCTCCAAGTCTAGGAAAGTACCCGTTAAGATTTTCGTGGTGTTTTTTCCGCCGAGGCCTTATTATTTGCGTCGAATTTAGATAAATAACCACCCGATTGTCTTTGTGGCCGCCCCGGCCATGGGGGAGAAAAGCATGTCCTTGCGAGCGAATTGGTTTCCGGTCCGGACCTCAATGACGGTTTTGGCGATTATCCTTATCTCTATCGGATCGTGGTCGGCGGCGGCAGGTCCGGTAACTCTTCACGCTCCGGTAAATGTTTCGATTGGCGCCAATCCGCTTTCCGTGATCTCCGGCGATTTTAACGGCGACGGCAAGTTGGATGCCGCCTCGGCGAATTTCTCCAACAACGCAGTGGGGGTACGGTTTGGCGATGGCCAGGGTGGATTCGCCCCGCCTGCGAGCTACCCGGTGGGGGCACAACCACTTCAGATCATCACGGGCCATTTCAATGGCGATACGTTTTTGGACCTGGCTACGGCGAATAAGCAGGACAACAATATTACGGTGCTGCTTAATAACGGGGCCGGCGTATTCACTGCCACCTCGTATGCCGCGGGCGTAGGGCCGAGCTACCTGGACTCGGCCGACTTTAATAATGATGGACGCGCGGACATCGTTACCGCGAGCAATTTGTCTCAGGGATTGGCGATCTTGTTGGCTAACGCGGGCGGCGGATTCGACGCTCCCGCCTTGATCGCGCTCAACGGCTCGTTGGTTCAGGGGGTGGCCGCCGGTTTGGTGAACGCTGATGCCAACGTCGATCTCGTCACCGTCAATCCCGGTTTGAACAACATTTCCTTGCTGACCGGAAACGGTTCGGGCGGTTTCGCCGCCCCGGTCAATTTTTCCACCGGCGCGAACACGGTACCGACGACGATCTCGTTGGGCGATTTCAATGGCGATTCCAAACTGGATGCTCTTGCCGGCACGAGCAACAACAACAAGCTCAATTTCATGGCGGGTAACGGTTTGGGAAGCTTCACCCTGGCCGCGTCGTTCAACATCGACAACGCGGTCGCGGCGGTTCTCCGTGATGTCGACGGTGACGGCAAATTGGATATCGTTTCGACCTGCTACAACAACAATTTCGTCCGCGTGATGTACGGCAACGGTTCGGGCGGGGTCGCGGCGCAAAACGACATTCTTAGTGTTAATCATCCGCGGGCAACGGCGATCGGCGACTTCAACGGAGACGGGCGGAGCGATCTCGTAACGGTAAGCGAAACCACGGGCTCGCTGTCGACGGCTTTGAGCCGGGGCGCGCGGGCGTTTCCCACCGCGGTGCAGTTATCAACCCAGTTTTACCCGCCAAAGTTGGCGGATCTAAATGCGGACGGGAAATTGGACTTCGTCAGCGGGGGAACAATACGGTTGGGGAACGGCAATGGGACGTTCGGCGCGGCGCAGACTTGGGTCTCGTTTCTCCTCGGCAGTGATTACGAGATCGGCGACGTCAATAACGACAACCGTCCCGATGTGGTCATAAGCGGGAACACCTTGCTCTCGATCATGATTAACGATGGGAACGGGGGGTTTAACGTTTCCCATATTTCGACCCAGCCCGGCCAAATTGGCTTGGGAGACTTCAACTACGATGGCAAGGTCGACATCGTGGTCGCCCTACCCGCCACTGCGGCTAACAACTTACGGATCTTTCACGGGGACGGAATGGGCGGCTTCACCCTCGGTTTTAATGGGCTCATCCTCGGAGGCACCACTTCGCTTCAGGTGGCCGATATGAGCAACGACGGAAGGCCGGACCTGGTCATTCGGAATGCGCAGGGCGTCAACATCCTGCTGGGCGACGGGCCCAACTCTTTCATCGGTGCGGTCTACGTGGGTGATGGCGGATGTCAAATGACGCAGGCCCCGGCCATAGCCGATTTCAACCGCGATGGCAAGTTGGATCTCGCCGGAGCGATAAACTGCGGCAACGGTCTGAACGCCGGCGTTTTTGTTAATAATGGCACTGGCGGTTACCTTATCTCCACCGCCTTTATGGTCCCACTATCGGCCGGCGATTCAACCGCGGCCGATCTTAACCGCGATGGTTACCTAGATCTGGCGGTAATGGGTTTGGGTGAACTGGGGGTCGCGTACGGCAGCGCGAACGGTCAATTCACCGTTACCAGCTACGCCGCGGGCGGTACCAACGTGGCGCCGACCGCGGGCGACGTAACGGGAGATGGTATTCCGGATATCTTATTTGCCTATACTAATCCGGCCTTTACCCCAATCCACGGTACTTACATGTTCCCCAGTGCCGCGTTGGCCCGCGGTAAGACCACGGCCGATTTCGACGGTGACGGCCGTACCGATATTTCGGTCTTCCGGCCTTCGACCGGCATCTGGTACATCATCCGCAGTTCGGACCATACCTTCTACGGCGTCCAGTTTGGTCAGAACGGCGACTTACCTGTTCCGGGCGACTATGACGCCGACGGCAGGACTGACCTAGCGGTTTTCCGGCCAAGCAGTAGCGTTTGGTATGTCCTGCGCAGCGCCGACGGATCGTTTTTCGCGGCGCAGCATGGTACGGCCGGGGACATTCCGGTGCCGGCCGATTACAATGGCGACGGCGCCACTAATATCGCCGTATACCGGCCGTCCACAGGATTCTGGTACACATCCACCAACCCGGCGACGAGTTACGATCCGGTCCAATTCGGCACGGCGGGCGATATACCGACGCAAGCCGATTACGACGGCGACGGCCGAGCTGATGTAGCCGTGTTCCGGCCGAGCACGGGAGTTTGGTACTCGCTCAGAACTTCGGAAGGCTTCCAGCTAGTTTCGTTCGGTCTGAACGGCGACCGTCCGGCGCCGCTGGACTATGACGGTGACGGTAAGGCTAACGTCGCGCTGTTCCGTCCATCGAATGCGACCTGGTACACGTCGATGAACCCCGCGACCAATTTCGGCGCGATCCAATGGGGTCTCAGCAGTGACGTGATGGTGCCCGGCTATTACGACGGGGACGCCCGGGCCGACGTGGGTGTTTACCGAACGGGCGATTGGTATGTGCTGAACACCGCAACGCCAACGTACGACCACTTCTACTTCGGCGCGGCGGGAGATATACCGATACCGTTGGCGTACATTCCGCAATAGCGAACCGCGGGTTAAAATGACCGGTCAGATATTGGCCGGTCATTTTCCCCTTGCCCCTTGGAGCGCATGGAAAAGCTTTACGCGCAGTTTTTCGAGCACCTGAAGTACGAGCGCAACGTCAGCGAACACACGCTGCGCAATTACACCAGCGACCTTACCCAATTTCTCGACCATCTGGCGCCCCCCGATGCGGATGGTAACCGGCCGCCGATCGAACTCGGCTCGATCGATCATTTAACGATCCGGGAATGGCTCTCCACACTTCACGCCGGCCATAAGAAAAAGAGTTCGGTTGCTCGGAAGCTGGCGGCGCTGCGTACCTTTTTTCAGTTCTTGGTCCGCGAAGAGATCGTCGAGATGAACCCCGCCAAGCTAGTCGCCACGCCCAGGTTGGAGAAGAAGTTACCCAATCACCTGTCGGCCGAGGAAGCGATCCGGTTTATCGAAACTCCGGAAGTTTCCACCAATCTGGGCAAACGAGACCGCGCGATCATGGAACTGCTTTACGCCACCGGCGTGCGCGTGTCGGAGTTGACCAAGTTAAACCTGACCGATGTAGATCTGAAGAATAAGACCTTGTTGGTCACCGGCAAACGACGAAAACAACGGCTGGTTCCCTTTGGCGAGCCCGCGCAACAAGCGATTCTCGGTTACTTAGAGATCCGCAATGAAATTCTCCGGAAAGCTCCCGTGGCCGATCGCGACGATCAAGCGCTAATGCTGAACTACCAAGGCACGCGCATTACCACGCGGTCGGTGGGTCGGCTGATCGACAAGTACATTCAGATCTGCGCCGGCGTTCACGCCATCAGTCCGCACTCGTTACGCCATTCCTTCGCAACTCACTTGCTCGACAGCGGCGCCGACCTGCGGGACATTCAGGAATTGCTGGGCCACGCGCGGCTTTCCACCACGCAGATCTACACCCATGTATCGATGGAAAAGCTGATCGAGGTTTACGACCAGGCGCACCCGAAGGCCTAAGCGCAGTTTGCGCTTACTGCCGGTAATGGTGCGCGCGTTTTAGTGACGTGAAGCACCATCGGCGGTGGAGCAGAGGTAGATCTCGGGAACCATCTTCGTCTCTCGGAAATACTTCTCAACCATCCGGCTCCGAAATGCCTCCGCGGCTCCCGCCTCGACGAGGTTGATGGTGCAACCCCCAAAGCCGGCGCCCGTCATGCGAGCGCCATAGACCCCCGCTTGGTTCCGAGCAATCTCAACCATCAAGTCGAGTTCGGGGCAGCTAACTTCGAAATCGTCGCGCAGGCTACAGTGGGACTCTTCGAGCAATTTGCCGAGAGCGCCAAGATCTTCTACCGCTAAGCAAGCGGCGGCTTCCCGAACCCGTTCGTTCTCAGAAATTACGTGCTGGGCGCGCCGTTGCAACGTCTCCGGAAGCAAATCCAGGCGGCCGCTAGATTCGGCGACGGAAAGGTCGGTGAGGAACTCTACCCCCAAGGTCCGCGCCGCAAGTTCACACTCCTGACGGCGTTCGTTATAGGCGCCGGCGGCGAGGCTATGTTTAACCATGGTGTTGCAGACCGCCAAACGGAGTGAGGATGGAAGTGGGACGTGATCCGCCACCATCGTCCGGCAATCCAGCAATAATGCGTGATCTTCACGTGCATTCACCGCGGTGTATTGGTCCATGATCCCGCAGCGAACGCCGACGAACTCCTGCTCGGCTTCTTGGCAGATGAGAGCGATCTCCAGCGGGTCGAGTGCTCTTTCCGTAAGACTTAGTAAAGCGTACGCCGTCGCTACTTCGAGGGCCGCCGAAGAACTCAAGCCTGCGCCCAAAGGCACGTCGCTCTCAATCATAAGAGCTGCCCCGGGCAGCTCTATTCCTCGCCGCCGAAGGGCGATAGCGACGCCCTGTGGGTAGTCGGTCCACGCGCCGCGCGGCACGGCGTCGACGTCGTTAGGATCGAAAGTAAAAAGCTCCGGGACATTTCCGGACGTTAGTTCTATCGATTGGTTCGCAATGGCAGCCACGGTAACCTGCGTCTCGCGGTCGATCGCCGCGGGCAGGACCAACCCGCCATTGTAATCGGTATGTTCGCCGATCAGATTGACGCGCCCCGGCGCACGAAATACTCGCGTCATAAGCATTTACGCCCTTGCCCGCCGCCGGTTAAATAGTTGATCGGCCACCACGCCGATCAGGATCACCGCACCCATCACCGCAAAGTTCAACGAGCTAGGGATGCCCAATAGATTCACGAGGTTCTGCAGCACCTGCAACAGCGCCGTGCCCAACAGTATCCCCACGATCGACCCTTCGCCGCCACGCAAACTGCACCCACCCAAAACCGCCGCCGCGATACCATACAACTCATAAAAATTGCCGTGAGTCGACGGCGTGATCGAATTGGTGTAGAACGCAAAGATAACCGCGGCGACGCCGCTCAACAGCCCGCAGATCACGTAAGCACTGGTCACGACCGCCCGTGTGTTGATGCCCGAATACCGGGCCGCTTCTTCATTCCTTCCCACCGCGAATAGGTACCGGCCGTAGACCGAACGGTGGAGGACCACCCACATCACGACCGCGATCAATGCCAGTAGGATGAAAGGTTCGGGCACACCCCCAATCGTGCCGTTGGCTAGGTTACGAAGCCAGCGGTATCCTCCACTGCCGAAACCGGGAGCTTGGTCATGGGCGATGAACCGCGCCAAACCGCGGTAGAAGAGTAATCCGCAAAGGGTAACGATGAACGGCGTGATATTCAGCCGCGTGACCAGCAATCCGTTGAGCAGTCCGAGGAAGGTAGCCATGGCCATCACTGCTATCACCGCCACTACGCTAGGCAGGCCCAAACCCATTAGCAGCATCGACAACAGCACCCCAAGCAATGCAAATACGGAACCCACGGAAAGGTCGATGCCACCGGTGATGATGACCAGACCGATGCCGATGCTGAAGATCCCGTACATGCCGATCAGCTTCGCCATATTCTGCAGGTTCGCCACCGACAAGAAACGCGGATTGAGGATCGCCGTCACCACACATAAGACCAGGAGTAACGCGCCGATGCCGATTTCCTTCCTCATCTTTGCGTCTCCCGTCGAGTACCCGTGGCTAGCTCCATGATCGCTTCTTCCGTGGCTTGGCTGCGGTCGAGGACTCCGGCGATGGCGCCTTCGTGCATGACGGCGATCCGGTCGCTTTGCCCGAGGATCTCTTCCATATCGCTGCTAATCATCAGAATCGCGACGCCGCGTTCGGCTAGGTCTCGCATCAGTTGGTAGATCTCGGCCTTGGCTCCGACATCGATTCCCCGGGTGGGTTCGTCCATGATCATCAGTTTGGGCCCGAGCGAGAGCCACTTTGCTAGCACCACTTTTTGCTGATTGCCGCCGCTGAGATTTCCCGCCTTCGTTTCGATGGAAGGCGCCTTGATGTTGAGTTTAGCGGTCATCGCGGCCGCGGCTTTTTGTTCGGCCGTTCGGTCGATCAAGCCGACCCGTGTAAAAGCAACGAGCCCCGGCAGGGTAATGTTTTCGCGAATGTTCTGCTCCACGATCAATCCACACCGGCGCCGGTCTTCCGGTACTAGAACGATGCCCTGCGAGATCGCTTCTGCCGGTGAAGCAAGTTCGACCGGTTGGCCGTCCAACAGAACGGATCCTGAAACCGTGGTGTCGATCCCGAACAAAGCTCGCGCAAATTCCGATCGGCCAGCTCCCACCAGTCCCGCCAATCCCAGAACCTCGCCGCGGCGAAATTCAAGCGACATGGTTTGTTGCGGGTAGCGATGCGTCCGCAGATCGCGGACCTCGGCGACACACGACGGGATCTCGGCGCGCAACCGCGAGGGTGATGTTTCTAGGTCGCGGCCAACCATCAGCTTTACGATACGATCATGGGTTATCTCGGCCCGTGCGAGTTCCCCGGCATTTCGGGGAAAG
>JADMIO011419565.1_pt1 | contig 19872 bp, 28 predicted proteins | sample 8958161 | NCBI WGS metagenome assembly JADMIO01 (sample SAMN16585339, study PRJNA669376) | soil metagenome | isolation source: Crop rotation soil | place: USA: Cullars Rotation, Alabama | collected 2011
GCGGCCCCTGCCGAGCCACCTCTTTGGATGGCTTTGGCGGCTCTTGCCTTGTTCGCGGCTCTTGTCGCGGCGAGTTTGGCCAATACCGGCATCTGGATCCGCGCCGGTTTGGCTTTCGCGGCGGCGCTGACATTGGGGTTTGCCGTCGCCAAATTGCAGGAAACCCGAGTCGCTGCACCGGTGCTGGCGCGCCCCATCGTGACCCATCTGACGGGACGGGTGGCAGCGCTGGATTGGGGCAGCAAGGGCCTGCGCGTGATCCTGGACCAGGTTCGTTCGGGCCGGCTTCCCGATCCGCCGGCGCAGGTGCGGATCCTCATCCAAAAAGGCGGGGACCGGCTCAGGGTCGGGCAGGGCGTGGGACTGATGGCTGAGCTGATGCCGCCGCCCGGCCCTTCCGCGCCTGGCGACAATGATTTTGGCCGTGCCGCTTTCTTCGCCCGGATCGGTGCAACCGGTTTTTCCTTTGGCGCGCCGCAGTCCACGCCGCTGGCGCGCTCTCCCAGCGCCTGGGACCGGCTGGCGGCGTTCGTGGAAGACATGCGGGCGCGCATGACATTGCGGATCCGGGCGCAGTTGCCAAAAAGCGAAGGCGCAATCGCCACCGCCATCATCACGGGCGAGCGGGGCGGCATCGATCCCGACGACGAAGCTGCGTTGCGCGATGCCGGGCTTGCACATGTCCTGGCTATCGCGGGACTTCACATGGCGCTGGTGGGAGCCGGGCTTTTCTGGCTGGTGCGCGCCGTGCTGGCGGCGATACCGCCTTTGGCGCTGGCCTATCCCATCAAGAAATGGGCAGCGTCCGTATCCATCGCGGCAGCCGCATTCTATATCGTGACTAGGATTTCCACTTGTAACACGTGTCGCCAGTAATCATCTGAAGTGCGAATAAGCCTTATAAAATCGCACTCATATCACCGGGGCACGTCAACAGTGGGTAACAGACGTCGCCTGTAATCAACGACGTTTTGTTACCTGCGAGCAACCTAGTGGAGTTCGCATGGCCCGCATTTCATTCTCGCCACTTGCCATCAAGAATTTGCAGCCACCGGTGCCAGGCGCTGATGGCCAAGTCCTGCAGGCGGACTATTTCGATGAGTCCATGCCTGGGTTTGGCCTGCGCATATCGTCAAACAAAGTGCGGACTTGGTTCGTCATGGACCGGCTTCACGGGAAGGTAGTTCGAATTTCACTCGGCAGACTCCCGCGTCATGAGTTCGAGCAGGGCCTGACTCTCGCCCAAGCGCGCGTGATGGCTATGGAGTATCGGGGAAAGCTTCGGTCTGGCGTGGACCCGCGGGCCGAGCCCGAAGAAGCAGCGCCGCAGCCAACATTCAAAGAGGCGGCGGCTCGATTCGTAGAGGAATGGGCCAAGCCTCGGACTCGTCGTTGGAATGAGACCGAACGGATCCTGGAGAAGCTTGTCACCCCCAGCTGGGCGCCAAACCCATTGGGTCGATCACCCGCCGGGATGTGGGGGAGGTGCTGGACCGGGTTGCCACGGAAAACGGACCAATCATGTCGAACCGGGTCCTGGCGGTGGTTGGGAAGCTCTTTAGCTGGTGGGAACAGCAGGATGACCGGTTCCATACCCCAATAATCAGGGGAATGGCCCGCGGCGTGGCTCAAAGCCGGGACCGGGTTTTGACCAGGCCCGAAATCGCCAGCCTTTGGACTGCGGCCCCGGAAGATCTGTACGGGAGCATTTTGCGCTTCCTTCTGCTGTCCGCGCGGCGCCGGGAGGAAGTGGCTGGCATGCTTTGGGCTGAAATTGAAACGACGCCCGACGGCAAACGGATCTGGTGCATTCCGGCAGAGCGATCAAAGAACGGTCGGCCGGATGTGGTGCCGATTACCGATCGCATGTGGGCGATCCTCGATGGTCAGACAAAGTGGAAGTACTGCCCGTTCGTGTTCAGCCCGAACGGAGAAACCCAGTTCGGCAATTTCGGTCGCCGCAAGGAGCAATTGGACAGACTGCTCAAATTTGAAAAGCCATGGGTGGTTCACGATCTTCGCCGCACCGCGCGCACTTTGATGGCTGAAGCGGGTGTGAGCGAGGAAGTCGCTGAAAGAGTCGTTGGTCACGTGCTGCCCGGCGTGAAAGGTATCTACAACCGGTATCAGTACGTTCCGGAGAAGTTAGCTGCGCTCATGAAACTGGACGAGTTGATTGCGCGCATCGCTGTGACCTGACGGGACCTGAAAAATATTTTCGCGCAATTTTCGGCTGTCAATCGACGAAAGTCATCTGATTTTCGATCAGGCGATTTCAAAAACCGAGTGCAAAGACTGCGCGGTTCACTCTACAATATCTTCATCAACTGACCGTGGGGGTACGTTGAAGGAAGCCAAGCCGTGATGTGCGTAGGCTCCATAAGCGGCGGATAGTTTCGTTGTGATGGAGCTTTGTTATGACCGAAGATCGCTTCCTTTCACCCAAGCAACTCAAAGCTCGTGGCATACCGTGGTCACGCCAGTATGTTCACAAGCTGGAAAAGCTCGGCCGCTTTCCCAAACGAGTTGTGCTCGGCCCTAAGACGATAGCCTGGCGCGAGAGCGAAATTCAGGCTTGGGAAGAGAGCCGTCTGAATGCGTCCTGAAACGAAGGTCAGGACGCTGGCCACGAAGCTTCTCAGCTTGGCCGATAAGGTGGCCCAACAGAAGGTCGATGGCGATCTGCGCGGGGCGTTGCAAGCAGAGCGCCAGTTGCAGGCCTTCAATCGCGGTTTAAGCAAAGACGACCGCCAAGCTGTGCTGGAATTTTTGAACGCCCATCTGCCGGCGGATTCAGCTTCAGAGATTTTATTGGGGTTGTCCGCATAGCCATGGATCAAGTTGAACTGCAGCACAGCCAGCTCGACCACGCGATGCGCCTTCACGGTTTTGGTGTCGTGTTTGGCGCCAAAGCTCCGATAAAGGACCCCGATGAGACGCTTGCCCCCCTGGAGGCGGATGAAATTCCTTGGCTTGATTGCCAATTAAGCGAGGATGTCAGGATCGTAACGGTAGAACTGCGCGACCCGGATGACTCCTATTCAGCCGATGAGCTTTTAGCGCTGGCATGGGCTTACGGATGGCCCCGAACCGCGGTCTTACATCTGGGCTCAGGTTATCTCGCGCTTCTCTACAAGACCAAGACGGTTGGGCTGGAATGCGGCCACATCTTTTTTGAGCCCTGGTGCTCGCTGGACACCGTAGCCAAAAGGCATCTAGCGCCGGGCGCCTGTATCAACGGTGACCCGCGTTACGTCAGGATTTCGGATGATGCGATAGAGGAATTGCCGGCAAATGCCATTGCGCAGTGGACCGCCGAAGCTGACGCGAAAGATGCGTTCGAGCGCAAACAGATCGCAAGCACCACAACGCCGGTGCGGAAGCCGCGCCTTTATTTCGAAGACTTCAGCCAATTGTCTATTGGTCCGGAGCGGCCGGAATTGGTTGCTGGGCTCCTTCATCACGGGGAACTGTCCCTTTGGGTGGGTGAGCCGAAAGGCGGCAAGACCGCGAACTTGGTCTATCTGGCTTACGCGGTGGCGAGTGGCACACCATTCCACGGTCATGCAGCTAGCAGGGGGCTTGTAATCTATCTTGCCGCGGAGGGCGGATTTTCCACTCGCAAACGATTCATCGCTGTGCGGGTACATCGTGGGCTGGAGAGCCAAGCAGCTCTACTTCGCCTCGTCCCTTGTCCGTTGGAGCTGGGGAGTAAACACGGCGATATCAGTGGAATTCTAAATCTCATCCGAGAAGCGGAGAAGGATGCCGGCCAGCCTGCTGCTCTCGTGATTGTCGATACACTTGCGCGGGCGACGCCTGGGATGGACGAAAACGACGCCAAGGGTATGGGCGAGTTTGTCGCCAACATGGATTACATCCGTTTGCAGACCGGCGCCCACGTGGCGGTCGTGCATCACTTTGGCAAACAGAAATCGAAGGGTGGGCGGGGTAGCAGTGCGTTGCCTGCCGCTGTGAGCAACACCTTCGTTGTCGAAGATAAGACGATAACTATGCCCGCTGACGGGCAGCGCGATCACGAGCCCGCTGCACCGATGGCTTTCGATTGGCTTCCGGTCGAAATCGGTCGACGATCAGATGGCGAAGCAATCACTTCGATAGTCGCGGTACCAGTGAATGCCGGTGCAAAGGCGGCCTTTACGGACAGGAAATTGTCGAAAGTCGCCCGAAATGCGCTGAACACCCTTCAGGACATATCACTCAACGGCCGAAAAGTGGCGTCTACCGAGTGGCAAACAGAGTTTCTCAGGCGCTTTTACGAAAGCAATTCAGCAACCGGAAAACGCCAGTTTCGTTTCGCGACGCGGAGTCTCCGCGAGGCAGGCCGGATTTCGACCGAAGGAGGCTTTTTTGCTGCCATCGGATAAAGGCGGAGAGTTTCTTATTTTCCTTAAGTCACTGAGTTTGTTGGAAACTCAGGGGCGGAGAGAAGCGGAGATTTGGCGGATTCTCCCCAATGTGGTGGGCGGAGGGAGAGGGACAAAACCCTATAAAAGGGTTTGTCCTCTCCGCACCCGGTCTCCGCGCATTCAAATCTTGGCTTCGTACTGTGTGGGCGGAAGCAGGCATGGCTATCGCGCGAGGCCCTACCATGGATAACCGAAAGTCCCGTTGGGCATTCTGGTTTGTCCAAACCGGCGGCAATGGCGCCGCTGCCGCCCGCCACGCAGGGTTTCCCCCCAGCAGTATGCGCGGCGTGGCGCGCTACATGCTGCGGGATGATCGCGTTTTGCAGATGATCGTTCAGCAAATCAAGTTGGGTGCGCCTGGTCATGAGGCTGCGTTACGCCGGCTGCTGATGAAGCAGCGGCCAAAAGCATCCCGCGAGCGTGTTGCCGAATTGATGTTGGCAACCTGGACGTCACCTACAGCCTCCGAAATCCTACTCGGAGTTGGGCAAAACCCCGCCAATTCCAGCATTCCTCAACCACAAGCCGCTGATTGACCAATAGCGGCGCATCCCAATGGAGAAAAACGACATGCTTCAGACGCTCTTAGTCCCAGATCCCTTGGCCTCAATTCGACGAGATGTCGAAAATGGTCGCGTCGCCGTGGCGGAAGCAGAACAGGAATTGAGCGACGCGGCATTTGATGCCGCAAGCAAGCCCGGGGATAGCGCGGCAGGGCGGCGTTACGAGAAGGCCGGACAAGGTCTGGCTGCTGCTCATCTCCGTCTGGAGACTCTCAGAGCCTCGCTGGCGGCCATTGAGCGCGGTGGCGCCGAGAGGGCAGCCAAGGAAGCCGCCAAGGCTGCAGCAAAAGCTCTGGCCAAGCGGTGGGAAATTGGCGAAGCAGCAGGCCGGCGAAGGGAGAGGGCGGCAAAGCGGTTGGAAGCTGCCTGCGCCGAGATGGCTGCGGCAAGCGCCGACCTCCAGCAAGCAACCCGGGAAATGGGTGAAACCCAGCTGGCGTACGACTCGGATGGGGCAATGCTTCGGCGGGACGCCCTGGACCAGGCGATTGCGCTGGGCATCGCCAAGGCCACCGGAATGGATTGGATGTTCAAGAATGCGCCGCGGTTCCTAATAGAAAATCTGGCGCCGCTTTCAGCGCGCATTGCATCCGCCAACAATCACTTTCTCGGGCAGCGGGTGGCCAAATGAGCGAAGAACGGGAACGGGGGTGCGGGTGCCGGGTGGGGCCGGGTTTTTTCGGCCGCCGCCGATGGACGGGGAGGTACGGCGTCGCTGTTCTAAATTCTGAAAATTTTTTTGCACCTGGCCCTAAAGGACCCGCCCCACATGTCTGACAATGCAGCAGCACCCAGCCCCGTCTCCAATCTCCCGCGGCTTCCCACCGAGTCCGCAATGACCGAGGCCACGAAAAATGATGTTCGCCAAGCTGCGGAAAAGGGATGGATAACATCCGAAAAGGCGAACGAGCACCTCAAGAGACTTGGCGCGTCCCCGATCGGTCAGCCGGAGCCAGCTGCATCGGCTTCAAGCCCAGAGGATCCGACCAGCGATCCTGCATTTGCGCCCGGTAAGATTGGAGATTTTGGCTTACCGAACGTCGAGCAGATCCACCAGGCCATTGAGAACGACGCTGGCGCTACGCTGACGCCCCAGCAAACGCTCAAGATAAACGAAACGGTTGGCGGCTGGATGCAAACCGCACAACTGCCAAAGGAAATCGGCTCGGGTATTGCGAAGTTAGCCGGCGACCATATCCGGGATATGCCACGGTACGATCAAATGACAGAGAGTGCCAGGCAGTCACATCAGCTTATCGAAGGCGCACGGTTGCAAAAGCTCTGGGGTGAGAATCACGACACTAACTTGGCGCTGGCCAAGCAGCTTGTTCAAAAGATCAACGAAAAGCATCCGGATTTCATTCCATTTCTGGAGCGCACCGGTCTCGGCAACAATTTTCGCTTCATTGCACAGTTAGGCACCCATGCGCGCCGTTTGGCTGCGAGGAATGGATCGCTACCATGAGCAACAAGTTACTATCCCCGCGTGAGGAAATCTTGGTTGCCGAGCTGATGACCGGCAAGAGTGCGCAAGATGCGTGCTTTGCGGCGGGATGGAGTGCAAAATACGCACGGAAAAATGGATATGAGATCGTAAAGCGATCACACATAGTTGAGGCGCTAGCGCACAGGCAAGAATCGGTCCGAAAAAAATGTGAATGGAAGGCCCAACGGCTGATTACTCAGCTGGAGGCTGATCGAGAATTTGCTATCAGCTGCAAAAACCCGATGGCGGTGATGAAGGCCAATGAGCTTATCGGCAAGATCACCGGCATTTTTACCGAGAGCCTCCGAGTCGAAATTGAGGCCAAGCCCAGTCTGATGGACGCCATCGCGGCCGGGCGTACCCGCGCCGGTCTGCCGCTCCGATCCGAACCCCAAGTTATCGACGCTATCGCGCGCGAACGCGCCATTGAGAAAGCGGAGGACTAAATTGCCATCAAATCAAAACGCAGGTTTCTGCCAGAAATTACGCGATGTCCTATTGGCGCAATTAGAGTTCATGTCGCTGCCAGCGCCTCCCGAACATCTATCGGATACAGCAGAGCGCTCCGCCGCTCGGCGGAAGGTTTCGCAGCTAGCCAATCAGCTCACTTGGGCTGAGCGGCGCATGGGTGCAAAATACGCGAAGGCGCTGAGCGCTTTGCTATACTGAAAGCAATTTTTCGGAGCGTCAAAAAAATGGCACCTGTTATATGAAAAATTGGATGGCCCGAGCGCCCAACTCTCCGCTAGGTCGCATCCAGAGATAGGATCACTCAGCCCCGGGGAAATGCCATGCCATCTTTACAAGAAATCAGCGCGGAATTGTATTCAAAAAAACCCACCAAGCCGCTTTATCATTATACTTCGTTGAAGGGGATGATGGGTATCGCAAGCAGTGGTGAGCTTTGGGCAAGTGAAATCCGATGTGTCAACGATGCTTCTGAGCTCGGACACTTTGGCGGCCTATTAAATGCCATCCTTAGCGATCACATAGAAATGCGCGACCCAGGCGTGGAAATTGCTCTGCAGTTTCAGAGATGGCTAAAAGATCGCTTCAACGACGGGCCTCTTCTGTTCGTAGGAAGTTTGACTGAAAACGGAAACTTATTAAGTCAGTGGAGAGGTTACTGCCCGCCAGGGCAGGGAGTAAGTTTAGGCTTTGAACCTCATTCGTTGAACACTTTTGTTGCGGAAAATCAGTTTCGGGTTGGGCAATGCATTTATGATAGGGCGGAGCAAAAGAAACTAGCAGGGCGAGTTATTCGCGCAGTAGTTCGTGAAGCGGAAGCGGCTGGGCCCGATTCAGAATTTGTTCGCCACCCGTCTCAATCCTTTGAAGGCACGTTCTTCAAGCTGGAAGAGAATCTATTGCGGATAGCGGCACTCGTTAAGCACACCGCATTTCAGGAGGAAGTAGAGTGGAGAATTGTGTCCACTTCACATTCAAACTATGTGGCTTCGCCAATACGGTACCGCGAGGGGACCTCCATGCTGATACCGTACATTGGCGTGCCCATTCCAATCAAAGGAGCCGGCGGGTCGTTACACTCTGCTTATGTAGGTCCCACTCCCACACCTAATCTATCGATACGAAGCGTCTCTCGCTTTTTGAGCAAAACTATCGGGAAGGTAGGACAAGTCGCCTACTGTCAGATCCCTTATCGAAAAATGTGAATACGTTGCCTTAAATCAGAAACTTAGATTGAAGTTTGAGCGCGGGTACGCAGATGTCCTCAATGATTCGAACGGATTCTGAAATGGCTTCGGTAATTTCGTTCTTTTCCCCATCCCGTAAAGCGACATCATACATTCCGCGGCGAATTTTCTTCGTGAAATCGGGATTATGGCCACCGTCGTCAATGTGAGAATCGACATTAACTTGGACCAACCAAAATTGACGTCTCAAAGTTTGAAGCGCATTTTCAAGCTTTTCATTAAATAGTGCTTTAGCCATTGGTAAGCTCTCTTCAAGAGCTAATTGTTCGTCCTTGGTGAGACTGAGACGGTTATAATAGGCCTGAGCAGTTATGAGCCGCTCCTTTCGCTTATTTTCCTGCAGCCCCCAAGCGCTGTCTTCTTCTAATTTTCTTTCAGCTTTAGAAAGTTCGTGACCCCACATCATTGGTGACCTCACGAAGGATAACGCACTTCTCCCTTTGTAAGTCGCGGTTAGAATGCGTTCGGCGATTTCAAACCGTCGTTCTGCGATCTTTTGCTTCTTCCACAACTCACCGGCGTAATACGCACCTCCGACGACGGCGATAGCGCCAATCAAAGTGCCAACGCCCTGAAGCATTGAACCCGTCGCCCCCCAATCGATCACGCCACCACAAATCCCTGACATTCTATTGGTATCTCCATCAAAAAGACTCCGGAATTGACTGCTTGCTCGCCATAGATCTCAGATCTTGACGAACCGATCGATAGTTCGCTCAAACTTCGGCAGCGCGCGAAAGGCCGCGGTACGCTTCTTCATTGGATATCCCTTTCCACTGCGCCCCTATGACGCAATGCTTCGATCGATATTTCGGTGGGCTTGATCTCACCTTCGGGTGCGATAGATTCTATGTCGGGTGATTGTGGGGTTGCTATATTCGCAACACGCATATCAATCGCGGTGCGATCCCAGTGCTTCAGCCCCTTCTGCGCACAATTTCCAGATGCGACGGAATTCCGCGAGGAATAAATGGTACATTCCAGTTCTGTCAGCAGTGGCGTAGAAATGGTAAACAGGAGTGCCATCTACATGTGTGGCCATATGGTAGTACTGAACCCATGCCACGTCTTTCGTCAGTATTAATTTCCAATTGGGCACTGAGTCGTATGTTCGGTATTCGACATTACGACCTTCTCTTTTCCAGTCCTTAATTTGCCGGATTGCCGCCGCGATTTCGCGCCTATATTGAACCTCGCTCATGTTAAGGCTCAACGCGCGGGCCTTTAAATGCTGACTCTTGTGATCCATGAGCAAAATGCGAATTTCGCCATGAAACTTTTGAACGATCTCGTGCAGAGCGGAACCTCCGCCGAAGGTCGCGATACCGGTCGCGCCTAGGATGAATAATATTGGATTCTGTCGGTCAACTATATAGCTCTCGATACGCTGCCAAGCCGTTCCGCCTTTATTGTCGGTATTTGCATTTGGCCAAAAAGCAGACAAGCCGATGACTTTTCGCAACCTTAGCGAGTCATATAGTTTCGAGATGTGCAGGATGACCTCGGTCACAAATCGAACCAATAGAACAAATGCAACAGCGCCTAGGAAAAGCGCTGCTCCAAATTTTATGGCATTCTTTAGTTCAAGAATTGGATATTTTGTGATCCAACCCCAAACGGACTGGAACGTCGCCTCGTGTGTATTCGGATCGAGTGCAGCGGGCGGGAGATAATGCCTCGCAAGATATAGCAGGACGAGTAGCCCCACACTTACAAAGCCTTTGACGACTCGGCTACGAGCCTCAGCTTTGAAATCTCGCTTTATGTCGTCCCAATGAAAGATCAAGCGAACTGCCCCCCGGCACTTGCGCTCTAGCGGGTGACGCTAGGCCGTGCCGTCTGGCAGCTGCAATTCTTTGGTTGAAGCGGGCGACGCATTCGAGCCCAATCCAGCTTCGATAGAGCGAGAGGAGATGGCTTTCGCGCTACCGATATATGCGGAATTTATAACTCTCACGGAAACCCAGTTGCCAACCCAGCCTCCGACTCCGAGGAGCACAACCGCTGCACCAACGATCAACCAGTCCATCTTTTCCTCTCCAGCAAACGCCTATGGGAACTAGGCCCAATACGCGGCCGGACACTATCAAACTAACTTGCGGCCATTGGAGACTACTTAGGGTCCCCAAAGGGCCGTCGATATTGCGTCACCAAAGCTCAATTCACCAGTCACTACCTGGGGTTGGCATCCGATATATCGTTCAATCTCCGCTATCACACACAAGATGTAATGGGATTCGCGAAATTTTCAATCCAAAGCGGGGTCCCCAGCCATCGTCGGTTCTGGTCGTGAGACAACCGGCCAATCACCTGGCATTATAAAATTGGTGCTGGCTTTGGGGGACAGGCTTCGGTCGGTTGCGAGGGCCCGGTCGGATGGCGCGATCGTCAGTTCTTCGTCGCAACCCTCGACAATTCCATCGACAGCGATGCCACCATCTCCTGCGTCATCACGAAATTGATTCTCGCGTGGTCTCCAATCGGAAGCACGAGCACCGGCTCCCCCTTTGGACCCTTCCCAATCTCGTAACCGGAAACAAAGAAGCCCGTCGTGACCTTATCCCCTTCGTGATTTCGTCCGTTGGGAATCTGGGCAGCGAGATTTTCGATTATCGTGCCTATCTGTTCGTGTGGAAAGCCAAGCAACAGATCGTCACCGTCAACGGTGTCTGCACGCAAGAAGACTGTTTGACCATCTGGGCTGGTCATCGAACCTTTAACATCGCTGAAGAGCATTCCAGGCAACGCTTCACTCATACGCGACCTCTTTATCTTCACCGTTACAGTTTAATCTAGGGTGGTGGCGTGCGTTTGCGCGCTTCCGGACAGGCCAAATCTTCCACCACATCAGCAGGAACAATTCCCATCACTTTAGGCTTTTCAAATCCCACCTGGGGAAAGAGGACCTTAGAGGGCACCCCCCTAGGGCCAAATCCGGAACAAGTGAACATATAGCCTTTGTAGATGTGCCCGTTTAGTCGGATGGCAACGATAGAGTTCTCGGTTGGAATTTGATCCGGACCTGACAGTGATCTCCGGATTGGTTCAACGCTGGCCAAATCCACCAAGATATTTTTGTGGCCGGGGATTGTCTTCCATTGATGTTTGGAAGGCTCGGCAGCATGAGCTTGGGCAACCGCAACAGCGAGTGCAATGCCCAGATAGTTTGTACAGCCCATCTGTCCTGCCTCTCGTTACCCGTCCTGCCTCGATCCCGTCGCCCGGACAGTCAGAGTGCCGTCAGGCAAGGGCTTTTGCAAAGCCAGGGCATCCGCCACCGATCCCGTCAGCCAGGTCTTCCATTCCGCTTCGGTCCGCAGAATGACGGGCATCGCCTTTGAATGGACCGGGGCAACCTCAGCGTTGGCCTTGGTGGTCAAGAATGAATAAAGCAGATGGTCCCCGTCAGCTGGGTTGGCCTTCGTTCCGCGATGGCCTGTCCAGGGCATCCAGACCCCGGCGAAGAAAAAAGGGGACCTTTCATCGTCGAGAGCAAACCAGGTCGGGACTTTCGATCCGTCCTGGTATTCACAGAACGACGTGGCCGGAATCAAGCAGCGGAATTGCGGCTCCATCCAAGGTTGCCAGTGTTTCCAATTCGGCTGGCGGATGTTGGTCTGGTAGCCGGGTTTCTTTTTCTCTCCAGGCTTTGGCTCCGGGACTGGAAAGCCCCAGCGCATCCGGAGCAATTCGTGGCCATTTTTCATCTTCCGAACGACGGGCGCTACCGTGTCGGGAAAGATTGCTGGTTGAGGCGGAAGGTTGCCCGCGCTGTCCAACCAATCCCCACCCATCGCCTCCGCCAGATCGCGGACAGCTTGTTGCGGGCGGGTGTGGGAGTAGAGGTTGCACATGGCCTGCTACTTATTTTTTTTGCAGGGATAGGTCGCTATCAAGGCTGCCTCGATAAACGACGACGCGGTGCAGCGCCCATTGCATGTCTCGCCCCGCTTCCTGAGCCACGGCCGAGTTTTTAAAATAATTTGTTCGGTCGTAAGACCACCTGGCATACAAATGTCTGGCAGGGTGGGGTGTGGATATATCTGCTCCACTTCGATCAATTCGACTACCCCTGCGACGAAGCCGATGCAGCGTTCACTAATTGGCGCCCCTCTGTTTATATCGCAATAATCTCGCAACCTACTCATACCAAATGCAGCATTTGCCGTCAGAGATACTGCGACGGCTACCAAAGAAACTGCAAAAGTCATTCGCTTCATTTGCTGCATGTCGCATCACCGTTCAATACAAATCGCCCCGTCATTGAACAACTGATTCACCTCGCGTCGATACAGGGATCCATCTGGATCAAATCAACTATTTCGCTTCTGCGCTCGTGATGTACAGCAGCTTTTCCTTGCCGGAGACGTAGAGGTGTAGTTTTTTTAGAACCGATAAACCCAATACGGCGTCCTCACCACCGAAGCAGCGAACGTATAATTCCTGATACATTGAAGGCACTGGCCGATTGGGAAATTCGACATGCAGCTTATCACTGCATTCCGGCCTTGGGGCCTCGCCTATAACCAGAATGTCGGGGTTCGATATGGTTAGGCCATCGGCAGTCAATGTCTTAAAGGCATAGCGATAGAGCTTTTGCCCGAAATACTGCTGATCCAATGGCACCAGAGCTGGCGATGTTTCATCAATTTTGAACATGCGTCGCATGGCATTCATGCCCATCTGCGAGCGTCCGCCGGAGCTGAGCGCCACAGTGAGAGGTTGGCCGTCCAACTCCATCGGCACGCGGATATACCCCATTTCCTTAGACACCTTGATTGGGAGCGCGGCATAGCCAGACTTGGTCCAATATACAGCTTTGCCCGGACAGTGATCCGTCGAAAACAGATTGAACTTTCCTCCACCCATATCGAGCTCGAAATCAACATCCTTAAATAAGCGGGTGCCAATGGCGCCTACCACTTCGTCGTTATACCTGTCCGTCGGCACTTCCAAAAATTCCATTGATTTGATGATTTGGCGACCAAACTGCGCCTCCGGCACATGGACGGTGTAACGAATTTTGGCTCCATCGCGAATAAAGGTTATATTCTCTGGAACTTCCGTGCGGCGCAGACCCATTTTTTCCACGGTCGATGTGCCGAGCGCGCTTGTCCCATTCTGGATTTCAAAAACCATTTGTTTGGGCGCTCCACCAAGACTGAGCGGGAGCATAATCTTGTCAGCTTTGACCTCCATTTGAATGGAATCGTATTGCTTCAGGCCGCAATCTTGCGCCGAGGCCGTGCTTGCCCACGTTGCAATTATTAGAAATGCCGTTAGACCTCCACGCATTCCGTCCCCCATTCCGGTGTTGCGGATAACAATGATGACATTGAAAGAGTTTCAGTTTCTGCTTGCCGCTTCAGCGTTCAATATAAATCGCACCATCATTGAAAAGTTGGTTTGCTTCGCGGTCGCCAATCATCTTGTCGAATGCGTCTGACCTCTCGGCTGCCGCAGCGCGGACCCGATGGAGCAACATCACGTCCCGCGCAGTGGCGCATTTCGTTTCATCAAAGCGAAGGAAGCGCGCGTTGTTCTGGCGTTGCACCTTTGACAGCCGTTCAGCTTCGGCAATGTCTTTGATCGAATAAAATTCCATCAGTGAGCCTTGCGCGCGCCTTTGTTAATTTTGTTCCGCGCGGGACGGTCCGGTTTGGGATTAGGAGCAGTGCCGGTTTTGCACATCCTTTCCCATTCCTCAGCGGACCAGAGAGGTTTTCCCATCATCCGGCCTTCCATCTCAAAGTTGTCCCATTCCTCTTGAGTGAAGGTTTCAGGCTCCTTTGGCTTTTTCGGCATCAGATCACCCGGCGCGTTTTGAGCGGCACACTCAGCAGATCAACCATCTCGGTCCCAGCGTGGAAACACAGCTCGCAGAACCACTCCCCATTTATAGTACGGGTGCCGGGTTTTGTGCAGCTACAACTAGGCTTCGCAAGCAGCCATTCGGGGACCGGGTCGCCTTTCATTGGCAGCTTCTTTCTCATTTGTGCACCTTGAAAGGGTCGGGGTTGAAGTGGTTGTTGGGGACTGGCCGACCTTCACGCAATTCCGGCTTGGTGAAGTAGCGTTCGATCTCTTCGCGGGTGGGTGGCCGGGATCGCTTCCGCAACATCGCCGGAGGAAGCCCGACGCGAAGGACGAAAGCCCCAATCCCATTCGCACTCATCGAACCGTGCTTGCCCGCAGCATCCGGGCCCCAGCCCATCGAACATTGCTGTTGAATGTTCCAAGGGAGGCCCAGCCATCGCTCCACCATCTGAGCCAAGGTCCCAGTCTCGGTGAAGCCTGTCCGGCGCTTCCAGTTTGTGTAGGGCAGCCCATCCATCTTTGCGGGCACATCCCAGGCCGGGTCACGGAAAGACATTGGGGGCCATCCCGGTCATCCGCTCCAAGCAGTCCTCGCAATAAATCCTTGGTCTGCCCCAGCCCTTCTCATTTGGAATGCTGAACAGGCGGATGAATTTGCCGTCCGCAGTCCAGTGATCCTGGCCGTCCATCCCGCACCCATCGCATCGGAGGGTGGGCGGTGGCGGGGGCGAGTTGGCCTTCGCGCTCCGGAGCCGGGACAGCCTTTCGGCCTCGGCCTGATCCAGCTTCCGCATCTTGTTGCGAAGGTCGCCCACCCAAATCTCTCTCATCTTGCACCGTGAACAAAATAGGAACAGATTCGGGAATGAGTCCAGCCGCTAGGGCTTGTGTTCTACCGTCGGTAACGCTCTCGGTGCTGATTTTGCGGTAATGCTGTTGCTAAAGAAGCAACGATAAGTGCTTGTAATATAAAGCAAAAATAGATTCCGCCAAGACCTTACTTTTGAGTGCGTGAGTGCAAACTTCTTTGGGCGCCCGAATGGGGCGCTTCACGAGAGGGGCAAGCCATGAGAATCAAGAAGTCCGCCACATCGAACAACTTCGGCCTAGGCGAGGGGGCGTGGACTCCCGGCGCAATGGAAAAAGTGAAGAGTCTTCTCGCTCATCACATCGACTACCTGACTGCACCGGAAGATGACACGGCTGAAGCAAGGGCCCGCAAAGTTCGCAATGATCTTCTGCGCCGCCTCTCGGCTGATGAACTTTCAAGCTGTGCGGCCATGATTTCATCGCTGCAGCGGGCAGTCGATCGATGGCGCGGCACAAGGCCTAGCCATGATCGTCTACAGGCGCCATAGAGGCTTGCCGGCCCTGTTAATTAGTACCCAATTTTGTTGGACATAACCCAAGATTTGTCGATCTATTGCATTCATCAATTCGGCCCCGACTTGCGCTAACAAGCCGGGGCCGGGGTCGAAAGGCGGGACTCGAACCCGCGACCTGCCCGTAGTACCGAGCCGCTCTATCCAGCTGAGCTACCTCGGACCCTTGCCGGCCACGCACTCGCTCAGGAGTTGGTGTCGGCAAGGTGCAATCAACCGGTCATGCCCCATGTGGGCAAGTGCGATCTGAACTAGCGCACAGCTTCAAGAACCCTTGCGCCAAAATTATCTATCCCTAGTAGCGCTGAAATAATGAAAATCATGATCTGGACGGCTGGATGTTGGACCGATAATTCGACGCTTATCTAACCCTCGAAAATGCCACCTAGAATGCCACCTACAACCTTCAACCCGACCGCGAATCACCTGAAATCGACTTGATTCCGGTCTAATTGGGTTGACGCTCCGATAAATCGTGATCAGCGGCGCATCGTCGTCCGCGACGCGCGCTTTCGTGATGCTGGCGATGATGCTGCTGGCGATCTTGTTGGACCGGCCAGCGCTTTCGATGAGATCATTGGGATTGGCTGCGGCCATCCTGTTGCTGGCGCGTCCGGTATCGATCACGGAACCGGGATTTCAAATGTCCTTCGCCGCTGTCGCTAGTCTGGTCGCGGTTGCGGAGTGGGAGCAGCGCCGCGTGCGGCTGGTTTCGCACGGATGGTTCCATCGCCATATCCGCGGCATCGCGATGACCAGCCTGGTGGCGAGCTTCGCCACCTTGCCTTTCGCCATGTATTATTTCGGTCGCGCCACCCACTATGCCGTTCTGGGTAATCTTCTGGCGATGCCCCTGATGGGGCTGGTGACGATGCCGTCCGCCGCGCTCACCGTCGCGGCAATGCCGTTCGGGCTGGAGCATGCGCCGCTGCAATTGATGGGCTGGAGCATCGATTGGATGCTGCGGCTGGGACGCTTTGTTTCAGGATTGCCCGGCGCAGTGACGGTGACGCCCGCTTTTCCGCTTTCGGCGCTGGTGGCGATCACGCTTGGGGGATTGTGGATTCTGCTATGGCGCCTGCGTTGGCGCTGGTGGGGGCTTTTGCCGGCGGCGGCGGGCATTGCTCTGGCGCTGACTGCGTCTCGCCCGGATATGCTGATTGCATCCGATGCGCGCACTATTGCCCTGCGGGGACCGGACGGGCTGTTGCATTTTCCGCATCCGCCCAAAGACCGCTTTGCCGCCACGCGCTGGCTATTGCGCGATGGCGACGGCCGCGATTGGAAAGATGTGGAAGCAGATGCCTCCCTGGCTTGCGATGGGCTAGGCTGTATCGCAACGCGCAAAGGCTTGGTGATCGCGATGTCGTCGCGCCCCGAAGCCTTGGACGAGGACTGCAGCCAGGCCGATATCGTGGTGAGCGCGGCGCCTTTGATACCTTGTGCAAAGCCGCGCCTCGCATTGGGCGCGCGTGAGATCGCGGAGGGCGGCGGTTATGCGATCACGCTGTCGCCCCTGCGTGCAATCAGCGTCAATCGGCAGCGCGGAATTCGGCCCTGGGTGATAGTCCAATCCGTTCGTTGATCCGGCTACTCGGTCTTTTTCTCGACGATGGTCGTTTTTTCGGTAACGACTTTTTCCGTTTTAGGTTTTGGCTGTTCTTTGACGACAATTATATCCGGAGCCGGCTTCGGCTCGTCGTCATCGGTAATGATGATCCTGTCACCCATATTGCACTCCCTATTTGTGCTGCTCGGTGACGGTGATCGTCTTGGTGGCGCCGCCGCTCTTATAGTTGTCCCACATGAAGAAGCCGACCACGGCGGCCACCAGAACCACCGCGCCGAGGATGAAGGCCAGCACCACGCTTCCACCATTTCCGCCGCCGTCTTTCTCGATAATCGTCGCCATGCATGTTCTCCACTGGCTATTTGCCTGGTGCGAACGAATTGGCAGACCAAAGAGTTCCTGTGCGGCCGAGCGATGCGCGCAATAACCCGGCGGAACTTGGGCCGGAGCTGATGCCGCCGCCGCGCTATAAAGGGCGGTGGCAGACGCTAGTAGCGGCGGATCAATCCCACCAGCTTGCCCTGCACCTTGACCCGGTCGGCACCATAAAGGCGCGTTTCGTAGGCGGGGTTGGCCGCTTCCAGGGCGATGGAATCGCCGCGCCGGCGCAGGCGCTTCAAGGTCGCTTCGTTATCGTCCACCAGCGCCACAACGATTTCGCCGGTATTGGCGCTGTCGGCTTCCTGAATGATCACCGTGTCGCCATCCAGAATGCCGGCATTGATCATGGAATCGCCCGTTACTTCCAACGCGTAATGATCGCCGCGCCCGATCATGCCGCTTGGCACCGGCACATCGGCGATCCGGTTCTGCAGCGCCTCGATCGGCGTACCGGCGGCGATGCGGCCGACCATCGGAACATTGACGGCGTGTTCGCTGTCGCCCATGGCGCGGCGGGGCGCGCTGTTGCGCGGATCCGGCGCGCGCGTCTCGGTGCGCCCATGACGCACCGACGGCATGATGCGCTGTGCCTGACTGCGCGTGGTGGCGGGGCGGGCGGTCTCCGCCATATTGTCCGGCAGCCGCATCACTTCCAATGCGCGGGCGCGTTTTTCCATCCGGCGCAGGAACCCGCGTTCTTCGAGCGCCGTAATCAGACGATGAATGCCGGACTTGGATTTGAGATCGAGGGCTTCCTTCATCTCATCGAAAGAGGGCGGGATGCCGGTTTCGCGGATACGCTCATGGATGAAGAGCAAAAGCTCATATTGCTTGCGGGTCAGCATCGCGATCCCTTTTCAGCCCGTACAGGGCCGGTAAGATTTCCCAGGATTTGCCCGCAAATCTCTCGCGAACAAAGCCGAAACACTGCGAATCGTTCTACTTTAGTTCCAAAAGCACGTCAACGGCATGGGATTGCCACAAAATGGCCGCGGAACATGCGCGCCGGTCATGTGTTTCCTTCGCGGAGGTGGCGGAAACGCCCTCAGAACCGGAGAGATGAAAATGAAAAAACTGATGTTGCAGGGTGCGGCGGCAGCCATCATCGGCGTTGCGGCCCTTGCCGGCACAGCCACCACGGCTTCTGCATATGTTGTCTGCAATCGCGCTGGTGACTGCTGGCATACCAGCGAGCGCTACAACTATCGCCCGCATTTCGGCGTTGTTGTCCATGACGACAATTGGCGCTGGCGCGATCGTGATCGGGATCGCCGCCACTATCGCTGGCGCGAGCATGACGGCCGCGGTTATTGGCGCAATGGTATCTGGCTCTCTTTCTGAGAGCTTTGATAAGGAAACGGCGGCCCTTGGCCGCCGTTTTCGTTTCAGTCCAGGGGAATGATTTCCACGGTCGCGCCATCTTCCAACGGTGGCGCCTGTGGCTTGCGGACAATTAGCGCATCGGCCTGGGCGAACATTTTCAGCATGGATGAATCCTGCGCCGGGAAGGGCCGAACCCGGAGATCGCCGTTCCGCCATTCGCAGGCCGCGCGCAGATAATCCTGCCGGCTGTCATTGGCTTTCAATGTGCCGATCAAGCGCGCCTGGGTGAGCGGGGTTTGTGTGGATAAACCCAACATCGCGGAGATTGCAGGCCGCAGGAAGAGCAGGGCACAGACCATGCTGGACACGGGATTGCCCGGCAGACCCAGCAACGGCGTGGCGCCCAGATGCCCGAAGATCAGCGGCTTGCCCGGCCGCATGGCGATCTTCCAGAAATCCAGCGCAAAGCCTTGCGGCCCCAATGCCGCCTGAACCAGATCATGATCACCCACCGAGGCGCCGCCCAAAGTGACCAAGAGATCGCATTCTACTTTCGCCAGCGCGGCGATGGCTTCTTGTTTGTCGGGAAGGATGCCGAGATCCCGGGGCAGGCCGCCCCATTGTGAAATCATGGCGTCCAGTCCGTACACGGATGATGCCACGATCCCACCGGGTTTTCTGGGCTGGCCTGGCCGGGAGAGTTCATCGCCCGTCGCCGCGAAAGCGATCACGGGGCGGCGGCGCACGGGCACGTCCGCCAGATCGCCGGCCGCCAGCAAGGCGAGGTCTCGGGATGTCAGGCGTCTGCCTTGCGGCACCAGCAGAGATTCGGCCTGGAAATCCAGCCCGCGGGGGCGAATGAATTTCCCGGGAGACGGAGTTTGGGCGAAATGGACAGCATCGCCGTCGCGTTGGGCATCTTCCTGGGCCAACACCGCATCGGCTCCATCCGGCACGACACTGCCGGTGAAGAGGCGCACGGTGTCGCCTGGTCCCAAGGTTCCCGCAAAAGGATGTCCGGCGGGCGCTGTGCCGATGATCCGGCGCATTCCTTGATCAGCGCTTCGCACCGCATAGCCATCCATCACCGAAACGGCGAAGGGGGGCTGGTCGGCTTTGGCATGCGCATCGGCGGCCAGAACGCGCCTCGATGCAGATCCCAGAGGAACACGCTCGCTATCCAAGGGCTTCAGCGCCGCCACGAT
>JADMIO011721470.1_pt1 | contig 19870 bp, 17 predicted proteins | sample 8958161 | NCBI WGS metagenome assembly JADMIO01 (sample SAMN16585339, study PRJNA669376) | soil metagenome | isolation source: Crop rotation soil | place: USA: Cullars Rotation, Alabama | collected 2011
CGCCATAACCCATCGCGTCGCGCGACGCCACGACCCGGCCGTCGGCGTCGTAGGCGAAGGTCTTGACGCGGTCGGTGCCGCCATAGGCAGCTTGCAGCGCAGCGGCGTTGGCAAAGGTCGTCCCCGCGGCCACCTGGCCGGACAGCTCGCGAGTCCAGTCGGTGTCGCCGAACGCATCCGCATGGCTTACCGTGACAAATCCCGCCGCGCTCACGCCGTAACTCAATCGCGCTGTCAGGAACTCGCCGCCTGCGGTTACCCGGTCCTTGGCCGCATCGAGCACATGCGACTGCACCGCCGCGATGTCGGCATAGATGCCGTCCAGCGCCCACGTCCTGGTGGTACCGAACGCGTCGTACTCCACCCGCGCGCCATAACCCATCGCGTCGCGGCTGGCCACCATGCGGCCATCGGCGTCATAGGCAAACGTCTTGACCCGGTCGGCGGTGCCGTAAGACGCCTGCAGCAATGCGGCACTTGCAAAGCCCGTCCCCGCTACAACCTGGCCGGCCAGCTCGCGCGTCCAGTCCATCTGGCCGAAGGCATTCACATGGCTCACGCTCACGATGCCCGCGGCGCTCACGCTGTAGCTCAAGCTCGCGTCAACGAATACACCACTGACCGTTACCCGGTCATTCGTCGAATCCAGGAGGTGCGATTGCACCGCCGCGATGTCCGCATAGGTGCCGTCCAGCACCCATGTCCGGGTGGCCATGCCGAACGCGTCGTACTCGGCACGCGTGCCATACCCCATCGCATCTCGCGATGCGGCCATCCGGCCGCCAGTGTCGTAGGCGAACGTCTTGATGCGATCGGCCGCGCCGTAAGCGGCCTGCAGCGCCGCAGGGCTCGCAAACTTGGTGCCCGCCGCCACCAGGCCGGCCAGCTCGCGCGTCCAGTCAATTTGCCCGAAAGTGTTCACGTGGCTGACAGTCACCGTCCCCGCCGAGCTGACGCTGTAGCTGAGGCCCGAATCCGTGAACACGCCACTGACCGTGACACGGTCCTTCGTCGCGTCCAGGATGTGCGACTGCACTGCGGCGATATTCGCGTAGGTCCCGTCGAGATTCCACGTCCTGCTCGCGAGGCCGGCTGCGTCGTACTCGCCGACCGAGCCATAGCCCATCGCATCGAGGGTGGCCACGACACGGCCGAGTGCATCGTATGCACTGCGTGTCGTGCGACCGGCGTCACTGGCCGGCGGAGTGGCAGGCACGCCGTTGTTGTCAGCGTAGGTCCCGCCGTATGTCGTCGAGCTCAGCACCGCCCCCAGGCCGTCGAGTGACTGCTTCCAAAGAATGCCTGAGGCACTCAAGCCGGCAAACTGTCGGCCGGCGTGATCGAGATAGGTGTACGTCGTTCTATCCGATGAAGATGCCACCGGCGCGGGTGCCACGCCAAGCGGCGGACGGGCAACCAAGGCGATGGCGAACTGCGTCGTCGACACCACCTGGTCATTGGCGTCTCGGTAGAGGCGGGTGACGAAGTTCTGCGGATCGATCTGCCAGATGAGCCGGCCGGCCGTGTCGTACGCGTAGTCAGTCTTGCGTGATCCGGCCGCCAGAGGCGGGGGATTTTGCAAAACCGCATTGAAGCCCTGCGAGAGCGTCGCGGATTCGAGCATGCGCCCCGCGGCGTCAAACACGCGCAGCGTGACGGCGCCTCCGGCGCTTCTGCTGGCGATGTTCCGGCCCGCTGAGTCATACCACTCCTGCGAAATCCGGTCGCCCTGGCCCGGCGACAGCGCGTCCAAGACGATACCGACGCGATTACCCTCCAGAAGGGCCAGATCCAGCGTCTGCGAGAGGCCGGCCAGAGCGATGGGCGTCGCATACCGCGTCGTCGCGACGCAGTGGCCGTCGCTGTCGTACCCATAAGCCGTGACTTCGCCTTGTGCCCCGATGTCGAAGATCCGCTGGTTGGCCGCATCGAACACCGCCCGCTGCACCTGGTCGAGCGAGGGCTGCGACAGGGTCGGAGCCAGCGCGGCCAGCGCCTGCATCGACGTGTTGACTTGCGTCGAGACGGCCTTGGCGTAGCGCACAGTACGGATCACGTTGCCGTCGGCGTCGTAGTCGAACTGCGTGAGCGTGCTTGTGTTGGTGCCACCGGTAACGGTGAAGCGCAAGCGGTTTTCGCCGTCGTAGGTGAATTGCTCGACGCCGTCGCGTTGCGCATTCGCGATCTGCGCGATCCTCGCAGCGATATCGGACGACGTCGGATTCACAGGGAAGCCGTTGCCGCTCAGAACCGCCGCATAGCGCACGCGCCGGGTCAGGTTTCCTTCGACGTCATGGACCTCGGCCACCAGTGTGTAGTCGGCCGCCAGCGTGTATGCCAGACGGTTGCGGCTGTCGTAATAGAAGCGCGTGATGTTGCCGTCGGCGTCGGTGGAGCGAACGACGTTGTCGTTCAGGTCGTACTGGTAGGTACTCGTGAGCTGCAGCCCGGCCGGATCGACCACGCTGGTTTTCAGCCGGCCGAGGTTGTCGTATACATGGTGGGTCGTGACTGCCGCAGCCGTGCCGGCCCCGGTGGTGACGTCGACGGTGCGGCTCTCGTTGTCGTACGCGTAGGTGGTTCGCAGTTGCAACCCGTTCGGATCCACGATGCTTTGCGTCAGCTGGCCCTTCGCGTCGTAGTCATACTGGGTCTGCAGGTTGGACGGGTCGGTGACCAGCGTCGCAAGGCCTCTGCCGTCGTACTGGTACTTCGTGGCCAATGAAAGGCCGGACGGGTCGACCGTGCGCGTCAGGACGCGGTTGGCGCCGTCATAGTCCAGTACCGTCACGACGCCGTTGGCCGACGTGGTGGTGGTCAGCCGGCCCGCGGCATCGTAGGCATTCGTCGTGACCAGTTCGGCGTACGAGCCGTACATATCCTGCATCAGCAGGTTGCCGTCCGCGTCGTACATGTAGTCGGTCACCCGGCCGCCGCTGTCGCTCACCTCAAGCTTCTGCCCGTGCTGGTTGAAGTACGTCGTGACCGCGACGCCTTCGGGCGTCGTCACCGTGAAGCTGCTGTAATTGTCCTCGTAAGTGAATGTCGTCAGGTTCCCATTGGCGTCGGTGTGCCCCAGCTGCCGGCCGAATGCGTCATACGCCGTGGTCGCCGCGCTGTTGCCGGGGTACTGCACGGCCAGCGTTCGGCCCAGGCGGTCGTAGTCGTAGGAGGTGACGTAGCCATTTCCATCGGTCACGTCCTTCACACGGCCGAACGCGTCGTAGGTCGTGTTGATGGACCGCTGGATCGGCGTGGGCTGCCCGTTCGGGGCGTCCTCCAGGCTGGACACGCGCGCCCCGCGCCTGTCATAGGCATAGGTCGTCAGGACCGAGTTTCCCAAGGCCGCAGGCTGGGTCAGTTCGGACGCGCGTTCACCGAACGAGTTGTAGCCGTAGGTGACCTTGTTGGCCAGCGCGTCGAGCGCATCCCGGACGGCTCCGCGCAGCGTGTAGTTGATGTGCTGCTTGTTGTCCAGCGCATTGCTCAGTGCGTTGACGGCGATGGTGACCGTGGGCGTGATCAAGCCTCCGTTCATCGTCACCAGCTGGCCGGGGTTCAGCCGCTTCGTGTACGCAATCGTGTCGACAACTTCGCCAAAGGCGTTGTGCCGGGTCTCGCGCACCTCTCCCATCGCATTGATCGAGTACTGCAAGTCGCCGTGCGAGTCGTAGTAGTAGAGGGTCTTGTTGTGGTTCTGATCCGTCGTCGAGATCCGCCGGCCGGCGAAGTCGTAGGCGTGCGTCACGCCGTACACCCCCCAAACCATCTGCACGTCCGCCTGGGACGGCTTCGGGCCGAGGGCGGCCAGCGCCTTGCCGCCCTCGCCGCTCAGCTCCTGGACGACTCGTCCCAGCGCGTCGTACACGGCCACGGTGGTGCGAACGTCCCAGGTGTTCCAGGCTCGATCGACCTGCAGCACGTTGCCCACACTGTCGTACGTGTACCTCGTGATCGTGCCGGCCGGATTCGTGGTCTGTGTGATGAGCCGGTTGCCACCGTCGTAGGTGTTGATGCTGACCGCATCGTTAGTGGCGGGCTTTGGACGCAGTTTGTCCACTTTCTCAACGCCGGTGTAGGGGTTCGCCACGGTGGCATAGCGGACCTGCTGGACCAGATTGCCGGCCTTGTCGTAGGCATACTCGGTCAGGTAGTTCTCGGCGTCCAGCAGCGCGATGACCTGCCCCTTCGCGTTTCGGAACGTCCAGGTCTCCTGCGTCTGCGATTGGCTGCCGCCGATCACGTTGTCCTTCAGCTTCTTGAAGGTACCGTTCGCCCAGAGCGAGACGTCTGCCTGTGCCGCATACCGGACGGTGTGCCGCAAGTCGCCCGCGCCGTTGTATTCGTTCTCGATCAGGTAGCCTTCGCCGTCGAGCGTTCCGATCTGGTAGCCGTCGTCGTCGAAGAAGAACCGTTCGTGACGGTCTTGCGTGGACGCACCGATCAGCGCGACCACGCCGCTGACCTGGGTGGGCAGGTTGATCAGGCTGATCGGATTCTTGTAGCGGATGGTGTCCGTCAGGCGTCCCGCGCCGTCGAAGAAACTCTGCGTCACCAAGCCTTGATTCGGATCGAGGTCAGTGGGGCTTACCGAGAGTACGGGACGGTTGCCCGCGTCGTACAGCGTGCGCAACACGCGGTCATTCACACTGAGCGTGGGCCGCACGCCGGCTACGGTCACGGTTGGCGACGGCTGGCCGCCCACGAGCAGGCTCGCCAGTTGCACGGCCGACATCGCGTTGGCGTACCGGATCTCCTGAACCTGGTTGCCGGCGGCGTCATGCACCAACTCGGACATGTAGCCACCGTTGTCGATCCGGGCGGCCGCGCGCCCGTCGGCGTCGTACAAGGTGTATGTGTTGATCGGGGGGGAAGTGGCCGCCGGATTGGTGGCCAGGCTGACGACGCGCAGCCGTCCCGCGGCGTCGTAGAGGTACTGGGCGCTGCCGAGCGTGGCCGGGCCCGACGACGTCTGCTGAAGCAACAGGCCGCGCGGGTCGTACACATCGGTGGTCGACAGCCCGTTGGACAAGGTTGTCACGACCGTTGCCGACGCGTCCATGAACTCGGTGAACGAGGTCTCCTGCTGCACGCCGTCCAACCATCGCGTGGAACTGAGCATTCGGCCCAGGCCGTCCCACGCGTAGGTGGTGGAGAACTTAAGCTGCGGGTTGCTCGGATCGATCTTTCCGCCGCGCGGATCGATCATCTGGAGCAGCCGCCCGCGCTGGTCATAGACGTAGCGTGTGACGGACTCGGTGCCATCGGCCACGCCGATGCCCCCTGCGTCCACGCTGTCGTACTGCGTGGAAGACGTGACGTTGCCCCGGAAGTCGTATTCGTAGTCAGTCCGCTGCGCCGATAGGTCCTTTGAGTTGGCCAGCCAGTTCAGCATGTCGCTTTCGTCCGGTGCCTTCTGGGGCGGCATGCCGGACGTGTCGAAACTGGCCTCCGTGTAAGCGATCTGGGCGGTGCGCAGTTCGGCCTGGTATTGATACTCGGTCACGCGCCCGTCATCCGAGACAACGAAGCGCAGGTGGCTCTGCTTGTCGTAGACGTACCGCGTGGTGATGGGCAAGCTCGCCTGAGCCGGGCCACTACCGTCAGGGTCGGGCACCAGGAAACGCGTTTCAGTCAGCAGCTGGTTGGCGCCGTCGTAGGTGTAGGCGACCGTGTCGCCAGCGCCATCCTGGCGCTGTACGAGCCGGTCATAGGCGTCGTACGTGGACAAGGTCGCGTTGCCCTTCGGATCGATGACCTGCAACAGGTTTCCGCGCGTGTCATACACATAGTTCGTTGTCTCCAGCAGCGGGCTGGTGACTTGCCGCAGCCTGCCCGTCGCGACCTCGGTGAGATAGGCGGTCGTGTTGTTGAGCGGATCGATCACCTGCGTGCGGGTGACGACCGTGTTTCCCGTCACCGGCAGATTCGTCGTGAAGGCAGCTGAATAGTTGAACGCGGTGATTTTGTTGGCGCCATCGGTGAACGTCTGCACGCGGTTGGATGCGTCGTAGGTGAACTGGATGATCGAGCCGTCGCCGGTCTTGATGGACTTGAGCAGGCCGCTGGCGAAATAGGTGTAGCTCGTCTCATACGTGTTCGCATCCGACTGGTTTTCGGGCGTCAGGTCGACGATTACCTTTGCCAGCAGGTTCGTGGCGGGGTCGTACTCGTAGCTCGTCAGGGTCTCGTCACCGTCAGGCGTCTTGACGCTGATCGACTGGAGATTCTTGCCGACATAGTTGAAGGTTGTCCTCTGCCCGGACTGGTCGTCGACGAACATCAGCAGGCCGTTTTTCCAGGTGTACTTGTCGGTGTTGCCGTCCGTGTCGGTAACGGCCTGCAGCTGGCCATTCGTGTCGTACATTTCGACGCGGCGAGAGTCGCCATCAGTGAAAAGCCACGCCCCGGCCCCATCCCAGGCAATGGTGTCGTCCGCGCCATCGCCATCAGAAGAAACGTACATGCCCACCGACGAGTCGTACGTGAAAAGCTGGACCGCGCCGTCGCCGCAACGCTTGCTGATGGTGGAGCCGGAGGTGTTGATCAGGTTGGCCGCCGGCAGGTTGAACAGCGCTGGCACGTTCATCTGCCAGTTGTCCCCGTTGTCGTCGACCCCGCCGCCCATGGAGTTGTACGTTCGCGTCAAGTCCAGGTCCATGCCCTGGGCGACGAGGAACTCGTCCCGCGTCTGCACGACCAGGTTCCCGCTGGTATTGACGTAGACCTTGTCGGACATGCCTTGGCGCGCGAACGCGGCGATGGCCGGTGAACCGGGCACTCGCCCAGATGTGTTGAAGAGACCCAGTCCTGCGCCAGTGATAACCGTAGTCATGTCGATGCCCTCTACAAAGCGGATTGCTGTCAGGCCGCATGCGGAATGCTTGCTGCCCCGCATCGACTCCCATTGCAGAGAGCGACGCGACTTGCTGCAGGTATCCGGGTTTTGGGTGCGCAGTTAAGTAAATTTGGCGCGGCGCGGGCGCTTTTCTACAGAGGGACGTTGCAAGACTTCAGTGGAACGTGCCCATCAGCGCCCGGATCACCAGTTGCCAGCCGCCGGCGAGTACGAACAGCAGAATCTTCAGCGGCAATGCGATGGACGCCGGTGGCATCATCATCATTCCCAGGGCCATGAGTACCGTCGCAACGAGCAGGTCCACGAGCAGGAAGGGAACGAAGATCACGAAGCCGATCTGGAAAGCGACGCGCAGCTCGGAGATCATGAACGCCGGGATGATCTGCAGCATGCTCAGGTCATCTACGCTGGCCGGCCGAGGACGTTTGGCCACTTCCGCCATGAGCACCAGGTCGTCGTCACGGGTTTGCTGCAGCATGAATTCACGCAGGGGCTTCACCCCCGCGTCCATCGCCTTGTTTGGCTCGAGCCGACCTTCCATGAAAGGTTGGAACGCCTGCGTATTGATGCGGTCAAGCACCGGCGCCATCGAAAACAGAGTGAGGAACAGCGCAAGACTGACCAACACCGTGTTGGAAGGCGTGTCCTGGAGGCCGATGGCATGTCGCAGCAGAGACAGCACGATGCTGATGCGCACGAACGAAGTCATGCACACCAGGAACGCGGGTGCGAGGCTCAGCACCGTGAGTCCCAGCACCATCCGCAGTGCGGTAGCCACCTCTTGCGGTGCCCCCGCCCCGTCGGTGACTCGCACGCTGATGCCCGGCGCCTTCAGCAACTCCGTCGCGTTGGCGGCAGCGGCTTGCGCGCCGGGCGAGAAGCACAGCAGGGCCGACAAGACCAAAAAAAACATCAGCGCTGGCGGACGCGGCCGGATTGCGAGCGCCGCATGCTTGAGCGTCGCCGCCCTGAAATCGGGGAGCATGCCGCGTCAGCGCCGCGGCGCCGCGAGCTCGCCGATCCTCACGCCGAAGTGATCGCCGACGGCCACCAAGTCGCCGCGCGCGATGACGTTGCCGTCCAGAATCACCTCCATCGGGGTGTCCAGCAGCGACTCGAGCGTGATGACGTTCCCCTCGCGCAGCGAAAGCAATTCACCGACGGGAATGTTCCCGCGGCCGGCGACTACCGACAGGTTGACCTGAACGTTGCGGACAACGTCGAAGTTGGCAAGAAGCACGCCCTTGGCGGCTTCTTGCCGCTCGGACAGCTCGGAAAACTGGATGAGCGTCGGCGCAGTAGCGTCGTTCGAATCTCGATTCATTTGTAGGACTCCTTCATCAAGCAATTGCATACATTCAAGCTGTCTCGGCAGGTTCGCCATCGGCGCGAAAGAGCGAAAGCGCGCGGTGCGGCCCATTCGATCCCAGGTAGCCGTTGCAAAGCGGCGTGCCGTCATCAACGGTGACTAGCGCGGGCTCGTCCAGGCGGCGGTCGAGCCGCAAGACGTCTCCGACGCCGATCGACGCGAGCGACTCCAACCGCAGCTGCAACTTGCCGACCGTAACCAGCATCCCGACGTTGCAGTGGCGCAATGCATCGGGCGCGGGCACGCAGGGGCTCGCGATGGACGCCCGCGCACGACGTTGCGAAGGCAATTTGTCGCGTATCACGTGCAGCTGCAAGCCGCCGATCCGTACCAGCAGGGCCACCGCGCCGGACCCGCGCCGCAAGCTTTCTTGCGGCGCTTCGCCCGGGACGGGATCGAAGGGCTCGGCGCACTGGAGCGCCGCGCCGATCGCAGCCAGCAGCTCCGTCCTGGCGTCCGCCGCCACGGCACCGGCAATAGACGAGGCGCCACTCGAAGCGCAGGAAAACAATTGGCGCGCGAGCGCCGTTTCGAATGCCGGATCGGCACCCAGCCATGCGTCACCGCTCGCGCGCCACCAGGTTTGCGCGGCGGGCAAGGGCGCAGCTTCGTGCGCCGCACGCGCATGCACATGTACTTCTTGGCAGATGCCCCAGGCGGCCTGCCATTGACGCAGCGCCTGCACGAGTGCGTCGCTGCTGGTCGAAAGCCGGGCGACGTCCAATGGATTGAAATCCCGGGCCTGCACGTCAGCCTCCCGACTTCATGCGCAGCAGCGTCTCCATCATCTGATTCGCGGTGGAGATCACCTCCGAACATGCCTGGTAGGCGCGCTGGTCGAGGATGATGGCCCCGAACTCCTCCGAGAGATCGACGTTCGAACTCGCGATCTGCTGGGGCAGGATGCTGCCGAATGATTCACCTGCGATCCCGATCGGGATCACCCCGCCGGCGCGAACGCGCCCCGCGCTGACCTGCTCGACGTTGGTCGCGCCATCGAGCAATGCAAGCGCGAGCGTGGGGCCATCGGCCTTCGCTCCGTTGCTGTAGGTGAACGTCAACTTCCCGCTTTCGTCGAAAGTGAAGCTCTGGACGCTGCCAGTGGCCTGACCATCCGCCGTTGCCCGGCCGCCGAGGTTGGAGCCGGCCGGACCGAAACTGCTGGAAGTCAGGCCTGCAAACGACACCAGGACCGATTGCGCCTGCAAGCCATTCGGTGGCTGGTAATTCAAGGTGATCGTCGACGAAGCGGCGGTCACCTGGCCCACAGAGTCGAAATCAATGGTGGCGGGCGCCGAGCTGACCACCGTTGTCCCGTCCATGACGCTGACGGTGTAGCTGTTCGCGCCGGTCGCCTTGGCGAACTGCAGAGTCAGGTTGTGCGTGCCCCCGGCCGAATCGAAGATCGTGATCGTGCTCGAGTACGTTGTCTGGTCGGTCGAGAGGCGACTGCCGGCGGCAAAGCTCACGTTTTCCGTCACCTTTCCGGCGCTCCCCTGCAGGGCGCTCACGTCGAAGTCGGTCAGCCCTGCGGGACCCATGGCCATGACGTGGCTGCCATCGCTTGCCACCAGAATGTTCTTGCTGTCCAGGTGGAACCGGCCATCGCGCGTGTAGGTGATGGCGCCGTCGGCGTTGCGCACCACCAGGAAGGCGCTGCCGGAAGTCGCCACGTCCAACGGATTACCTGTGGGCTGGGTGGCACCGGGGTTGAGATTCAAGGCGGGCGCGAGCGTTGTCACGCCACCGCCGCTGGAGCCCTGCTGCCCGGATCCGAACAGGTTGGAAAAGCGTGCCTGCGAGCCGAGGAACCCCGCAGTGTTCATATTTGCGACGTTGCTGCTGATGGTCTGAAGACCGTTCGTGTAGCTTGCGAGGCCCGACATAGCGGTATTGATAACGGTAAACATGATTTGTCTTCCTGGTTAGTTGGTCACGAGCGTGACTTGGGACATCTGTACTCCGCCGATGACGGCCGTGGCGCCACCGGCTGTCTGGACCTGCACGCTCAAAAGGGGCGTGCCTCCCTGCAGGAAGTTCACCCCGACCACCACGCCGGACTGCGACGCGGCGCCGTTGGCGGCAAAACTGACGGTCTTGCCAAGCAGAGAGACCGACTGGTTCGACATCTGCGTGGTCAGCAACTGCTGCATGTTGCCGGTCATCACGGACGTCTGCTGCAGCGTGGTGAACTGGGCAAGCTGCGCAAGGAACTGCGTGTTGTCCATCGGCTTGAGGGGGTCCTGCTGGGTGAGCTGGGTCAGCAGCAGCGTCAGAAAGTCCTGCATGTTGACGCTGTTGGACGTCGAGCTGACGCTATCAACTGGCATGTCGTTTCTCCCGTGCGTTCACCAGACCGGCGCTCGGCGTTGATGGCGAATCGGATCCGAACAGCGCAGCGCCGTCCACGACCGCGCTGCGGTCGGCGCTGAACTGGATGTTGCCGTTAACGGTCACAGTTCGCGGGCGCAACCCATTGGCGTAAGCGTCGGACAACCACGCACCCACGACACGAGAGATCTGATAAGGCCGCAAGCCGGCATCGCGGACCCACACGTCCACGCCATCGGCGCGGCGTTGAACGTGCATCTGTTTTGCAGCGGCTTGCTCATCGTCGCCGGCAGAATGATCAGCGAGCACCATCTCCGCGGGCTCGCATGGCCCCTCCTCCGCCGCTGCACCGCCGTTGGCCGGCGAAGCGAAGGCTGCGCCCCGCGCCAGCGGTGCACCTGGAGATGCGAGCAAGGGGACCTCGGCAGTGGCGCGCGCGGCCGCGCTCGTTCTCCACGCGCCTGTTGGTTCCGGCAAAACCTGTCCGGCGGCCACCGCGACATGAAGATCCGGGTTGTAGAGAGAATGGTCGGATCGCGTGCCGGCCGTGTTGGGCATTGCGGCGTCCGCGTCATGCGGTTCGGTCTGCTTCGGTGCGGCGTCTTGCGCTCGCGCCCCGTGTTGCGCAAGGCCGAGCAAGGCGCCGATCGACGCTGCGGCGGCCGGGCGGGCTTGCTGCGGCGCCGGCCGGCCGCTTGTGGCCGGCGGGTGAGATGCATGCGCCGAGCCCGCGTCGACGCCGAATCCTGCGGCTTCCATCTGGCGCAGCCAAGCAGCGATATGGTTGGTCACTGTCGCGCCCAGGCCCGACCCTCCGCGGCGCGGTGGCCCGCCGGCGGGAGAAGAATCAATGGGGCTCATTGCATGCTCCGGGCGTGCGCGGCAAGCCACTGGTCGTCGGCGTCTCGCAGCTCGCGAGCCGTTGTCTCGCGATCGAACTCGGTGAGTTTTCCGCTGCGATGATCTTCCACGCCGTCGCGAAAACGCGTGAGACGCATCGACGCCTGCACCACACCGTCGCGCTCGCGCTCCACGGACTGCAGGTGCGCCTGCGCGCGCCAGAGGGTCTGGGCGACACGGTGCGCATGCGCGTGTTGCATGCGGCGCAATTCGATTGGGAGCATGGCGCCAGCGTCCCGTGCCTGTGCGCACTGCAGCTCCAGCTGGGCGTTCAGCTGGCTGACTGTCTCCTGCTGCGCGTGCACCCGGCCGCTGACCTGCGCCAAGTCGCCGCGCAGCTTATTGAGGTCCAGCTCACACAAGGTACGCAGCGGCTCGAGCGGGTACCTGAATCCCCTACGGTCTTTCATGGGAGGGCTCCTTTGTTGGTTGGATCCATGAGGCGGCGCAGCTGCGCCACCGCTTCGTCGCGCGGCGCCGATTCGTCCACGTCCTGGCGCAGAAAACGGTCGAGCGCGGGTGCCAGTTCCAGCGCGCGGTCGATCTCGCGGTTGGATCCCGTCCGGTAGGCACCGATCTCGACGATCTGCCGGTTGCGGTTGTGGGTGGCGAGCGCCTCGAACACCTGGTGCACGAGAGCACGATCGGCCTTCGTCACGAGGTCGCCGAGAAGCCGGCTGGCGCTGTGGAGGATGTCGATCGCCGGGAAATGGCCTTGCTGGGCGAGCTGGCGCGACAGCACGACATGCCCATCGAGTGTTGCGCGCAACATGTCGGAGATGGGCTCGTTGAAGTCGTCGCCCTCTACCAGGACGGTATAGATGGCGGTGATCGAACCACCGGACTCCGAGGTGCCGCAACGTTCGCACAGGACCGGCAGTTCCGCGAACACGGATGGCGTGTAGCCGCGGGCGGTTGGAGGCTCGCCCGCGACCAGTCCGATCTCGCGGCGCGCCATCGCGAAGCGCGTCACCGAATCCATGGTCAGCATCACCTGCAGGCCCAGGTCGCGAAAGTACTCGGCGATCGACGTGGCCGCGTACGCAGCGCGGGCTCGCGCCAGTGCGGGCTGGTCAGACGTCGCAACCACGACCACGGAGCGGCTCAGGCCTTCTCCGCCGAGCTGCTTTTCGATGAATTCGCGCACCTCGCGCCCGCGCTCGCCGACCAGGGCGATGACGTTTACGTCGGCACGGCTCTGGCGCGCAATCATGCCCAGCAAGGTACTCTTGCCAACGCCGCTGCCGGAGAAGATACCCACCCGCTGGCCGCGCCCCAGGGTGAGCAGCGAATCGATCGCCCGCACCCCGGTCTCCAGCACGTCGCGGATGCGCGGGCGCGACAGGGGGTTCAGGGGGGTCGCGTTCAGCGGCCGATGCGCTTCAGCCGGGATCGCGGGACCACCGTCAATGGGTTGGCCGAATGCGTCGATCACCCGCCCCAGCAGCTTCCTGCTGACTGGAATGCGCGACACTTGCCCACTCGCCACCACTTCGCAGCCCGGACCGATGCCATGGACACTGCCGTAGGGCATCAGCATCACGCGGCCGTCGCGAAAGCCCACGACCTCGGCGATCAGCCGTGCGCCGCCGAAGCGCGAAGACACTTCGCACACCTCACCCGCGAGCGCGTCCGGGCCCTCCGATTCGATGCCAAGACCCGACAGCCGTCGCACGTGGCCGATGCGGCGCACGAAATGGGCCTGGGCGATCGACTCGACGTAGCTTTGCATCACGCTTCCACCTTGCCCGACCGGCGCGCCGCGGTGAGCACATCCAGCAGCTGCTCGAACTGCCTGCGCAGTTGCGCGTCGAGCGTACCGTTGGCCGTTTCGACCACACAGCCCCCTGCCTCTAGTGAAGCGTCTGCCACCAGGTCGACGCGCCGACTATCCCAGATGTCCCTATCGGCCGCGGAGAGTTCCCGCAGCTTCTCGACGTCTGCTGCCGCGAGCCGCACGGTCACCAATTCGCGACCGCGCACCTGCTGCAGCGTCAATTTCACGTGCTCGCGCACGCCGTCGGGCGTGGCCAGCGCCGGACCGCAAACGCGACACACCGCTTCATAAGCGATTGCGACCAGGTCGTCTTCTGCATCACCCAGCCACGCATCACGGGCGATCTCAATGGAAGCGAGGATCGCGCGCAGCTTGGCGACCTCCATGAGGCCGTCGGCTCGCCCCTGCTCCAGGCCCTCGTCGTAGGCTCGCCTGCGGGCCTCGTCACGCGCGAGTTCTTGCTCCAGAACAAGCTGGCGTTCGCACTCGCGTTGGCGTTCCAGCTCGCGCTCGGCCTCTTCAACCGCTTCGGCCTTTTCACGCGCGCGCAGTTCGGCGGCTTCGCGCTCCAGCAACAGTGCATCCAGCTGTGCAAGTTCCTCGAGCCGCGCCCCGTCGAGGGCTTCGGGCGACGAGTTCTGCGGCGGCGAGGCGGCCGTGTCCTGCGCCAAGGGGTGTGAGTCCGCCACTGGCGCGGGGGCGACTGGCTCCTGGGGCTGTGCAGGGACCGCGGGCAGGCGGCGTCGCTCGTCAGAGAGCTTTGGCGCACGCAGGATCATTTCCATGCGGCCACCCGTTCCATCCAGCGTGCCATCTGCTGTCGTGCAGCATGCAACATCTCGGTGCCTGCAGGTCCGGCGGGCAACTCCCGCGCCTGGGCCTCCACGGCTGCTCGCAGGCTGACAGCGAGCCGGGGAGCGAGCCGGTATCCCGGCGCGCGCGCGGCCGCGGCAAAGGGCCGGTACCCACCGATCCTTGCAAGCACGTGCGCACGGGCGGGCGCCCCGCGCAGGGCAAGCACAGCCTCTATCACTTCGGTGGGCTCGGCGCGCATCACCTGCGCCAGACGCGCGGCGCCGATCTGCTCGAATTTCATCGCACCCAGCGCGGCGGCGCCAGGCATCGCCGGCATCAGGCCGACCTGCGCCACCAGGTCCGGCGTTCCCGGCAGAAGGCCCAGATCGGTGACCTCGTCCAGCAGGAGTCTGAGGCGCGCGGAGGTCTCTGCCGGCAAGCTGTCCATGATCCACTGCCTGTCCGCTTCAGAGAGCGAATGCAGCGTCAGCGCAGCGCGGCGCGTGTCGCTCACGACCGCACCTCCGGTGCATCCGGCACTTGTGCCCAGCGCCGTACGTCGGCAAGAAGGGCGTGCCGCTGCGCATCGGTGAGCTGCGCTTGACGGAGGGCGACCGCGGACCGCTTGCGCGAATGGACGGTGGCGAACACCGCTGCGGCCGCCAGCGCCATGAGCATCAGGACCCCTGCAGCGATGCCGTTTTCGGGCGATTGCAACTTCTGCTCGAACGCCGTGGCGCGTGTCGCGGGTTCGGCTTGCGCCACTGCCCCACCTTCGTGCGCCAGCGGGGAAGCCGCGCCGAGCTGGTCGATCGAGTAGACCGCGATGCCGTCCCCTCGCGTGCGGTTCAGGCCCACTGCCATCCCGACCAGTTCGCGTATGCGGTCGGCCTGCGCACCATCGACCTTCTCCTGCACGATGACCGCAACGTTCAGCCTGGTGATCCATCCCGGCCCTGACACGATCTGCTCCACGCGCCGGCCGGCCTGATAGTGCACGTCGCGCGTCACGCTGCCCGGGGCGGTGCCCCGTTCCGCTGCCGCCCCGGCCTCCGTGTGCCCGGACTCTTGCTCGCGGACCACCACGCCGGTGGGACGGCCGGCGCTGGCATTCGAGGGCAGCACGCTTTCCGTCGTGACGCGTGTGTGCTCCTGGTTCAGAAGCACGTCGACCTTCACCAAGCCCCGGCCCACCCCGAACGTCTGGTCAAGCACCGCGATCGCCTTGCGCGCGAGGTACTCCTCCATCTCCTTCTTTCCGCCGCCAGTGGCCTCGGCCCCAGCGCCGCCTTCTTCGGCTTCGCCCGCGGCGAGCGCGACGCCGCGCTGGTCGACCACGACGACTCGCTCCGGCTTGAGCTCGGGCACCGAGGCGGCAACCAGGCGCTGGATGCCGCGGACCTGTTCGCGCATGAGGCTGCGGTTGGGCCGCAGCGTCAACGCGATCGAGGCCTTGCCGGCATCAGTCGCTGCGCGCAGGAGGCCGCGCTCGGGCAGCGAAATGTGGACGCGCACGGACTGGACTTCAGCCAGCGACTGGATGGTGCGCGTGAGCTCGCCCTGCAGCGCACGCTGGTAGTTGATCTTCTGGGCAAAGTCCGTCATGCCCATGTCGCTGTTGTTGAACAGTTCAAAGCCTACAGCGCCTTGCAGAGGTATGTCCTTGCCCACAAGCTGCAGGCGCGTCTTGTAGACGTGTTCGGCTGGCACGAGGATGGCCGTGCCGCCCTGGTCGAGCCGGTACGGCACCTTCATCTTGTCCAGTTCGGAAACCATCGCCGCACTGTCGCGCGCCGCCAGGTCAGAGAACAGCACCTGGTAGTCCGGCCGGTACAGCCAATACGTCGCCGCGCCGATGGCGATGACGGTGGCCGCCAGCGCGACCGATACGGCGAGTCGACCGCTGCGCGACAGGCCGAGCCAAACTTCGTTGATTGCATCCATGACAAATTCCTTCTTGCCCGACTCAGATCGGCATCTTGATCACGTCCTGATAGGCCTCGAGAACATGGTTGCGCACCTGCAGCATCAGCTGCAGGGAGAGCTTGGCCTGTTCCATGTCGATCATCACGCGATGCAGGTCGACGGGAGCGCCGCTTGCAAGCGCCAGCGCACCCTGGTCGGCCGCGACCAGCCGGGCATTCACCGCGGCGAACTCCGACTGCATCCAGGCCGCGAAATCCGAGCCGGTACGCGTGGACTCGGCCGGGCCCTGCATCGCGGGCATTTCCGGCAAGGCGAGTTGCGGGGGGAGAAAAGTGATTGCATCGACATTCATCGTGTGGCTCCGATTTCAAGGGTCTTGAGCGCCATCGCCTTGGTCGCATTCATGACCACGACGTTGGCCTGGTATGCGCGAAGCGCGGTGGCAAGGTTCATCATTTCGCTCACATGGTCGACGCCGGGGTAGGCCACCATTCCGCGCGCGTCGGCGTCGGGGTGGCCGGGCTCGTGAACCATGCGGGGGGGCGCGTCCGACGGAACGGCCAGGGCCACGGGCGGCGCCAGGCGCGGCGCGGCCGCGGTGCGCGCGAAGCCTTCTGCAAACGATGGGCCCGCCGGGCGGATCAAAACGCGAAGCGGCCGGAACGCCTGGCCGTCCGCGCCCTTGACGGAGTGCACGTTGGCCAGGTTGACGGCGGTCACGTCCAGGCGCAGCTTTTCGGCTCCCATGCCGGCTGCGCTGATCGCGAAGGTGTTGGAGAAGTCCATGTCAGCGGCGCCCTTCGTTGATGGCAGTAGAGAGCAGAGAAAAATGGCCCTCGAGTGCCTTGAGCAGAGACTGGTAGCGGACGGTGTTCGCGGACATTCGGGCGACTTCGGCGTCGACGCCGCCGCCCGGCTGCACCCCCTGTGGCGGCGCGCTCCAGCGCAGCGCCGGCTGCGCCCGATCGAGCATTTCCTGTCCGACGATGCCGCCGCTGGCCACGCGGTCGCGGATCGCGGCCATCTGGTGTTCGAAATCCACTCGCGCGACGCGAGCGCCGGGCGTGTTGGCATTGGCGACGTTATGCGCGATCGCCGTGTGTTCCAGCGCGCTCGCGTCCAGCGCAAGCCGGACCAGCGACACGGTCAGATCGGCGGGGGGGGTGGGCATGTTCGCTTCTCCTTCGCTTCAGAGGATCACCAGATCGGCGTGCAGCGCGCCGGCGGCCTTCACGGCTCGCAGGATCGAGATCACGTCGCGGGTAGGGGTTTTCAGACGCGAAAGCGCCTGGACCAGATCGGCCACCGTGTTGTGCGTGGGCGGAACGAAGATGGCCTCCGCGGGCTCGTTCGCAGTGATCGTCGAATTCGCGACGATCGCCGTGCGTGTTGAAGGGCCGGGCTGCACCACGAGCGACGGCTGCGAAACGGAATACTCCGTGTTGATCGAGATCTTCAGGTCGCCATGCGCGATGACCACTTTGTCGATCTGCACCGAGCCGCCCGCGACCACTGTGCCCGTGCGCTCGTCGATGACCACGCGCGCCCGTTGATCCGCGGTGACCTGTGTGTTCTCGATCGACGCGATGAATCGGGTGACGTCGGCCAGCCGCTCGCTGGGCACGCGAATTTCCACCGCGCCGGCGCTTCGGGACCGGGCGATGTCTCGGCCCGCAGTCTTGTTGACTGCCGTCACGATGCGCTCGGCGGTTGTCGAGTCGGCCTGGTCGAGTAGGTAGGTCAGCACGCCGTCGCGTGTGGCGAGACCCTGCGGCGGCGCTACTTCGACAGTAGCTCCGCCAGGAATGCCGCCCACGGTGGGGTGATTCTTCTGGACGACATTGCCGTTGAAGTCGTACTTGTATCCGCCGACCGAGAGCGCTCCCTGCGCCAGCGCGTAGACACGGCCGTCCGGACCCTTGAGGGGCGTCATCAGAAGGACACCGCCGGTGAGGCTGCGCGCGTCTGCGAGCGAGGTGACGGTCACGTCGACCGCATCGCCTTCGCTGGCGAACGGCGGCAGGCTGGCGGACACCATCACTGCGGCGGCGTTGCGGCTTCGCACCATGTCGGGCGCAAGCGCGACATCGAAGTTGGCCAGCATGTTGGCGATCGCCTGGCGCGTCCCTTTGTTGCCGTTCGAGTCCCCGGTGCCGGCCAGGCCCGTGACAAGGCCATAGCCCACGAGCGCGTTTTCGCGCCAGCCCGCGAACTTGCCCAGATCCTTCAGGCGCACGTCGGCGCATTGCGCGGTGCCTGCGCCTGCCAACAGGCACATCACGAGGAATAAGCGCATCACAGGCCGAGCCACAGGAGGATCCTTGCCAGCATGCCCGGCCGTTGGGTTTTCGCGAGGTCGCCGTCGCCCACGTAGCTGATGTGCGCATCGGCCAGGCGGTTGGACTGCACGGTGTTGTCGGAGGCAATGTCGGCGCGGCGCACTCGCCCTTCGATCTTGATGTGCTGCCTGTCCGAGTTGATCAGCAGGTCCTGCTCGCCGGCCACCAGCAGGTCGCCATTCGGGTGCGTGCCCGTCACGCGAACCGACAGCTGTGCCAGCACCTTCCCGGCGCGCTGCACGCTGCCGCCTCCGTTGAACGTGCTGCCCAGCGCCGCGTTCGCGACGCCGCCGTGCGTGGTCACCTGAAGTTGCGCATTCAGCGCGGTATTGCGCTGAAGTGAAGAGTCGGTTGTCGCGGACGCGCTCGACGTCTCGTACACCATCACCGTGAGCAGGTCGCCCGGCATGCGGGCGCGGTGGTCCGCGACCAGCGGGCGGTAAGTATCCGGGTTGTAGAGGCTGGCGGCGCCTGCAGCTGCAGCCGTCGCCATGAGCGTGCAAGTCATGAGGAATTTCCGGAAGCGGTGCATATCAGTTCTCCTGGGCGAAAGCCGCTCCGGGCAGGGCCAGCTGTGCGCTCACCGCCGCCGAGGCATTGGCGGTGCGAAGCGGCACGAGTTTTCCGGGCTCGGTGTCGCGCAATGCGACCGCCGGCCGTTCGATGGACACGCCGCCGACGACCGCGCGCAGTGTCAGCGCCTGGCCCCGGGCGACCCAGGAGGGCTGCGCGATCGACGAAGCACGGATCACGTCACCTGCCGCGAAGGGGCGCCTGGCGACCCATTGCAGCGGCGTGCAAGGCCCCTCCAGCGCCGGCGCACCCAGCGCAGCCACGTCGACCGCCCGCAGTTCCAGTCGTGAGCAGTCCAGCAGCGAGCCCGCGCCCACGCTGCTCGAGGTGACCCAGGCATCGCGCCAGACTTCGACACGGAAAGACACGGACACCGAGCGATAGAACGCGCCGTCGAGATGCAGATCGATCCAGACCACGGCGCGTCGCCGCAGCGCTTCGCTGTAGGCGAGGCTGCGCGGCTGCAGACGAACGGCGCCGCGTGGTACGGGCACGTCGTCGATACTTTCGACGACATTCATGACGAGCCGTTGCTGGCCGGCCGAGAGCGTGCGCTCCAGATGGACAGCTGCAGCATCTGCGATTTCCTGCCCCGACACGACCGTTGCGGCCGTCTCCACGAGCACCGCCTGTGCGCCACTCCAGGTGACCTCCTGCACACCCGCATCCGAGCGGACGCGCTTTTCGATTTCGCGGCGTTCAATGCGTTCGCGATAGCCGATGCGCGGGCTGTGGGCCACCTCGATCGCCGCCAACCTGGCGACCACCTCGGCGGGCGCGCCGGCAATCTCGGCCACGTCCGCCACCTTGAACGAGTGCGCCGGCACGATCGCGCTCGCCTTGAGTCGAAGCTCGACGGCCTGCGAGCCCTGCGGCAGCAGCAGCGCGAGGAGAAGGAGGAAATAGCCCGTCCGCATCACATTCACCTGCGCAGGTTGTTCGTCAACTTTCCAGCACATTGGGATCCTAAGCTTAGAATTCCACGTGGACAAGTTGTCGCG
>JADMIO011246924.1_pt1 | contig 19867 bp, 20 predicted proteins | sample 8958161 | NCBI WGS metagenome assembly JADMIO01 (sample SAMN16585339, study PRJNA669376) | soil metagenome | isolation source: Crop rotation soil | place: USA: Cullars Rotation, Alabama | collected 2011
TTTGATGTGCTGGAGGAAATACTTGCCGGGGGACGGGGTGGTGCGGAGCGATTCGAAGATGTGGGGCGGGACGGAGAAGTATTGGTAGATGCCGGTGGCTTTGAATTCGATCTCCAACGTTTGCGTGGCCGGGTTGTAGCCGATGCTGGCGAGGTCGCTGGAGATGACGGGGTGGCGTTCCATTTTTAGTCGGCAATGAATTCCACTTTGGCGCTGAGTTCGGGGGTGAGGAATTCGTTCGGGTTTTCGATTTGGACTTTGACTTGGAGCGTGCCTTTGGAGCGGTTGGCTTCGGGCGCGATTTCGGCAACGTAACCCGTGTATTTCTTGTCGAGGTACGCTTCGGGGCTGATGCGGCAACGTTGCTTCATGTGAATTTTGCTCAGGTCGGCTTCGTTGAGGTCGATCTCGACCTGAAGGTCGGTGAGGTCGGCCAGCGAGACAACGGCGGTGCTCGGGCCGCGGGTGCCGCCGTAGCTGACGGGGACGACGAGTTCGTTGGGGTCGACGAGTTTTTCGAGGATGGTGCCGCTGATGGGGGCTTTGATGGTGCACCAATCGAGATAGGTTTTCGCGAGGGCGGCTTGGCCTTCGGCGACGATGATTTCGGCGGTGGCGGCATCGCGAGTGCGTTGGGCGTCGTCGCGGGCGCGTTCGCTGTCGACGCTGCTTTTGGCGAGTTCGATTTGGCGTTTGAGATTGATCTCGGCGTTGGTGAGATTGGCTTTGGCGAGCGCGATGCGGCCTTCGGCTTCGTGGAGCCGCGCTTGGTATTCGTTGTCTTCCAGACGGACGACGACGTCGTCCTTTTTCACGCGGTCGCCTTTTTTGACGCCGATCCAGATTACGGTGCCCATGAATTTGGGGCTGAGTTCGATGCGTTCGCGTGGGATGATGTAGCCGCTGACGGTGAGGACGGTGTCGCCAGATTTTACTGGGCCGGTTTGGATGGGGGCGGCGTTGGTGGTTGTGGCGGCTGCCGGCTTGGATTCTTTGTGGGCGCCTTTCAAATAGGCGGAGGCACCGATCAGAAGCGCGACGGCCACGATGGCGATGATGATGACCGGACCGCCTTTGCGTCGGGTCTTCTTTTCGGCTGGGATGGTGAGCCGGTTCAAGTTTTCGGTGGTGTCCATCAGTGGGCTACCTTGTTCATACGGAGCGTAACGCGTCAAGCACGGGTTTGCGCGCAGCGAGTCGCGCCGGTAAGAGGCCGCCGATTACGCCCATGATGAGCGCGAACAGCAGGCCGGTGCCGAGGAGTTGGGGGGTGACGCGAAATTGGAAGGCGACTTCGGCGAACGAGGTGCCGCCGAAGGTACCGGTGGAGATGAGGTTGAATGAGAGCGAAACAAGTCCGCCCACGACGCCGCCGAGCAGGGAGAGGACGACGGATTCGAAGAGGAACGAGATGTAGATATGCCGGCGGCGGAAACCGAGCGCGCGCAGGGTGCCGATCTCGCGGGTGCGCGCGCCGACGGCGGCGTACATGGTGTTCATCGCGGCGAACGCGGCGCCGATGCTCATAATGACGGCAAGGAACGAGGCGAGGAAACGGTAGAAGCCGGCCGATTGTGTCTGCTCGTCCCAATAGGCGGCTTCGGTGAGGACTTTGATGCTGAGAAGTCTGTCGTCGAGCAGGCGCTGCTTCAACGTCTCGGCGGCGGCGTCGTCGACGGGACGGAGGAGGACGGAGCCGTAGAAGTTGCGTTTGAACGCGGACCGGGCTTCGTCGGCGTTGACCCAGATTTCGGATTCGTAGGCGGTCTGCGCGGCGTCGAAGATGCCGACGACATGCCAGGTGGTCTTGCCGGATTGGAACGTGTCGCCAACCTGACATTGTTGGAAGCGTTGCGAGATGCGGCGACTGACGATGCATTCGTTGAGGCCGGGGCGGAGCATGCGGCCTTCGGTGATTTTGATTTCGGGTCGCAGCTCGATGGCGGTGTCGCTGATGCCGCGGACGAGGACGTTGGCGGTGCCGCTGCCGTCCATGCGCGTGAGGAGAATGAGGACGATGATTTCGGCGGAGGCGAGCGGGTTGCCGGCGTCGTCGCGGGCGATGCCGGTCATGTATTTAATGCGGCGCGCGTCTTCCCGGGAAATCTGGCTGCTGGATTCGGCAGTCGAACCTTTGCAAGGACGATAAGGTTGCGGGAGTCGCCAGTCTTCACGTACGTCGCTTCCATGCCGTGCGCGAAGGAGCGGACAAAGATGAAGACCGTGACCACGAGCGCGATGCCGAGAACCGTGGCCAGCGTCGCGCGCCAACGGACGCGGATGCTGCGGAGGTTGTATTTGAGCGGGATGGCCATGCGCTAGTCGAGTTCCTTCAGACCGTCGACCACGGTGGTCTTGATTGTCGAATACGCCGGTACGAGACTGCTGAGTACGCCGAGCATACCGGCCACCAACATGCCGAGCGCCAACGTCTCGGCTGAAATCGGAAACATCGGAATGAAGCCCTGCGACATTTTGTAAATGTCGAGGTGGGAGAAAAAGAATTTCGCGCCGAAACAACCAATCACGCCGCCGGCCATCGCCAGACCGAACGCTTCGGCGAGGATCAGCCCAAAGATTTGTTTGCCGTCGAAGCCGATGGCTTTGAGGATCGAGATTTCCCGGCTGCGTTCCCGGATCGCCATGCTCATCGTGCTGGCGGTGACCAACAACATCGCAAACACGATCGCCACGAGAATCGAACCGAGGAACAGTTTCACGTTGCCCATCATCGAGACGAATTCGAGTTGGAAGGCGCGCTCGGTTTCGGTCTTCGTCTCGGCGTCGGAGTTGGCGAAGGACTTGTCGATTTGCGCGATAACGGAGGGGATGACTTCGGCGTTGGTGGTCTTCAACCAGAACGTGCCGACCAAGCCGAGTTTGCCCATCGCTTCGTCGAAATACTCGTGATGGAAAAAGACGATCGTTTCGTCGATGCCGTGGCCCTTGTACGTGCCGCGAATCGTCAGGTCCAAATCGCATGGCCAAAGCGTGCCTTGCAGCGTGATGCGGTCGCCGAGTTTCCAGCCGAAACGTTCCATGAGTTTGGTGCCAACGAGACAGGCGGTGCGTTCGCGGATGAAGGCCGATTCCTCGGCCGGGGTGACTTCCATTTCGGAAAAGATTTTCAGAATCTGGCCGGCATCGACACCGAACTGCGCAAAATTACTTTTGCTGATGTCCTGATAAATGCCACCGAAGTAGCTGAACTTCGAGCACGCCGCCACGCCGGGCACGCGCTCGATCCGGTATTGGTATTTCTCCGGCAAGACGTTCGCGAGCGAGACCTTGTGCCGGACGGCGAGCCGCAACGCCGCCGTGTCGGTGGTCGGCGGATCGGTCATCAATTTCATTGCCGTCCGCAACGTCGTGAAAAGAAACAACGAGAGCGCGACGCTGAGGATGGTGAGGATGAGTCGCCGCTTGTTGCGGAAGGCATTTCGGAGAATGAATCCCGGTATCGTCACGCGTGTTGACCGTTACCGTTGAGGAGTTGGCCTTTTTCCAGATGAATCGTCCGTTGCGCGAAGGCGGCGGCTTTCGGATCGTGCGTCACCATGATGATGGTCTTGCCGGCGCGGCGATTTAACGTTTGCAGGAGGCCGAGGACTTCTTGGGCGGAATGCGCGTCGAGGTTGCCGGTGGGTTCGTCGGCGACGATGAGCGTCGGGTCGGTGACGAGGGCGCGGGCGATGGCGACGCGTTGTTCCTGGCCGCCGGAGAGTTGCCGGGGGAGGTGACGCATCCGGTCGCCCAAGCCGACGAGTTCGAGGGCGGCTTCAACGTGTTGCCGGCGTTCGCGACCGGTCAGGCTGGTGAGGAGGAGCGGGAGTTCGACGTTTTCGAAGGCGGACAATACCGGGATGAGGTTGAAAGTTTGGAAGACGAAACCGACGTGGTGGTTGCGCCATTCCGCGAGTTGGGTTTCGGTGAGGTCGGCGACGTTGACTTTGTGGACGTGGCAGTCGCCGCTGGTGGGGCGGTCAATGCCGGCAATGATATGGAGGAGCGTGCTTTTGCCAGAGCCGCTCGGGCCCATGAGGGCGACGAACTCACCGGCGGCGATGTCGACCGAGACGTGGTCGAGGGCGGTGACTTGGATTTCGCCGTGGCTGTAGAGCTTGGTCAGGTCGCGGATTTGGACTAGCATCGTGGGCGGACTGTACCGTGAAAGTTTCAGGTTGAAAAGCCGGGGGGGATACAGTAGAAACACGGCTCGCTTAAAGGGCCATGGCTGTGTGGCGTGGCCTTAATTTTTCGCGAGATACGCCCAAAATTTTGTGGAACCTGAATTGAAGATTTTCTCTGGAAATGCGAATCGGCCGCTAGCGCAGCGCATTGCTGACTATGTCGGTGTGCGGCTTGGCGACGCGACGGTCGAGGCTTTTCCCGATCAGGAGACGTTCGTCAAGATCAACGAGAACGTCCGCGGACGTGATATTTTCATCGTGCAGCCGACATCGCCACCCGCGAATCAGCATCTGATGGAGCTTCTCATCATGATCGACGCTTGCCGGCGGGCGAGCGCGACGCGGATTACGGCGGTGATTCCATTTTTTGGATACGCCCGGCAAGATCGCAAAGATCAGCCGCGGGTCCCGATCACGGCGAAGTTGGTGGCGAATCTGATCGTAGCGGCGGGTGCGAATCGCGTGTTGACGATGGATTTGCACGCGCAGCAGATCATGGGGTTCTTCGACATACCGGTCGATCATCTGTATGCGGCGCCGGTAATGTACAAATATTTTCAGAAGAAAGACCTGTCGAATCTCGTGGTGGTCTCACCCGACATTGGCGGGGTGAAGATGGTCGCGGCGTATGCCAATGTGTTCCACGCGCCGCTGGCGATTGTCGCGAAGAAACGCAAGAGCGCGTCGGAAGTCGAGGTTCTGAATGTCGTCGGCGACGTGAAGGGCAAAGACGTGTTGCTGGTGGACGATTTGACGGAAAGCGCCGGCACGCTCACGCGCGCGGCGGAAGTCCTAAAGGCAAAAGGTGCGCGGCGGATTTACGCATCCGTCAGTCACGCGGTGCTTGGGACACAGGGTTTCGACCGGTTGAAGAAGTCGAAGATTGAAGAGTTGGTCACGACCGATACTGTGCCGCATTCGAAGGTCAGCGGATTCAAGCTGACGGAGTTGACCGTCGCGCCGGTCTTGGGCGAGGCGATTAAGCGGATTCATAATTCCGAGTCGGTTTCGTCGCTGTTCGATATCAACGGGCAGCGGCCGGAGAGTTAGAAATTTCGAGGAGAACATCAGTATGGCTAAACAAGTAAAATTAAACGCGAAGCTGCGCACCGAAGCCGGCAAGGACAAGGTCAAACAACTCCGCAACAAAGGCGTCACGCCGGGCGTTGTTTACGGCGCGCACACGAAACCGTTCAGCATCACGGTCAATGCCCGGGAACTCGGCGAAGTCTTGCACCACGCCACCGGCGAAAACGTGTTGGTGGATTTGACCGTCGAAGAAAACGGTAAGGCGACCAACCGGCTCGCGTTGATCCAGGACGTCCAACATCATCCCTTCAATGATGTGATCCTCCACGTGGATTTGCACGAAGTGCTCGCGACGGAGAAACTGCGCACGAAGGTGCCGGTGCGTCCGGTCGGTGAACCTGCCGGCGTGAAGACTGGCGGTGGTGTGCTCGAATACATTTTGCGCGAACTCCACGTCGAGTGTTTGCCGAAAGACTTGCCGGACGTCGTCGAAGTCAACGTCGAGAAACTTGAAATCGGCCAGGGCATTCACGTTGGCGAAATCACGCCCCCGGCGGGCGTGGCGTTCCTTGACGACAAGGGCCAGCCGGTATTTCTCGTCGTTGCTCCGATTGCAGAAGAAGAAGCGGCCACGACCGAAGCGAAACCGGGCGAGCCCGAAGTCATCGGCGCGAAGAAGGAAGAAGGCGAAGCGGCGGCGGAAGGCGAAGCGAAGCCCGCAGCGGGCAAAGCCGAAGCCAAACCCGCGGCCGGTGCGAAAGCCGAAGCCGGCAAGGCGGAAGCCAAGCCTGCGGCCGGCGCGAAAGCCGAAGCGAAACCGGCGGCCAAGAAGTAGTTGGCCGTGGCGGAAGACCGGCCCAAGCTGGTCGTGGGACTCGGCAATCCCGGCAAGGAGTACGTCGGGACGCGGCACAACATCGGGTTTGCGATCGTCGATGCGTTGGCCGGGAAGTTGGATTGTTCTTTACGAAGTCGTGCGAAGTTTTCGGCGGAGATTGGCGAGGCCGGCAAGGTCACGTTGCTGAAGCCGCAGACATTTATGAATCGCAGCGGAGTCGCGGTCGGCGCGATGGTGAATTGGTTGAAGCTGACGCCGGCGGATGTGCTGGTGGTGGTGGACGACGCGGATTTGCCGCTCGGGCAGTTGCGGTTGCGACTGGCCGGCGGGAGCGGCGGACATAATGGGCTGCGTTCGATCATCGACGCGCTCGGCGGGAGCGAAGAGTTTCGCCGGTTGCGAGTCGGGATCGGTCGGCGCGAGCCGGTCGGTACGGATATTTCGAATCACGTGCTCGGTCGGTTCAGCGCAGCGGAACGGAAGGATGCAGATGCGGCGGTAGGTGAAGCGGTGAGCGCAATCGAGTGTTGCCTCAATGACGGATTTGCGGTAGCCATGAATCGGTTTAATCGAAGGAAGGACGGCGAAGTTTGAAACGATACGAAGGTTTATTGATTTTAGATGTGATCGGCAACGAAGATGCCGAGAAGACGATCATTGATCGGGTGCAGAAGGAAATTGAGACTGCCGGCGGCAGTGTCGAAACGGTCCAGAAGATGGGACCGAAGCCATTTGCCCGGCCGACGACGAAGCGGGGCGCGGCGCATTATGTGAATGTAATTTTCACCGCGCCCGGCAAGGCGATTGCGGCGTTGGATGGGAAGTTCCATCTCGATAACGAGATGTTCCGCTGGCAGATCACGGAGATCGTGCCGGAGAAACCGTACAAGCCGCGTCGCGAACGGAAAGCCGCCGCTGCCGCAGCAGCAGCCGCCACGCGCTAAACGCTCATGGCCAATTTCAATAAAGTCCTGCTCATGGGGAATCTGACGCGCGATCCCGAGGTGCGTTATACGCCCAAGGGTACCGCGATCGCGACCATCGGTCTTGCCGTGAATCGGATGTGGAGCAATGAGGCCGGCGAGAAGAAGGAAGAAGTCACCTTCGTCGATGTCGATGTCTGGGGCAAGCAAGCTGAGACCATCGGGCAATATATGTCGAAGGGTAAGCCGATCTTCATCGAAGGACGCTTGAAGCTTGATTCGTGGGACGACAAGGAGTCCGGCCAGAAACGCAGCAAGTTGAAAGTCGTCTGTGAAAGTTTCCAGTTTGTCGGCGGGCCGGGTGGGCCGAAGGGGAACGCGGACTTTAGCGAGAAGCCACCAGCTCGCAGCAGTGGCGGCGGCAAACCCCAGTCCCGGCAGGCCGCAGTCGAAGACGCTCCGCAAGAAGGTGGCGGCGACGACAACATTCCATTTTAAGAAGAAGAAAGAGTAACGAATTATGCCAAGAGAACGAGAATACGAATCAGCTCCGCCGCGCATGAACAAGCGCGACGTTGTCATCAAGCGCGACTGCAAGCTTTGCAAAGATCAGGTCAAGCTCGACTACAAGCAGCCCGACCTGCTCAAGAAATTCATGACCGAGCGTGGCAAGATTCTGCCCCGCCGCATCTCCGGCAACTGCGCGTCGCATCAACGCGAACTCGCCACGGCGATTAAACGCGCGCGTGCGATGCTGCTGGTCCGGTAACGATTGGAGCACTATGAGCACCCAGATTATCCTTACCACGAAAGTCGAACATCTCGGCGACGAAGGCACGACGGTCAAAGTCGCCGACGGTTACGCGCGTAATTTTCTGTTCCCGAAAGGGCTCGCCATGCCGGCGTCGGCGGCGAACCTGAAACGTATCGAGAGCCTCCGCAAGAAGCGTGACGCCGAACAGGCTGCCGCATTGGCGGGCGCGAAAGAAATCGAGAACAAGCTGACCAAAGGCACGTTCACGATCAGCGCGCCGGCGGGTGCCGACGAGAAGTTGTTCGGCTCCGTCACTGCCGCTGACATCGCCGAAGCCTTGAAGAAGGAAGGCATCACGATCGATCGTAAGAAGATCGTGCTCGAACATCCGATCCGCGCATGCGGCCACTACGACGTGGACGTCAAACTCCACGCCGAAGTCGCGACGAAAGTGAAGATCTGGGTCGTCGCCGCCGAAGGCAGTGTTGCCCCGGCCGCAGCCGCTCCTGAGGCACCGGCTCCGAAGAAGTCCAAGAAGAAATAGGCGTCGGGAACGACGCATTTCATGCCCCCGACAAAATCCATGGCGTCGGACAAGGCAGCACCACTCGGCAGCGTACGCGCGATGGGCGCGTTGGCGCTGGAGCGTGTGTTGCCCAACAGTCAGGACGCTGAAATGGCGGTGCTCGGAGCCATGCTCCTCAGCCCTGCGGAGGCCGGCGCCCAAGTCCGCGAGCGCCTTGATGACACGCATTTCTATTACGCTGCCCATCAAGTGATCTTTCGCGAGATTGCGAGCCTGCAAGACGGCATGGCCGCCGTCGACGCCATCACGCTCTCGCAACGTCTCCACGACAAAGGCCTGCTCGAAGAAATCGGTGGCGCCGCGTTTTTAGCGGATCTCGTCAATCACGTCCCGACGACCGCCAACGTCGAGCACTACATCGACATCGTCTGGGAGAAGCATCTTCTCCGAAAGCTGATCAACGCCGCCCATGAGATCATGGGCAAAGCGTTCGAAGAGCAGGACGATGTGAAAGACTGGATCGACGAAGTCGAACAGCAGATTTTCAGCATCAATTCCGAAAAGACCACGACCGGTGCCAAACCGACGAAGCTGATTGTTCGCGATGCGATGAAGAGCATCGAGGACATGTTCCAAAACCGCGGGGCGATCAGTGGGCTTTCCACCGGCTTCCGCGACCTCAACAAGCTGACCTCCGGTCTGCATCCCGGCACGATGTTTGTCATCGCCGCGCGTCCATCGATGGGCAAGACGGCGCTCGCGATGAACATCGCCGAAAGTGTCGCGATTGATCAGGGAAAGCCGGTCGGCGTCTTCAGCTTGGAAATGTCATCTGAAGAACTCGTCAAGCGCATGCTCTGTTCGCGTGGCGCGGTGAACTTGCGCAACCTGCACGATGGCTTTCCCAAGGAAAAAGATCACGCTGCACTCACGACGGCCGCCAGTGAATTGGTGAAGGCGCCGATGTTTATCGATGATACGCCGGGCTTGGCGGTGAATCAGCTCCGTGCCCGCGCCCGCCGGTTGCATTCGCAGTACGGAATCGAATTGCTGGTCGTGGATTATATGCAGTTAATGCGTGCGCCGTCGCGTCGCGCCGAGCAAAGCCGGCAAGTTGAAGTCGCCGATATCTCAGCCGGAGTCAAAGCGCTCGCGAAGGAATTGAAGATACCGGTCATCGTGCTTAGCCAGTTGAATCGGCAGCCTGATTCGCGTGACGGGAAGCCGCGTCTGTCGGATCTCCGCGAATCCGGTTCGATCGAGCAAGATGCCGACATTGTTGGATTGCTCGTTCGCCCTGAGGTGTACGAAGACGATCCGCAGGAGCGTGAACACAAAAAGGGGCAGGCCACCCTCATCATCGCCAAACAACGCAACGGTCCGACCGGCGATGTGCCGCTGACGTTCCGCCACGAGTTCACCCGGTTTGAAGATGCTGCGCGTGTCAGCGAAGAAGACATGCCGCGAGGTGGGGAATGACCCGCTGGTTCTGGGCGTTCCTGACGTGCTTTCTTTTTATATTACCGGCGTGGGCAGCGGAGGAGAGTGGGCCGGAAGTCAAAGAGATCGAAATCCGATTCGTCGGTCCTGAAACGGTCAATCGCGCCATCATTCGCGCGAATATTCAGACGGCGGTCGGTAAGCCACGCAACCGGGATCTCATTGAGCAGGATGTGCGGAGTTTGATTGGGACGGGATTTTTCTTCGACGTGCGCGTGCTCGAGGAAGCGTCGGGCGAAGGCGTGAAGATCATCTATCAGGTCACCGGCAAGGCAACGATCAAGGAGATCGTTGTTGAAGGTGGCAAGGGGATCAAGAATGAGCGGCTTAAGCGCGAGGTGAAGCTGAAGGTCGGCGATGTGTATGATGAGCGGAAAGCGCACACGGACGTGGCAAAAATGGTGGAGTTGTACGAGAAATCGGGTTTTCCGGATGCCAAGGTCGAGCCGATCAGCAACGTCGATAAGGATACCGGCAAAGCGATTCTGACGTACAAGGTGAGCGAAGGCGACCGGGTGTTCCTCAAGAAGATCAACATCACCGGCAACTCAGCGGTGAAAACTCCGCTGTTGTTGAAGATCATCAAAACCAAGCGCCGCTGGTGGGGTTCGTTTTTGGCCGGCTCGGGCGTCCTCAAAGATGACCAGTTTGACGAAGACTTGGAAAAGATTCGCGACCATTACCGGTCGAAGGGTTACATCGACATGGAAATCAAGTCGGTGAAAACGGAGCGCGTTGGGCCGCATTGGATGACGGTGAACCTCGAGATTTTTGAGGGCCAGCAGTACAAAGTCGGCACGGTCAAAATCGATGGCAACAAGCTGTTTCCAACGGGAGACTTGGAGAAGAAGTTGAAGCTCACGACCGGGCAGGTGTTCACGCCCGACGGCTATCAAAAGGATATCAAGGCGTTGGAAGATTATTACGGTTCGCGGGGCTATCTCGATACGCGGGTGATCGCGAACAAACAGTCGAATGTGAATACGGGCCAACTCGACTTGAGCTACACGATCAAGGAAGGCGAGTTGACGTACATCGAGAAGATTATCGTGCGCGGCAACACGAAGACGAAAGACAAAGTGATCCGCCGGGAGTTGGCCGTCACGCCGGGCGAGGTGTACAACACGGTGCGCGTCGATGCGAGCAAGGAGCGTCTGAAGAACCTTGGCTTCTTCTCCAAGGTCGAAGCCACTCCCGAGCCGACGCCGATTCCGAATCGCCGCGACTTGGCGTTGCAGGTCGAAGAGCAGCGCACCGGCAATGTAACGTTTGGCGCGGGTTTTAGCTCGGTTGATAACCTCATCGGGTTTGTCGAAGTCACGCAGGGAAATTTTGATTTGTTCAACTGGCCGAACTTCACCGGTGCCGGTCAGAAGTTGCGGGTGCGAGCGCAGCTTGGCTTTAAGCGGCAGGATTATACGGTGTCGTTTGTCGAACCATGGTTTCTCGACCAGCGGCTGTCGTTGGGCGTGGATCTATTTCACACACGCAGTTCGTATTACAGCAGCGACTTCAATGAGACGCGCACCGGCGGCGATCTCCGACTGGAAAAGGCGTTGAGCGAATTCTTCCGTGTCGGGGTCGAATACAAGATTCAAGACATTGATCTCAGCGTGTCGCATTCGGCGTCAGAGGAATTACAGTCCCAACGCGGTAATAATCTGCGGAGTTCGGTGGAATTGACACTGACGCACGATTCGCGCAACAGCGTGTTTTTGACGACGCGGGGAAACCGGACGGAGTTGTCGGCGGAACTGGCCGGCGGACCGTTGGGTGGCAATGTTTCGATTTATAAGTTGAACGCCAAAACGACATTTTATTTTCCGCTCTTCAACAACCACGTGTTCCAGTTGGTTGGTGCGGCCGGTGTCGTCGATGCCTTCGGGCAATCCCGTGGCGCGGGGCCGGTTGTCGACGAGGATCCGACGCCGTTCGTGAACCTTGTGAAGGTGAACGATGTGCCAATTTATGATCGGTATTTTCTTGGCGGCGCGAACACGCTACGGGGTTTCAGTTACCGGAAGGTCGGGCCCAAAGACATCAACTTCGAGCCGGTAGGAGGTAACACGTACTTCAATGGCACAGCCGAATACACGTTCCCAATTGTGGAAAAGGTCCGCGGCGCGTTTTTCTTCGATGCCGGCGAAGTGGACCGGGATTCCTACAGCTTCAGTGCCGGTGACATCAAAGCAGACGTGGGCGTTGGCGTGCGACTCAATTTGCCCATCGGTCCCCTCCGGTTGGATTACGGCTATCCAATCATCACGGACCGGCATAGCGGGCATACCGGCAAAATTCAATTTAGCGTCGGCTATCAGTTTTGATATACTGCCGCCGATTTTAACCGACAACGAAAGGTGCACAACATGGTCACGAAACTGAAACTGATACTGGCGGCGGTAGTGCTGCTTGGGGCGACGACGTTTGCACAGGTGCAGGGCACGCGCATCGTCACGATCGATCTCAACCGGGTGTTCAATGAGTACTATAAGACCCCGGTGGCTTCCGCGAAACTTAAAGACACCGCGGAGCAATACAACAAAGAGCACGAGGAGTTGATGGGGAACTACCGGAAACTCGTCGACGAACTCAACAAACTTCGCGAAGACCAGGACAAGCCGGAATACACCGCGGAAGTGCGCGAACAGAAGAAAAAAGCCGTCAACGACAAGTTGACCGAGACCCAAAAGGCACAGCGTGACATCGAAGAATTCCGCGCGACCCACCGGCAGATGCTCGACCAGCAAACCCAGCGGATGCGCCAGGGCATTCTCAAAGAAGTTCGCGACATCATCCAAAAGGAATCGCGCGATGCTGGCTACAGCCTCGTGTTCGATAAATCTGGCAACACCGCCAACGGCGAGCCGTCGATTATTTTTTCCCAGGAAGCGCTCGATATCACCGACGACATCCTGAAGATCCTCAACAAGAACAAACCCGCTGACATGCCGAAGGTCGAAACACCGAAGCCGGCGGAGAAGAAACCCGCCGAGAAGAAGTAAGTGTGCAGCTCACCGCCCGCGAAATCGCGAGCCTGACCGGCGGCACTATCGCCGGCAATCCGGATGCTGTGGTTACCGGCGTGGCGGGCGTTAAAGAAGCGCAGCCGGGTGATGTGACGTTTGTGGCGCAGCCGAAGTATGCGGCGGCACTGAAGACGACGCGCGCGTCCGTGGTGTTGCTGCCGAAACCGATGGCCGATGCTGCCATCGACTTACCGGCAACGCGGATCATCGTTGAGAATCCAATGCCGGCGTTTACGGCGCTGGTTCAAAAAATCGCGCCACCGCCGGTCAAGACTTTGCCCGGCATTCATCCCAGTGCGATCATCGACAAGTCCGCCAAGCTCGGCAAGGATGTCTCGATCCAGCCACATGTGGTTATCGAGGCCAACGTGGTGATCGGGGATGAAACGGTGATTGGTGCCGGCAGCTACATTGGACATGGTTGCCGGCTTGGTAGCAAATGCGTGATTTCTCCTCGCGTCACATTACGTGAGTACACGATTCTCGGTGACCGGGTCATTTTGCATGCCGGCGTAGCGCTCGGCGCAGATGGATTTGGTTTTGAGATGGTGAACGGCGCCCATCAAAAGATTCCGCAACTCGGCAACGTGGCGATTGGCGATGATGTTGAGATCGGCGCCAATACAGCCATTGACCGCGCCCGGTTTGGTACCACGCGTGTCGGTAAGGGCACGAAGATCGACAACCTTGTCCAGATTGGGCATAACTGTGTGATCGGCGAGCATTGCATCATCTGCGGCCTGGTCGGTATCGCCGGTAGCACGATCATCGGCGATTACGTGACGATTGCCGGCCAAGTCGGTCTTGCCGGTCATCTTACGATCGGGGACAAGTCGATTATCATGGCGCAGGCCGGGGTGACAAAAGACGTGCCACCGGGCTCGTTGATGCTCGGTGCGCCGGCGGTGTCGCACAAGGAATTCAAAAAGGCTCACGCTGCGATGCAACGTTTGCCGGAAAATCTAGCCAAACTCCGGGATTTGGAACAGCAACTCGCCGAACTACGCGCCCGGCTGGTCGATGAGCAGCGTTGAACGTTTCGAGCGGCGCGACTGGTTAATCTCGTCAGTCATTTTCGGTGTTGCACTCGCCTTGCGCATCCCGCTCCGTAACCAGTTCGCCTTCTATTGGGATAGCGCACAGTTCGCGTTGGCCGTTGAGCATTACGATCTTGCCAGCAGTCTTCCACATCCGCCTGGATATTTTCTGTATGTGATGTTCGGCCGGTTGGTGAATCTAATCGTTCACGAACCACACACCACGTTGCTGTGGATGAGCCTCGTGTTTGGCAGCGCGTTGCCGGCAACATTCTACTTGTTGGGTGCAGCCACATTTTCACGTGCGGCTGGTCTCGTTACCGCCGTTATTGGCCTGACGAGCCCGCTCACCTGGTTCTATAGCCTGATCGTTTATACGTATGTTGTCGACGCGTGTTGTGTGACATTGTTCGCGCTTCTTTGCTGGCGGGCTCGTCAGCATGGCGTGACTTGGTGCCACCTTATCGCCTTGTCGCTGCTATACGCGGTGATCCTCGGAACGCGACAGCAAAGCGGTCTGACGCTAAGCCCGTTGTTCCTTTACACGCTATGGGGTGCCCAGCAGCAGCGGTTTCGCAAAATCGTTGTCGCGGCGGTGCTCAGCGGTGTCTGCGTCCTATTATGGTTCGTACCACTTGCCGCAACGGCTGGAGGAGTTCAGTCCTATTTACATATTGCTGGTGTCCACTTCGAAGCGAATCGCGGAAGAACACCGAACTCAGTGTTAATGAACCTCAACGCAATGAGCCGATTCTCTATCGCAGCATTGTTGCTCGCGGCCCCAATCCTTGCATTCGCGTATCTGTTGCGACGGAAGCAGCTTGCCGCAGTCCTGACGCGACGTCAGCCCGATGCTCGGGTGTGGTTCTATATGGCTTGGCTTGGACCGATGACAGTGTTTTGGTCGTTGACCTACACACACTTGCCGGGGCATGTGATGAGTTATTTTTGTGGTTTAGCGATCCTGGCCGGAGGCGCCACGGTGGTTGTGGGTAAACGACCCTGGTCAATTGCCGTGCTCACGGTATTTGTTGGGGCCAGTAGCATTTACGCGTTCATGGCACGACCGGCAATGTTGCAGCGGTTTCTCCTTGGCTGGTCACTCTCAAATCGAGACATTCGCGAAAATGATCAACGAGTAATGCTCGCGCTTCAATCAGTGCGTAAGCAGTTCAATCCACATGAAACGTTGCTAGTCCACGGCAACGAGTATTTCGTGTTCGGGTTTCGCCAGTTTCAATATCACCTTCCCGAGTTCAAGAACATCCTCCTGACACCCGATTCCTCATTGCCGGGGGAGAATGGCCGGAGATTGTGGCTCGGGCAAAACCGGCAGACAAGCTTCGAGCCGGCAATTCCTGCGAACGGAATCCGCACGATCTTGCTTGTCGTCCCGTCGGGCGAGAGCCCAAGCATCTTTTCCCGGTGGGTTGATCTCCAAGCTGCAACGCCTGTCGAGAGTTCAGAAAAACTTCTGTGGCAAGTTCCGATCGCGGCCTTGCGTAGGTGAGCGATTGTTGTCTCACTTGGAACCCATGACACAGTTCTATAACGCCAAGTTGTCACTGACTCGTTGATTCTGCCCATTTTGCGCCTCGGCACTGCTGGTGCTAAGTTTTATCTGAACTATGATTCGTTTCGACAAACTTACGATCAAAGCGCAGGAGGCCCTCCAAGCGGCGCAGGAGATCGCGCAGAAGCTCAACCATCAGGAAGTCGACGGCGAGCACCTGCTTTCCGCCTTGATTCAGCAGCCGGACGGACTCGTGCGTCCGCTGCTCGATAAACTGGGGCTCAATCCTGATGCCATTGTGCACAAACTTGACGAAGAATTGAATCGTCGTCCTCAAGTGCATGGAGCGGGTGAGACGTTTCTGAGTAAGTCGCTCCGGCACGCGCTCGATTCTGCGCAATCGCATGCGAACAAGTTGAAGGATCAATACGTCAGCACGGAGCATCTCTTGCTGGGCTTGGCGGAGCAGAAGAAGGTCGACACGAAAGTCGCGGACATCCTCAAGGCGCTAAAGGAGATTCGCGGCAACGCGCAGGTTACCGACCAGAACCCAGAGGACAAATATCAGACGCTGCAGAAGTATGGGCGCGATCTCACCGAAGAGGCGCGCAAAGGTAAGCTCGACCCGGTCATCGGTCGCGACACCGAGATTCGCCGCGTGATGCAGGTGTTGTCTCGGCGGACAAAAAACAATCCCGTGCTCATCGGGGATCCCGGCGTGGGCAAGACCGCGATCGTGGAGGGTTTGGCTCGACGCATCATCAGTGGCGACGTGCCGGAAGGCTTAAAAGGGAAACGTGTCGTGTCGATGGATATCGGCGCGATGTTGGCCGGTGCGAAATACCGGGGTGAGTTTGAGGACCGGCTGAAAGCGTTTCTTAAGGAGGTCATTGCGGCGGAAGGTCAGATCATTTTGTTCATCGATGAACTCCACACCATTGTCGGTGCCGGTAAGGCTGAAGGCGCAGTCGATGCCGGCAACATGCTGAAGCCGTCGCTGGCCCGTGGCGAGTTGCATACGATTGGCGCGACGACGTTGGATGAGTACCGGAAGCACATCGAAAAGGATCCGGCACTCGAACGCCGTTTTCAGCCGATTCTCGTGGGTGAACCAAGTGTCGAGGATACGATCGCGATTTTGCGTGGATTAAAGGAACGTTACGAAGTGCATCACGGCGTGCGGATTCAGGACAGCGCGCTCGTCAGCGCGGCGGTGTTGTCGCACCGGTACATCGCGGATCGGTTCTTACCGGACAAGGCCATCGATCTGGTCGACGAATCGGCTTCCCGGCTGCGCATTGAATTGGATTCCATGCCGACTGAGATCGATCAAATCGAGCGGCGCGTGATGCAGTTGGAGATCGAGCGCACCGCGTTGAAGAAGGAGCGCGATCCAGCCACCAAGGAACGTTTGAAAAAGCTCGAAAAGGAATTAGCCGATCTTCAAGAGCAGAGCAAAAAGCTCAAGACGCAGTGGCAAAACGAGAAGGCGGTCGTCGATGAGATTCGGAATCTAAAATCCGCGCTCGAAGTTTCGCGGGAGCAAGCCGAGCGGGCCCAGCGCGAGGGCGACTTGGGGAAAGCGAGCGAGATTCAATATGGCCGCTTGCCTGGTTTGGAGAAGCAATTGAAAGCCGCCGACGACAAACTGGCAAAGTTGCAGAAAGCCGGTCACATGCTCACGGAGGAAGTGACCGAAAACGACATCGCCGAGGTCGTCGCAGCGTGGACAGGTATTCCCGTGTCCCGGTTGCTCGAAGCGGAGAAAGAGAAACTCGTCCGCATGGAGGAACGATTGCGCCTGCGCGTGATCGGGCAGGAGGACGGCATTGTCGCGGTGTCGAATGCGGTGCGACGTGCGCGCAGCGGCTTGCAGGATCCGAACCGTCCGATTGGTTCGTTCATCTTCCTCGGTCCCACGGGTGTCGGCAAAACGGAGTTGGCGCGAGCATTAGCGGAATTTCTCTTCGATGACGAGAGCGCGATGATTCGCATCGATATGAGTGAGTACATGGAGAAACATACCGTCGCGCGTTTAATCGGTGCACCGCCGGGCTACGTCGGGTACGAAGAAGGTGGTCAGCTTACAGAAGCGGTACGCCGGCGCCCGTACGCAGTGGTGCTCTTCGATGAAATCGAAAAAGCGCATCATGACGTGTTCAACGTGCTGCTCCAGATTCTTGACGACGGCCGGCTCACGGATGGGCAGGGGCGGATCGTGGATTTCAAGAACACCGTCATCATCATGACGAGTAATATCGGCAGCCAGCATTACGAGAACGGTGGCGGCGATACTGAGAAGCTCGTGCGCGAAGAATTGCGCCGGCATTTTCGTCCCGAATTTCTGAATCGCGTGGACGAAATCATCGTGTTCCACCGGCTCGAGATCGAGCACATTAAGAAAATTGTCGATATCCAGCTTGGTCGTGTCATCAAACGCCTCGCTGATCAACGCATCACGTTGACGTTGACTGAAGCGGCGAAGGCGTTGTTGGCCCGGGAGGGCTACGACCCAGTTTTTGGCGCGCGTCCACTGAAACGCGTGATTCAGCGTCAGGTGCTCGATGCGTTATCGCTGGAGTTGCTCGCCGGCAAGTTCAAGGAAGGCGACCACATCAAAGTCGATGTCGACAAGCAGGATGACGACGCGCTAGTCTTTCAGCGCGTCTGATGCAACCACCATCGCTCCCGAAGCAAAAATCCAACTCGAGAGCGAGATGGCTGGTCGTGGGTTTGATCGTGGCCTTAGTTGTGTTCGGCTTTGTCGGCTCACGCTATAACATCGCAAAAACCTTCCGAGTGGCATCGGGTGCGATGCTGCCAACCCTGCGCGGAGTGCAGCGATCAGATGGACGGGCAACGGTTGGCGATCATGTGGTTGTGGATACGTTGAGTTATCGCGTCCATGCCCCCCAGCGAGGTGATATTATCGTGTTCCGAACAGACGATATCGTTGATCTGCCGGAAAAGTCACGAGGGCAGTATTGGATAAAGCGCCTTGTCGGCTTACCGGGTGAGCGTGTGAGCATTCGGCCTCCAAATCTTTGGATCAACGGCGCCCAAGTCTTGCAGCCGGAGATCTTCGGCAGAATTCAACGACAGGAAAATGGCTATCGTGGTTACGTGTTGCCCGGCGGATCTCCCCCAGCACGGTATCTCGGCCGCGAGACGGACACGGTGCAGTTAAGCCAGGATGAGTACTTCGTGCTTGGCGACAATTCACCCGCCAGTTTGGACAGCCGGTATTGGGGGCCGGTGAAACGAAAGGCCATCGTCGGTCGAGTGATTTCGATTTACTGGCCGCTCGATCGAATGGGAAAAGTCGAATAGCCGGCGCTACTCGCGCTTGAGCTTGAACTTCGGTGGACCACCGCCAGGTGCAGCACCGAGTTTTTTGGGACCTGTCGTGGGTGCCGCGGGTGAAGCCGGGGGCGATTCCGGTGACTCAGCAGCTGGTGCGGCTTCAGCCGGGGTTTCCGGCGTTGTTGCAGTCGGGGCTGGGGCGGGTTGTGCCGGCTCGCGCGAGAAAGGTTTTAGTTTTGGCCCACCGCTCGGCGATGCACCAAATTTCTTCGGGGCCAGTGTGGTAGCTGTTGCAGCCGGCGCTGGCTCGACGGATTCAGGCTGAGGCGCTGGCTCAGGCAGTGGTGCGGCCGGTGCAGGGGGCGGCACGGGTGGCGGCGGAGGCGCTTGCAAAATAGGCTGCGGCGGTTCGGCTGGTGGAGCCACTGGCGGCTTGGGGCCGGTAGCTTTCTTTTCTTCCGGCAGTCGAATGACGCTGCGCGGCTCCTCTTTCACCGGCGTAGGCGGCGGCGAAACGGCAATCGGCGCCGCTGGCGCGGCGCCTACGACTGGAACCACTACCGGCGCCGCTGCTGGCGCTCCGGCTGGTTTGAACCCGAGTTTCGGCCGAGCCGGTACCATGGTCGGACCGGTCGCTGTCTTTGACGCGGGAGCTGCGGGAACAACCACTGGCTTCGGTGCGGCAGTGGGCGTCGCGATTTCGTACTTCAGTTCCAAATAGCCGATGCGAACGACGTCGCCTTCCTTCAATTTGCCGACAGTGATCTTCTCGCCGTTGATCCACGTGCCGTTGACCGAATGGAGATCGTAAATCTTGTACGTGTCGTCTTCGCTGACGAGCAACGTATGGTGCTTGGAGATGTTGGGGTCTTCAATGCACACGACGTTGTTGGCAACACGGCCGATGGTAATGATCGGTTCGACGAGTTCGATCGTGCTGACGCCTTGAACGGTGGAAACAAATCGTAGTCTTGGCATATCCCTTGAGCGCTGGCACAGTAACGAAGGCCATGGGCGCGTGTCAAACAAAGAGGAGAATCGAATGCCAAATTATTGGTTGCTGAAAACTGAGCCGAGCACCTATTCGTACGCAGATCTGGAGGCTGCCGGCAAGGCCGTGTGGGACGGCGTCGCGAATCCGGTCGCATTGAAGAATCTGCGCGCGATGCAAGCCGGCGACCTCGCGTTCATCTATCACACTGGCGATGAAAAGCAGATCGTCGGCATT
>JADMIO011606051.1_pt1 | contig 19860 bp, 24 predicted proteins | sample 8958161 | NCBI WGS metagenome assembly JADMIO01 (sample SAMN16585339, study PRJNA669376) | soil metagenome | isolation source: Crop rotation soil | place: USA: Cullars Rotation, Alabama | collected 2011
GCCGCGACTTCAAGTCACGTGAATTCCAAGCTTCGGATCCCACTGTGCTGGAAAGGGCGATCTCCGTCGGCCGAGGTCAACGAAGCGGCGCTGATGCCGAAGCTGGTGGCCGATCGGATCTGGTCGTGCATCAGCGCGATCAGCGGCGAGATCACCAGCGCAGTGCCTTGCCGGGCGAGCGCCGGCACCTGGTAGCAGAGCGACTTTCCCGCCCCGGTCGGCATCACCGCCAGGCTGTGCTCGCCGCGCATGACCCGGTCGACCACCTGCTGCTGCACGCCCCGGAATGCGGCGAAGCCGAAGGTGGCGTGAAGGATCTCCAGCGGGTCGTTCATGCCGCCGGGTTAGCCGATTGGGCGCGGAGCGTCACCCTTTGTTCTCGTCTTTCCCGCCTCCTGAAGTGGCATTTTCCGAGGAAGACGGATGTCGGCTCAATTGAGCCAGACACGCACCCTCTGCTCCGGCGGCAGATAGAGCTTGTCGCCGGGTTTGACATCGAAGGCCGCATACCAGGCATCGAGATTGCGGACGATGCCGTTGACCCGATACTCCTCGGGGCTGTGCGGGTCGGAAAGGAGCTGGGCGCGCACCGCGCCTTCGCGCCTCTTGCCCTGCCAGCTCTGGGCATAGGCGATGAAGAAGCGCTGGTCGCCGGTATAGCCATCGATCACCGGCGGCTCGCCGTGCCGCGACACATAGCGGCGATAGGCGGCATAGGCGGCCTCGAGCCCGCCGAGATCGCCCAGATTCTCGCCGAGCGTCAGCTGGCCCTTGATGCGAACCCCCGGGATCGGCTCGTAAGCGTCGAATTGCTTGACCAGCTGCTGGGCGTGGGCGGTGTAGCGGTCGGCCGATTCCTTGCTCCACCAGTCGCGCAGCTTGCCGGTCGCGTCGAACTGGCGGCCCTCGTCGTCGAAGCCATGGCCCATCTCGTGGCCGATCATCGCGCCGGTCTCGCCGTAATTCACCGCCGGATCGGCGGCGGGATCGAAGAAGGGCGGCTGGAGGATCGCCGCCGGGAAGGTGATCTGGTTCATCAGCGGGTTGTAATAGGCGTTCACCTCCTGGACGTTCATGTCCCAGAGGCTCCGGTCCACCGGCTTCGGCGCTCGCGAAAGCTGCAGCTGCCAGCCGAATGCCTCGGCCGCCATGGCATTGCCCAGCGGATCCGCCCGGCTCACCTTCATCGCGGAATAGTCGACATATTTGACCGGGTGGCCGATGCGCGGATCGAAGCTCGCCAGCTTGGCCAGGGCCTCCTTGCGGGTCGGCGCGTCCATCCAGGCCGCGCGTCGGATCAGGTCGCCATAGGACGCGCGCAAATCGTCGATCAGCTCGTTCATCTGGCGCTCGGTCTCGGCCGTCCAGTGGCGCTCGGCATAGGCCTTGCCGACCGCCTCGCCGAGATTGGCGTTGAGCAGGCGGACGCCGCGCTTCCACCGCTCGGCCTGGCTCTGCACGTCGTTCAGCGTGTGGCTGTAGAAATCGAAGCGCGCCTGGTCGAAGGCCTTGGGCAGGAATTGGGCATGGTCGCTGGCGAAGCGGAAGGCGAGCCAGTCCTTCCACGTCGACAAAGGCACGTCGTCCAGCCGCTTGCCCGCCGCGGCGACGGCGCTCGGCTCGCGAACGATCACGACCGGCATCTTGGCCAGGCCGACATGGCCGAGCATCGTCGGCCATTCGAATTGCGGAGCAAGCGCGGCGAGCTGCGCGCGGGTCATCGGATTGTAGGTCGCCTGGGGATCGCGCCGCTGCTCGGGCGTCCACTGATCCTTCGACAGACGGGTCTCGAGCGCGATGATCCGGTCGGCCTTGGCTTCGGCATCGGCGATCCCGGCCAGCTTCTGGATCCGGATCACATAGCCGCGATAGGCCTTGCGGATGCTTTCGTATTTCGCGCCCTCGAGCAAGTAATAGTCGCGGGTCGGAAGGCCGAGCCGGGCCTGGCCGGAGACGATCGTGTAGCGGGTCGGATCCTTGTCGTCGGCGTCGAGCCCGAGGTTGATCGGGGCGGCATAGCCGGGCTCCGCCATCAGCCGCGCCAGGGCCTTTCGATCCTGCACTGCCGAGATACGGGCAAGATAGGGTCTGAGCGGCGCCAGGCCGCGCGCCTCGATGCCCTGGGCGTCCATCCAGGCGGCATAGAAATCGGAAATCTGGCGCAGCACCGGATCGTTGGGCGCGGCGCCGGCGGATTCGACCAGCTGGCGCACCTCGACCTCGACCTCGTCGGGAAGGTCGTAATTATAGCCGGCGCCGGTCTTGTCGGGCGCGATCTCGGTCTTGGTCAGCCAGCTGCCTTCCGCATAACGGAAGAAGTCGTCGCCCGGCTTGACCGCGCGGTCCATGTCCGCCGTGGCGACGCCCCAGCTGCCGTAGCGCGGCTTGGCGGGCCCTGCGCCCTGCGCGATCGAGGGCATGACGGTCGAGAGGAGGAGCGCCGCTGCGAAGGCGGCCGAGACGCGTGACATTGGGTGATATCCCCGGGAAAAAGCAGGTCTTTCGACGGCTAGCAGCCGGTCGATCGACCATCAATCGACCGAGGCGAGATGCCGTTCGACGAAGCGCAGATTTCGAGCCCTAGGGCCTGTCCTAGCCGCCGAGGGCAGCCTCGATCGCCGAGACGAGCAAAGGATGGTCGGGCGCGGTGTCGGGCGAAAAGCGGCCGATCACTTTCCCGTCACGACCGACCAGGAACTTCTCGAAATTCCAGAGCAGCTCGGGTTCGGGATTGGGTGCGATGCCATGCCCCTCCAGGCGATCGCGCATCGCGCCACCCGTGGCGCTGGTGACGTTGGGATGGGCGTCGATCAGGGCCGCATAGAGCGGATGCTTGTCCGGCCCGGTCACCTTGATCTTCGAGAACATCGGGAAGTCGACATCATAGGTGAGCTTGCAGAATTCGGCGATCTCGGCGTCGCTGCCCGGCTCCTGGCCCCGAAAATCGTTGGCCGGAAAGCCGAGCACGACGAGGCCGCGGTCGCGATAGTCGCCGTAGAGCCGCTCGAGCCCCTCATATTGCGGCGTCAGCCCGCATTTCGAGGCGACATTGACGACCAGCAGCACCTTGCCCGCATAGTCGCCGAGCCGGGCCTCGCCGCCATCGATCCTGTTCAGCGGGATCGCCTGAAGTTCGCTCATCTCTCTTCCCTTCCTATTCGGCGGCCTGCGCCTGCTCGCCATCCTCGGCCTCGGCCTGCTGGCGCTCCCACATTTCCGCGTAGAGACCGGCCTTGCGCAGCAGTTGCGCATGGCTGCCCTGCTCGGCAACCCGGCCCTGGTCGAGCACGACGATCTGGTCGGCATCGACGATAGTCGACAGGCGATGGGCGATGACGATCGAGGTGCGCCGCGCCGCGACGCCCTGGAGGGTCTCCTGGATCGCCGCCTCGGTGCGGCTATCGAGCGCGCTCGTGGCCTCGTCGAGGATGAGGATCGGCGGGTCCTTGAGCAGGGTGCGCGCGATCGCCACCCGCTGCTTCTCTCCGCCGGAGAGCTTGAGTCCGCGCTCGCCCACCTTCGAGGCATAGCCCTCGGGAAGGCTGGCGACGAAGTCGTGGATCGCGGCGCCGCGTGCGGCCTCCTCGATCTCCTCTTGGCTCGCGCCCTCGCGGCCATAGCCGATATTATAGCCGATCGTGTCGTTGAACAGCACCGTATCCTGGGGGACGATTCCGATCGCCCGGCGCAGGCTGGCCTGGGTCACGGCCTTGATATCCTGGCCGTCGATCAGGATCCGTCCGCCGGTCGGGTCGTAGAAGCGGAAGAGCAGGCGGGAGAGGGTCGACTTGCCGGCGCCAGAGGGCCCGACCACGGCCAGGGTCGCGCCCGGCTCGACCTCGATATCGATGCCCTTCAGGATCTCGCGCTCGGGCTCATAGCCGAAATGGACATTCTCGAAGCGGATCCGGCCGGTCGCCACCGCCAGCTCGGGGGCGCCGGGCGCGTCGTTCACCTCGGTCGGCGTGTCGATCAGGTTGAACATCGCCTCCATGTCGATCAGTCCCTGCCGGATCGTCCGATAGACCATTCCGAGCAGGTCGAGCGGGCGGAAGAGCTGGGCGAGCAGCGTGTTGACGACGACGACGTCGCCCGGCGAGAACCGGCCTTTCGACCAGCCCCAGACGACATAGCCCATCGCCCCGGCCATCATCACATTGGTGATCAGCGACTGGCCGATGTTCAGCCAGGCGAGCGATGTCTCGTTCTTGACGGCGGCATCGGCATAGCGGCGGACGGCTCGGCCGTAGCGCTCGGCCTCGCGCCCCTCGGCGTTGAAATATTTCACCGTCTCGTAATTGAGCAGGCTGTCGACCGCCCGCGCCACCGCCCCGGTGTCGAGATCGTTCATCTCGACCCTCAATCGCGAGCGCCAATCGGTGACCAGGCGCGTGAAGCGGATATAGGCGGCGACCATCAAGGCGGTTGCGGCGACCAGGCCGAAGCCGAACTTCACCCAGAACATCGCCATGACAATGGCCAGCTGGATCACGGTTGGCGCGATGTTGAACAGCAGGAAATAGAGCATCATGTCGATGCTCTTGGTGCCGCGCTCGACGATCTTGGTGACCGCGCCGGTGCGCCGCTCGAGATGGAAGCGCAGCGACAATTTGTGAAGGTGGCGGAAGGTGCTCTCGGCGAGCCGGCGCTCCGCATCCTGGCCGACCCGCTCGAAGATCGCATTGCGCAGATTGTCGAGCAGCACCCCGCCGAAGCGCGCCGCGGCATAAGCGGCGACCAAGGCGATCGCGATCGCCGACGCGCCGGTCATGCCGGCGGTCATACGGTCTACCGCGGCGCCATAGGCGAGCGGCATGATCAGGGTGGTGATCCCGATCGACACCAGGACGAGCATGAGCGAGCCGACGACCCGCAGCTTCAGCGCGGTCTCGCCGGCGGGCCACAGGAAGGGAAGGAATCGACGCAGCGCGGTCCAGCCGGGCTGGCGCTCATCGCCGTGGGATTCGAGAGGGGGCATCCTGTCCCAGATAGTGACAGCCGCGTCCCTGACCAAGCACGGAGGCGAAACAATTGGAACATGGATCAGGTACTGGCGTTTTCGTCGACATGGGACCGGGCATCTTCCTCATCGCGATCATGGGCTGCGGCGAAGGCGATTCCGCCTGCCGCCAGGTCCGCCTTCTGGACACGCAATTCCAGAGCCGCGTCGAATGCGTCGCGGCGAGCGAGCAAGCGCTGACCCGCAACACCGATGTCGATTATCCCACCGTCATCGCGCAATGCGTCACCGCACGCCAGGCCGCCGCCTTCAAGGTCACGCCAAGCGAGGTGCGCCTTCCCGACGCGCCCTTGCGTGCGGCGCTGACGCCGGAACGGATTGCTTCCCGCCGCTGACCTGACAGGTCTACAAAACTGAATAACCGCCGTCATTCTTGGCTGAAGACGGCCGGTTCCTGCGCATTTATCTGACGACCCAGCAAGTGACCAAGCTTCGGTCGCCCGGCGCGAAGGACGGCAGCCCGCCGTCCCGTGCGGGTAGTCCGAGCTGACCCGTCCGCGGCGGCGCCAGGCGCTGCCGCGGATTTGCGACAGGGACGAAAGATGAAAGCCACCCTCCTTCTGGCGGGGGCGCTGGCGCCGCTCGCACTCGCGACGGCGGCCAGCGCCTACACGCCTACGCCTGCCGACCTGGCCCAGCTCAAGCGCCTCGAGGGCGATTGGCGAAGCAGCAGCGGCTATCTTCTGCGCGCTCGCCTGTCCGGGGATCGGCTGGCGCTTACGGGCCACGCGCCGGACAGCCCGCAATTGACCGAGACGTTCGTCGTCGGCGCTGTCGCGCGCGGCAGCTATGAAGCCTCCTGGGAGCGCTGGTCCGGCGCCACAAGGATTGGCGGCAGTGTTTCGAACCTGGTGCTGGACACCGACCGGCTGTCGGGCAGGCTTGCCGACGCCTCCGGATCCGCGGGGAGCTATGTCGCCTGCCGGGCCGGCGACAGCAGCGCCGATGCCCGAGCCGTCGACGGCATCCCCTTCTGGATGAGGCCCATCCAGGCGCGGCTTGGCGACAAGGGGCGGGGCGCGGTGGTCGAGGTCACCGTCCAGAATGTCGGGCCAGGCAAGACGACGCTCATCCTCCAGGCCTTGAAAGCCGCCTATCGCAATGATCGTGGCCAAGCGGTCGCGAGCAGCGATGTCCGGGTGCGCAACCCCACAGGCGGCGTCTTTCACATGTTGCCGGTCGACGCATGCGCCACGGAAAGCTTCGAGATAGTCTTCCCGTCGGTTCCAGCCGGCGCGCATCTCCTCGACCTGCAGATTGGTGGGTCGACCGTCGGACGGTGGGAATTTGCCGCCCCTCCCCAGCCCGACGGCTCTTCCGCGCCGTCACCTGCGCCGCCGCCACCCCCTCCACCTCCGCCTTCTCCGCCGACGCCCGCGCCGCCGTCACCGCCCTCTGCTCCTCAGCCGGCGCCTCCGGTCGGCGGTTTGCCCTCGGGCGCCGGCGGCTGGCAGCAATACGGGCCGAACTGGTCGTTCAAGGTCGACCAGCTCTCGCCCGGGCCCGACGGCCATTGGCAGGCGGTGATCTCGGCCCGCAGCGAGAATCGGGTCAAGGTCGGCATGGTCTCGAACGAGATCGAGGCCTTCCTGATCGACGAGGATGGCGAAAGCGTGGGCCATGCCGGCAATCTCTATCGGGCCTCGGTGACCGGGCCGGCCGCTGGTCTGGAGCCGATTCCCACCGTCTGGATGCAGCAGGGCGACATCGTCCGGGTCCGCCTGCTCTTCCCCCGATCAAGCGCGTTCCGGCCGGTTCGATTCCGCCTGAAGAACAACGGCGGCAATCCCACCATCCGAAACTTCCCGATGAACTGAAACAGCCAAGAAAGAGGATATCGTGATGATCAAGAAAGTGACGATGACTGCCGCTGCCCTGCTCCTTTTGTCGGCCCAGCCGGCCCAGGCGAGCTTCTTGAAGAGCCTGATCCGCGAGGGCGCCGCCCAGCTCAAGCAGGCCGGGCGCCAGGAAGCCCAGAATGCGGTCCAGAAGGCGGTCACCGCCGTCCAGCAGGGCGTCGGCGAGGCGGCCCAGCCACGCGGCGAACGGCAAGCGCGCGCTCAAGGCGAGGTCCAGGCTCAGCCCAATGCCGATCCCGCGGCGCAGGCGGACTTCGTTCCGGCCGCGGCGTCGCAGCCCGGAGCCTCGCCGCGCGCCTGAGCTCCATAGACGATTGACGCCATGACGCCTCGCGCCGGAACCCGGTCGCGAGGTGTCTGTTTTTGTTGGGAAACGCGACTCGAGGGAAAGACCATGAGCACCATCCCGCATGCTGACCAGGGCGACCTTGCGCTCGACCCGAATGACGGCAGCCGCAACGCGGCCGAAAAGCCGGCGACCCATGAAGAGCAGAGCGCGATCGAGGCCTTTGACGAGGAAGGCGCCGGAATCGCGGCGAAGGAGTGAGCCGATGGACGACACCCAGACCCTCGAAATGATCCATGAGGACGAGCTGCCGGGCCATGAAAGCGCGCTCGAGCCCAAGCCCGACTGGGAGCCACGTTATCCCGGATCCGGCCGGCTCGAGGGAAGGGTCGCGATGATCACCGGCGCGGACAGCGGCATCGGCCGCGCGGTCGCTGCCCTGTTCGCACGCGAGGGCGCCGATATCGCCATCCTCTATCTCTGCGAGCATGACGACGCCGCCAGGACCAAGGCGATCGTCGAGCGCGAAGGCCGGCGCGCCATCGTCATCGCCGGCGATGTCGGCGAGAAGCAATTCTGCGACTCTGCCGTCGCAGAGACGGTCGAGAAGCTCGGCGGCATCGACATACTCGTCAACAATGCTGGCGAGCAGCATCCCGACGAGGACATCACCGACATCACCGAGGAGCAGCTCAAGCGCACCTTCCAGACCAATATCTTCGGGATGTTCTTCCTCACCCAGGCGGTTCGCCCGCATCTCAACAAGGGGTCGGCGATCATCAATTGCACCTCGGTGACGATGTACCAGGGGTCGAAGGAGCTGCTCGATTATTCCTCGACCAAGGGCGCCATCACCGCCTTCACGCGCTCCTTGTCGGAGAATCTCGTCGACAAGGGCATTCGGGTGAATGCCGTGGCCCCGGGTCCGATCTGGACGCCGCTCAACCCGTTCGGCGGCGCTTCGAAGGAGAAGCTCGAGACCTTCGGTGAGAATACGCCGATGGGCAGGCCGGGCCAGCCGAACGAGGTCGCGCCGAGCTTCCTGTTCCTCGCCTGCGAGGATTCGAGCTACATGTCCGGCCAGGTCCTTCACCCGAACGGAGGCACGATCGTCGGAAGCTGAGGCTTCGGACCTCCTCAAAACATGCTATGACGCCTCCGTTATGTCCGCGGACGCCATGAACGGGCCAGGCGGGCCATTCCCTGACGGAGGCCCTAGTCGTGCACCGCTATCGCAGCTTCAGCGAATTCTGGCCCTTCTATCTTCGCGAGCATAGCCGGCCGGCGACCCGCGCGCTCCATTATGCCGGGACCGCCCTCGTCATCCTGATCGCGATAGCCGCGGCGGCGAGCGGACGCTGGCTGCTCCTGGCAGCGCTTCCCTTCGCCGGATACGGCTTTGCCTGGGCGAGCCATGCAGCGGTCGAGCGCAATCGGCCTGCCACCTTCACCTATCCAGCCTGGTCGCTGGCGGCGGATTTCCGGATGTTTTGGCTATGGTTGACGGGCCGGATCGGATCGGAGCTGGATTCGGCGGGCGTGCACGATGGCCGCACGCGCTGATCCCTCCGCCGCAAAGGCGAAGGCGGCCGCCGGGATCGAGCGGCTGCTGATGAAGCTTCGCGCCCGCGACCGGGTCAGCGACCAGGAGGCTGCCCTCCTCGAGTCCAAGGTTAGAGAGATACGCAGCATCCCGGCCTGCAAGACGCTCATTCGTGCGGGTGTCATGCTCAGCGAGAGCACCTTGCTGATCGATGGCATCGTCTGCCGTTACCGCGACCTGGCCGACGGGCAGCGCCAGATCATGGAGCTGCACGTCCCCGGCGATTTCCTCGACCTGCACAGCTTTCTGTTGAAGCGGCTCGAACATAACGTCGCGGCACTGACGCCGGTTACGATCGCGCTCGTTCCGCACATTGCGATCCGCGATATCACCGAGAGCAATCCGCATCTCAGCCGGCTACTCTGGTTTTCCACCTTGCTCGATGCGGCCATTCATCGGGAAAAGATCCTGTCGATCGGCCGACGCTCGGCGATGTCGCGCATCGCGCACCTTTTTTGCGAGCTCTATGTCAGGCTGGGGCTGGTCGGGCTGGTCGAAGGCGACAGCTACAGGCTGCCGCTCACCCAGACCGATCTCGCCGATGCGACCGGGCTCACCTCGGTCCACGTCAACCGCATGCTCAGGCGCCTCCGCGACGATGGTCTGCTCACCTTTCGGGGCGGCGAGGTGGCGATCCATGACTGGGAGGGGCTCCAGCGGACCGCCGAATTCGACCCCACCTATCTCTATCTCGAGCGGCAACCGCGCTAATCGCGTCAGATATTGCTGATCGCGAAGGGCTCCCGTTCCAGCATCCGCTCGACCAGCATCGAGCGATGGCAGCCCGCGGCCTCGCGCTCGTAGCAAAGCAAGGCGGCATGTCGTTCCGCGGCGTCGCTCAGCACCTGCTCCATCGCCAGCTCCGCTTCCGGAGTCTCCAGCTGGACGGCATAGATTTCGCGCATTTCGGCGACCCGGCCCTTTCGCGCCGCCTCGCGGCCGGCGGCGGGCGTGCCGAGCGAGCGATAATGGCGATAGTCGATGCCATTTTCGCGCAGGGCATTGCCGAGGGCCGTCTTCGAGAAGCCCGGGCGCCGCGAGGCCGCGACCGCGCGAACGTCGAGCACGACGGCGACTCCGGCCTGCTTCAGCTCGTCGATGAACTCGTCGAGGGTCTTGCCCTCATAGCCGATGGTCGAGAGTGTCTTCATCCTGGCCATCCATAGGGTTCGGACCCGCTACCGGCAACGGCCAGGATCGCCCGGAGCAGGGTACCGGCAAGGAGCGCTGCGCCGGGCGGGCTGGTTGCCCGCACAAGCGACGCGACGCCGCCGGTACCCTGCTCCGGGCGACCGCCCTTCGGCTGTCTGCTTGCAGCAGCCGCTCAGGATAAACTGCGCGTTTGGCGCAGCGGCGAGGCGGAGAGACGGCCATGGCGTCGTTGCTCGTCGGTCACGATGAATCATCATCGCTCCCTCCTCGCGCCTAGCCCTGGTCATCTCTCCGCCTCGTCATGGCCGTTGCCGGTAGCGGGCCCGGACCCTCGGCATCGTCGGACGGGTTGCGCACCGGCAATGACCAGACGATCTGCTCGCGCAATTGCGCTTCCAGCGCCTTCAGCCCCGCGCGCTTGGCCTCGGCCCGCTTCTTGAGCAGCCGCGCCAATATCTCCTCCCGCGAGCTCGGTCGTCCCTTCGCGCGGCGGCCGCCGGCAAGGGCCTTTGAGAGGGTGAAGGACAGGCGGGACATGACGGTTCGACGGATTCCAGTGGCTATGGACTCCGCGTTACGCCCGAAAGTGTCAGGCCGATCCCAAGGAAGATGGTGAAGACCGGGTTTACCAATTCTTTCGTCCGGAAACGGACAGAGGGCGCGCATTTGCGGTCACTAAAACTTGGGCAAAAACACCAAATGTTATGGCGGAAAAATTCCATCCACAGGCCGGCAAGATAACAAAATGGCGGATTTCTGCCGATTTCTGCATTTGGCACGGCCTCTGCAAAACCCTTTGCATCGGTCGGATGGTCCGGCCGGAAAATACAGGAGACCTCAAATGACCTTCAATCTCGCCAATGTGCAGCAGTTCGTTCTCTCGGTCGTCGGTGCCGCCCTCGCCACCACGCTCTTCGTTTCCGCAGCCGTCGGACCGGTCGGTCAGTTCATCTGATCGGCCGGCCGGCCCCCCTTCCGAACCCAACTCACGGGAAGACCTCAAATGAACAGCTTCGCTCTCGATCGCGCCAACGGCAAACTGATCGGCGTTTGCGCCGGCCTCGCCCGTGCCACCGGCGCCGATGTGACCCTGGTCAGGATTGCCACGGTTCTGAGCCTGTTCCTGCTCGGCCCGATCGTCCTGCTTCTCTATTTCGTCACCGGCTGGGTCGCTCCGGAAGCGATCTGACCATGGTGCATAAGCTCTATCTTGCCTGGATGCGGCGGCTGCAGCTTCTTCTCTCCGCCGCTCCGGCGGCGCCCGCCAGGTCCAGGGGCCAAAGCATTTTCAAGTCAGTCGGGATCGACTGACGGCTCGGAAAATGCGGCATCAGAACCCTTGAGCGCCAAACTTGATGCAACCAAAATCGATCGCGCTCTAGCCCGGACGCGGAGGCGATGGATCAATCCCCCCGCAGGTGCGGAAATTGCTCCCGGCGCAGACGGATCGAGCGCATCGCCAGCCTTACCTCGCCAAGGAACATGATCAGCCCGGCGATCAGCAGCAGCATCGCCAGAATGAACAATATCGCGATCGGCTTCGCCAGCGGCACATCCGCCAGATCCCCGACGAACAGGATCGCGATCAGCACGCAGACCAGAAGGGCGCTGGCGGTACAGCCGCTGAGCGCCAGGATCGACAAGGTCATCCGCCGGTCGAGCAGCCGTAGCTCGCTCTTGGCGCCGTCGCGCTGCGAGGGATCCAGCGAATTGAATTCCTGCTCCAGCTGACGCGCTCGGTCGACGACGCGGGACAGCCGCTGGGTCAGCACGTTCAGGATCGAGCCGACCCCGGTGAGCAGGAAGACCGGCGCGATCGCCAGCTGGATGAGATGCGCGATGGCGCTGACGGCGACGAGCTGGTCCACACCCCTTGCTACGGTCGGGACCGATTACTGGCAACCTGTCCCTCGGCGCCGCGCCTCGCTTGTCACTTGGCCCCGATTTTCACTTACCCCTGATTCTCACTTACCCACGTCGAGGACGAAGACCGGCCCGATGTCCACCACCTGCTTGCCGGTAGCGAGATGGATCGTGGCGTTGAGCGTATCCGCGGCGTAATCGGCATTCGCCCTGCCTTCCACCTGCTGCAGCTTCCAGGTCGAATCGATCGTGATCGGCCCGCTGAACAAGGCGGTATAGGGCGCGCTCGACATCTGGATCGCGTTATAGGGCAGGGTGGTGCTGGTCGCGCCATTCTCCCCTTTCTCGAGCCTCGCCCAGAAGGCGAGGACGATCTTGTTGCCGGCCTTGACCGGCTTCCTGATCGGCACCGCGACCGCGATCGCCCAGGGATTGGGCGACTTGCCGGGCACGTCGATGCGGAGCGCCTTGTTCCATTGTACATTCGCATCCGAACGGACCTTCGGCTTGTCGCGCAACCCATCGACCCGGAAGTTCGCCGGCAGCGGGTTGTTGATCACTTGGTCGAGCGGATCCGCCTGCTGAGCCGCGGCCGGCGTGGAAAGCGCGCCGAGACCGGCAGCCAAGGCCAAAGCCGCTAAAGATGCCCGTGACATCATCTCGTCCTCCCCATCTTTTTTTGCTTGTGGATGGAGAGGTTATCCAACTCGGCAATGGCGTCAAGACGCCGTGCGGACTATATCGGCGAGCCAGCCGTTGCGCCGCTTTCGACGACCCGGTCGTCCTTCGCCTTGTCCTCATCGCTCGCCCGCGGATCGGCTACGTCGCGCCAACGGCCGAAGAGAGCGCGATATTCGGGCCGCGCGGTGAGCTCCCTGATCTCCTCGTCCCCATATTCGCGCGTCCAGTCCGGACCGGCGACCCGGATCGCAACGCCGCGCTGCTGCTCCGGCGGCATTTCCAGGAAGGCTGCGACCAGCTGCTTCAGCGTGGCGCGACCGAGCAGCATCTCGCCATCCGCACTGCTTCTCGTCATGCGCGCCTCATGCTGCCAGTCCGTGTCCATGCTCGCATCCCTTTGCTTTACCCTGCTTCAACGCCGCCGGCGGCGAGGGGCTCCTTCGACCCGATGCGCACCCGGCGTTTCTGCCGGAACGGCACCCCTGGCCGCGCTTCCGCTTATCGCCTGGAGTGCCGGGTCGGCGCGTGGAAATCCGGTTCCTTGCCGCTCACCCAGGCGATGAACCGGGCGAGCTCCGGATGGCCGCGGAGCGCCTCGGCAGAGGCATAGCCGCGCGCCAGCGTCTTGTTGTCGAGCGCCGCGTGGATGGCGCGGTGGCAGATCGGATGGACCGGCTCGGTCTCGCGCCCGCCGCGGCTCTTCGGAACAGGATGGTGCCATTCCACCTTTCGGCCGAGCGGACGGCCGCAAAGGAAACAGGGCGGCGGGGCTTCGCTCATCCAATGACCTAGGTTGACGCGGTGGAGGCCAGGGCCATAGCGGCTGCCAACGCCTGATGCAGCAGCCTCGATCCACCGCGCCGACCACCGGGCGATTTGCCTTCCCGGCGCTGATCGCGGGCAGCCTGATGCTCGCCTTCGGGCCGTGGATGGTGCGCTTGGCGGATGTCGGGCCGGTGGCTTCCGGATTCTGGCGGCTTGCGATCGTCTCGCCACTGCTGCTGCTGATCGGCTGGCGCGATTCGCGGCGGCAGGCGCGACCGGCCGCCGGCCTGGTGGCGCTCGTCCTGGTCGGCGGCCTGTTCTTCGCCGCCGATCTGGCGTCATGGCATGTCGGCATCGGCATCACCAAGCTCGCCAATGCGAGCCTGTTCGCCAATTGCTCCAGCTTCCTGCTGGTGATCTACGGCTTCGTCATCCTCGGCGCCCTGCCAAGGCCGATCCAGATCCTGTCGCTCGCCTGCGCCGCGGCAGGCACCGCGCTTCTGCTCGGATCGAGCTATGAATTGTCGCCCCGCAATTTCGTCGGCGACCTCTTCGCCTTGCTCGCGGGCCTGTTCTACACCTTCTACCTGATCGCCATCGACCGGGCCCGCAAGGTGATGAAGCCGATGCCCGTCCTCGCGCTCGCGACCGTTGCCGGAACCTTGCCCTTGCTCGTCTTCGCCTGGCTGCTCGGCGAGACCATCATGCCCAGGGACTGGACCCCAGTGATCCTGCTCTCGGTCGGCAGCCAGCTGATCGGCCAGGGCCTGCTGGTCTATGCGGTCGGCAATCTCTCGCCGGTGGTGGTCGGCCTCGGCCTGCTCTCCCAGCCCGCCGCCGGCGGCCTGATCGGCTGGCTCGTCTATGGCGAGGGGATGAGCGTCGCCGACGCGATCGGCGCCCTGCTGATCGGTACGGCGCTGGTCTTGATCCGCCTCCCCGAAAAAGAGCGCGGCGCCGCGCCCGCCGGTTGATGCGGGATCGCCGCGCCCTTGCATCCATTCCGCCCCGGGATCATTGTCGCCGCGTGACTGAAGCGACCGAAATGACGCTGGACGAGCTGCGCCTTGCGCTGGCGCCGCTGATCCCCGCCAATGCCGTGTTCGACGGCTGGAGCGACGAGGCCCTTGCCATGGCCGCCGCCGATCTCGGCGTGCCGGCGCCGCGCGCCAGGCTCTGTTTCCCGGGGGGCGCGGCCGACATGATCGACGCCTGGTTCGACGCCATTGACCGTGCCACCGCCGCCGCCTTCCCGCTCGAGCGGGTGGAGACGATGAAGATACGCGAGCGGATCCGCGAGCTGATCCTGTTCCGGCTCGAATTGATCGATCCGAACAAGGAGGCTTTGCGCCGCGCTCTCGCCATCCTCGCCTTGCCCCGCAATCTGCTGCTCGCCGGTCGGCTCGGCTGGCGCACCGCGGACCGCATCTGGCGGATCGCCGGCGACCGCGCGACCGATTTCAACCATTACACCAAGCGCACCATCCTGATGGGGGTCTACGGCTCGACCAGCCTCGTCTATCTCGACGACAAGAGCGAGGGGATGGCCGCCACCCGCGCCTTCCTCGACCGGCGCATCGACGATGTCATGCGGTTCGAGAAGGCCAAGGCGCAATTGCGGGGCGGCCAGGAGCGCATGCCTTCGCTCAGCCGTTTCCTCGGCCGGCTGCGCTATCCCGCGGTGCGGTGATGGCGACCGAGTCGAACCACGCGGCCATCTTCCTGGCCCGCTTCACCCTCGCCACCGTCGAATCAAAGCGGGGATGAACGCGCCACGCCGCATCGGCGAGATCGCCAGCTACCACGCCCATGTCTATTTCGACCCGGCGAGCGAGCGCGACATTGCGTTGAAGCTGCGAGCCCTGGTTGCCGAGCGCTTCTCGGTCCGGCTCGGCACGATCTGGGACGGGCCGGTCGGTCCGCACAGCCGCGCGATGTACCAGATCGCCTTCGAGCCTGAGCTGTTCGCCGCGCTCGTACCCTGGCTGATGCTCAATCACGCGGGGCTCAGCATCCTCGTTCACCCCAATACGACCAACCAGAAGCGCGATCATCTCGACGATTCCCTCTGGATCGGGGCGGCCCTGCCCGTCCATGGCGATGTCCTTCCCGAGGAAAGCGAGGCCGAGCTCGCCGGGCCGCCGAATACCCAGCCCAGCCTCCAGGCTTGGCAATAAGCCGCCGGCGAGCCAGTACGGACGCGACAATCCGGGAGAGGGATGAATGAAATCACGGACCTTGGCGGCCGCGGCCGTCTGCGCGCTTGCGGCCGGCTGGGCCGGCGCGGCGGAGAGGCGCGCGGTCGAGGTCGACGACCTGGCCCGCATCCAGACCGTCTCTTCGCCCGATGTCGACCCGAAGGGCGAATGGGTCGCCTATTCGGTCGCCGGTAGCGACACCAAGGCCGACAAGGGCTTCAGCCATATCTGGATGAGCCGCTGGGACGGCACGCGCGAGCTCCAGCTGACCCATCGCATCGGCGAGAGCGAGACTCTTCCGCGCTTCAGCCCGGACGGGCGCTGGCTCGGCTTCATCTCCTCGCGCGACGACAAGAAGGAGCGCGATCAGCTCTGGCTGCTCGACCGCGCCGGAGGCGAGGCGAGCCGGCCGGTCGAGCTCGACGGCTCGGTCGTCGATTACGCCTGGTCGCCGGATGGCCGCCGCATCGCCCTGATCCTTCAGGATCCCGAGCCGAGCGAAGCCGCCAATGCCGCCGCTTTGGCCGAGCTTCCGGCCCCGCCAAAGCCAGGCGAGCCGGCGGCGTCGCCGCGCGCCGAGGCCGCGCCGACCGCGCCGGGCGGCAGCGAGGAGAAGCCCAAGCCGATCGTGATCGACCGCTTCCAGTTCAAGCGCGACATCGACGGCTATTTGCGGACCCAGCGCCAGCGCCTGGTCCTGCTCGATCTCGCCACGCGGCAGGCCCGCCGGCTGACCAAGGGCAATTTCGACGAATATCTGCCGAGCTGGTCGCCGGACGGCAGCAGGATCGCCTTCGTCAGCAATCGCGATGATGATGCCGACAGGAGCTATAATGACGACCTGTTCGTCGTCGATGCTTCGGCCGATCGCGCGGAGCCGGTTCGGCTCACGCGCAATCCGGGCTCCGACAATGATCCGGGCTGGCAATCCTACCCGGCCTGGAGCCCCGATGGCCGCTCGATCGCCTATCTTCAGGGCGGCCCGCCCGAGCTCTTCTCCTACGGGGTGCGACGCCTTGCCGTCATTCCGGCGTCGGGCGGCGAGCCGCGCCTGCTGACGGCATCGCTCGATCGCAACGTCACCGGCCCGGCCTGGTCGCAGGACGGCCGAAGCCTTTCCTTCCTGGTCGAGGATGACGCGAGCCAATGGATCGGCGAGGTCGTCGCCACGGGTGGCCCGATCAGGCCGCTCGCGACCGGTCGACGCGTCTTTCGCGCGCTCGACCGCCAGGGCGCGAAAAGCGCGGTGGTGATGAGCGACTTCACCACGCCTCCGGAAATCTATGCGCTCGAAGGTGGCAAGACCCGTGCCCTCTCACAGCGTAATGCCGCATGGCTCGCGGAAGTGCGGCTTGCATCGGTCGAGGAGACCAAATTCCGCAGCCGCGACGGCACAGAGGTCCATGGCTTCCTCGTCCGTCCGCCTTCCGCCACGGCGGGGCGACTGCCCGCGCTGCTCCGCATCCACGGCGGCCCGCAAAGCCAATACGACCTCGCCTTCAACTTCGATTTCCAGCTCTTCGCGGCCCATGGCTATGCGGTGATCGCGGCCAATCCCCGCGGCAGCACGGGGCGCGGCCAGGATTATGCGAAGGGGATCTACGCCGCCTGGGGCTCGGTCGATGTCCAGGATGTCCTCTCCGCCGTCGACGACGCGGTCGCGCGCGGGATCGCCGATCCCGACCGACTCGGCATCGGCGGCTGGAGCTATGGCGGCATGCTGACCAATTACGTCATCGCCTCCGACACGCGCTTCAAGGCCGCGACCAGCGGTGCCAGCATCGCCAATATCCTCGCCGGCTATGGCGTCGACCAGTATATTCGCGATTACGAGATGGAGCTCGGCCGGCCCTGGGAGAAGCCCGAGGCGTGGATGCGGGTCTCCTATCCCTTCTTCCATTCGAACCGGATCGTGACTCCCACCCTGTTCCTCGGCGGCGACAAGGATTTCAACGTGCCGCTGCTCGGCAGCGAGCAGATGTACCAGGCGCTGAAGAGCCGCGGGATCGACACCCGGCTGATCATCTATCCCGGCCAATATCACGGCCTGAAGCGGCCGAGCTTCCTCAAGGACCGGCTCGAGCGCTATCTCGACTGGTACGCAAAGAGGCTGAAATAAAGGATGAAATTCCTCCCCGTCCCGGGGAGGAATTTGCCCTACTTTGCCGGGGCGTCGAGCTGCTCGATCGTGGCGTTGAGCGGCGGCTCGGCCTTCATCCCGGCGGCGACCCGTTCGGCCTGTTCCATCACCCTCAGCACATTGCCACCCGAAAGCTTGGCGAGGTCCTGGTCGCTCCAGCCCCGGCGGGCCAGTTCCTTGAACAAGGCGGGATAGGTCTCGACGCCCTCCAGCCCCTGCGGCGCGGTGCCGTCGATGCCGTCATAATCCGATCCGATGCCGACATGGTCGACGCCGGCGATGTTGCGGACATGCTCGACATGATTGGCGACCTCGGCGAGCGTCGCCGCGACCCTGGGATGGGCGACATCCCAAGCGTCGATGGCGGCCTTCCGGCGCTCGGGCTGGCCGGGATAGAGATTCTTCAGCCGCGCTTCCTCCGCATCCCGCGCGGCGCCACGCTGGCGATAGGCGGTGGAGATGAAGCCGGGGAAGAAGTTGACCATCACAACGCCGCCATTGGCCGGCAGCATGCGCAGCACATCGTCGGGTACGTTGCGCGGGTGATCCATCAGCGCCCGCGCGCTCGAATGCGAGAAGATCACCGGCGCCTTGGTCGCCGCCAGCGCCTGGCGCATCGTCTCGGGCGAGACATGGCTGAGGTCGACGATCATGCCGAGCCGGTTCATCTCGTGGATGATCGCCACGCCGAAGGGCGTGATCCCGTGGTGCACCGGATCGTCGGTCGCCGAATCGATGAAGTCGTTGTTCAGCGAGTGCGACAGCGTCATGTAGCGTGCGCCGAGCGCGTAGAACTGGCGCAAGGCGGCGGGCGAGTTGCCGATCTGATGGCCGCCCTCGATCCCGATCAGCGAGGCGATCCGCCCCGCTTTCTCGATCCGCCGCACATCCGCGGCGGTGGAGGCGAGCTCGAGCTGGTTCGGATAGCGCGCGATCATGCGGTGGACGATGTCGATCTCCTCGAGCGTCGTCTGGATCGCTTCGGGGCCCTTCTGCTGGGCGGGGATCCACACCGACCAGAATTGCGCACCGACACGGCCCCTCTTCATGCGCTGTAGATCGGTCTGGAGCGGCAGTTCGAGCTTCGACGTATCGGCGCCGAGATCGAGCGGCTTGCGCCAGAAGTCATAGCTCTTGCGAATTTCCCAGGGCAGGTCGTTATGGCCGTCGATGACCGGGCTTGCGCTCAGCACCTTGTCGATCCTCGCGTCGAGCGCGTCGGCGGAGGCAGCGCCGGCGGTGCCCGCCAGCAGGAGGGCGGCGATAAGCTTCAGTCTCATTCGGATCCCCTTCGCGACATGGCGACGATAGAGGATCGGGCGGCCCTGCCAAGGGACTTCCGCGCTGCGCTTGACTTTGCGCCTAAGCTGCTGAGTGTGCGCCCTTTCCTGGAGGGATGATCGAAATGCGCCGAAGCCTGTCCGCCTTGCTTCTCACTCTCGCCGCGAGCAGCGCGCTCGCCGGCACCGCCCGCGCCGCCCCGATGGCCGAGGATCCCTATATCTGGCTCGAGGACGTCTCCGGCCAGCGCGCGATGGACTGGGTCAATGCGCATAACGCCAAGACCACCACCGCGCTCGAGGCGGATCCACGCTACCCGGTCTATTTCGACCAGGCGCTGGCGATCGCCCAGGCGCAGGACCGGATTCCGTTCGGCCGTTTCCTCGGCGGCCAGATCTACAATTTCTGGCAGGATGCCAATCACGTGCGGGGCATCTTCCGGCGCACGACCCTGGCCGATTACCAGGGCGCGAATCCCGGCTGGACGACCGTGATCGATCTCGACGCGCTGGCGGCGAGCGAAAAGGCGAACTGGGTCTACAAAGGCGCGAGCTGCGCGCGACCGTCCGAGCGGCGCTGCCTGATCAACCTGTCAGACGGCGGCGAGGATGCGGTCACCGTGCGCGAGTTCGACCTCGCTTCGTCGAGCTTCGTCGCCGACGGTTTCGTCCTGCCCAAGGGCAAGCAGCGCGTCGCCTGGGAAGACGAAAATACCCTGTTGATCAGCCGCGAATGGGCGCCGGGCGAACTCGGTCGCACCGGCTATCCCTATATCGTCAAGCGGCTCAGGCGCGGCCAGCCGCTCTCGGCGGCGGTTGAGGTCTATCGCGGCGGTGCCGATGACGGCGGCTATGGCGTCACGCCCTATGTCCTTCGCGACGGCCAGAACCGCACCCTCTCGGTGGTCCAGCGCCCGCTCGATACCTTCCGCGCCGAGACCTATATCCTGGGCGCCAAGGGCGCGCAGCGCGTCGCCATCCCGGCCAAGGCCGATCTCAGCGACCTCGTCGCC
>JADMIO011210364.1_pt1 | contig 19859 bp, 14 predicted proteins | sample 8958161 | NCBI WGS metagenome assembly JADMIO01 (sample SAMN16585339, study PRJNA669376) | soil metagenome | isolation source: Crop rotation soil | place: USA: Cullars Rotation, Alabama | collected 2011
TCGAAGCCGAGTAGTACTAATTACCCGTAAGCTTTATTTTTTTATTATAGTCTTCTATGACTATAGTAAATATTAAATTAATTTATAAGTAAGAGCAACTTTCCCAATATGTACATTATTAGGCGTCGAAGCTAGTTGAGCAAATGTCGGTCAACGACCAACTGTCAACGAACAACGATTGCTATTAAGATCTTATGGTGGTTTTTCCAAGGGTGTTCACCTCTTCCCATACCGAACAGAGAAGTTAAGCCCCTTATGGCCGATGGTACTGCACCACAATGCGGGAGAGTAGGTAGCTGCCATATTTATTGAAAACCCAACCCTCAGCGGTTGGGTTTTTTTATGACCATACCTTACCTGATATCGGCTGCAATCTCCTGCCTCGCCGTATAAAAATATACCTCTTCCCTTCTTTTCTATTAATCCAAAGCGACCAGTTATTAAATTCCGCTTTCAAATGCCTTTGATTTGCTGCTATTTTAATCCTGTAATCACCTAGTTGCAGGTTTTGAGCCTGTGACGATCATCCAATAAAATGAAGTATATGAAAAGAGGTCTTTTATTTTGCCTGGCTTTCTCGATGGTAATAGGTTGCAAAAAATCTGAACCGCCCTTTAACAGCTATCTCACCATGAATATCGATGGCGCAACGTATCACGTATGGACTTCAACAAAAGCTATTGATTTCGGAAGCCCGGAACTTCTTAAGATTTCAGCAATATCCCAAAATCTCGATTTCTATATCGAGTTTTCAAACCCCGTCACCGGCATCACCCGGTAACGAATAATTTCTATAGTTTGAGGTTTACACTCGATGATCACGATACTCAAACTCAATATTACGCGGGCGATGGGGGCTTGAATCCGCAACTGGGTTCAGGGCAAATCAATATTACTGAGCTTACAAAAGATCATGTGAGCGGGCGATTTGAATTTATTACAGCACCTTCGCTAATTGGGGCGCCCGGGAAAACGGTCTCGGAAGGTGAGTTTAATTTGAAAATAACGCCATAAGTATCAAACAGATTTTACCAACTATTTTTTTTACATTATCTAATTTATCTCTGTCCAGTTTGAGCGATCAAAATTCGCCTGATAGTAAATCCGAATTATTCCATGCAAGCAATCGCCAGCCAAATTCAGCTATTGTATTGGAATCTGCCCTACAATGAAAGCAATTTTATTACTGCTTTGATTGCCATAGCAAACTTGTTATCCGGATGCATCACTCAATTACAGCCACCTGTATTTTTCAATCAGGCGCTCTTTCTGGTTCCTGCCGACCGGCAGGATAGCCCCGTTTACCATCGTTAACATTGCCTCGTTTCGATTAAACTGCTTTACGTGGTTCAGGTTGATAATATATTGCCTGTGAATACGCAGGAAATGTTCTTCTTCCAATACTTCCTGCACATCTTTTAACGTTTTCGCAATAAGAAAATGGCGGCCATCCGTCAATACCAGCTTTGAATAATTGCTGCTTGCCTCGCCATATACAATTTCATTGAGGTCAATAAAAATGACACCGTGCGAATCGGGAATGGCAATTTTTGTTACCGGTTCCCCGCGGAGTTGCTTCTGCAAAAGACTCAGTTGTGAAGAACTGGGCTTAACCCGTCTTTCTGCTTTTGTAACCGCTTCCATCAATTCGTTTTTATCAATTGGCTTTACTAAAAAGTCCAGCGCATTAAAGCGGAAGGCCTTTAAGGCGAATTGATTATAAGCCGTAACAAAAATGATACTGAGATTAAGATGGGCTATTTTTTCCAGCAGCTCAAAACCGTTCAGCACCGGCATTTCTATATCAAGAAATAACAGATCCGGTGCATGGGATTCAATGAACTGCAAAGCCTTTACACTGCTCGTATAACTCCCTACCAGCTCAACCTGCGGGCAATTTTCAGCAAGCTGGAGTTTCAGCAGATGTACACTATCTGGCTCATCATCTATTATGATCGTTCTCAGTAACATTATTCAATAGGAATTCTGATCGTTACCCTTGTGCCTGCAGCGCCGCCAGCCTGATCCAGCAAGTCATCAACAACGACGCTGGCCCCCGTCTTATACACGCGGTTTATCAGGTCGAGCCGTTCCGATGTTACCTTCATACCATACGACTTATGTTTTGTGGCTGTCTTACTCTTCAGCTCTGCCGATTTAGCCCGCCCTACACCATTATCCGTGATTGTTATAATAAGTATTGCAGGCCGGTGCTCCATGCCCACATGAATGTCGATTTTTCCACCCTCCTCTTTATGCATCAGGCCATGCCAAATGGCATTTTCAACATAAGGTTGCAACAACAAAGGAGGAATGTCGATAAAGTCAAGCTCCACATCATTTTCGACAAACAGGTCGTACATCAGTTTCTCCTTAAACCGCATGGCTTCCATTTCTACATACAGGCGCAGGGCATCGAGGTCCGAAGACAGCGTGATCCTCTCGTTGCGCGAATTTTCCAACACTAACCGGATAAGCTTTGAAAACTTCGTGAGGTATTCGGAGGCGGCGGCCGTATCATTTTTGGTGGTATATAGTTTGATGGAATTAAGGCAATTAAAAATAAAATGCGGGTTCATTTGGGATCGAAGCGCAGACAGAGAAATATCGCCCAACCGGCGCTGAAATTCCGCTTCCTTTTGTTGCTTTTCTATTTTCTCGGCGGCTATCTCGTTTTTCAACCTTACTTGCTGCAGGCGTGCCCTGTAAAAAAAGTAAGAAGAAATGAAGCCCAGTAGCACCAAACCGGTAATCACATAGAACCATTGCTGCCGTAGCTTGAGCGCATTCAGCGAAGTTGCCTGGGTCAATGCATTTACTCTTGCCAGTTGCAGTTGTTTCTCCTGCTTTAGCAAGGCTACCTGTTTTTCTTTTCCTTGTGATTCAAGCTGTTCATTCTCAAGATCAGTTTGGGCCTTGAGATAAGCCAGTCGCTGGATATCCTTCGCCTTATTACTGAGGGCAAGAGCAGTTTTATCAAGCTCAAGTTGTTGTTGCTGCTGTTTCGCCAGGAGTAATTGTTGCTTTAACTTTTCGTCAGTTACATGTTTGCCCAGTTTTAAAGAGTCGCCTTTCTTGTTAAATTCATATTCAATTTCGAGGCGCAGAATTTCTTTTTTCTTTTCGTCATTGATGATACTGTCTCTTAACCGGACAAAATTTTGATATGCCTCCAGGGCTTCCGAATAATTACCCTGTTTTTCATGCACTAAACTGATGTAGTTCCATGCATCACGCTGAAAATCGAGTTTCCTCATGTCTGTTGCTATCTTAAGCCCCCTGAGCAGGTATTCCTGTGACCTGCTGAACCGATGCGTTGTGTCAAGTCCGTTCGCAAGAAATAGGTCAGAAGGCATGTTCGCATAGATATAGCCAAGGTTGATCCAGCGCAGCCCCCTGCTGATGGTATCACTGAATTGCCCAATCATTTTTTCAGCTTTTGTGTTGTGCTCAAGCGCGCTCCTGAATTCAGCAATTCTTGCGAAATCATAGCCAAGCGTGACCAGAAGATTTAGCAGGCCTGCCTGCATACCCATCTCCTGCACAATAGTAAGCGCCTCCTTCCGGTAGCGGATCGCCTCTGAGAATTCATTGGATGATTCCAGGTTAGCCGCAAGGTTATTAAAATCCTCTACCATGGAGCGCCGGTCTCCGGCTGCCTCATCAATCAGCAGGCTTCTTTTGCAATAATCGGCTGCTTTACCATGATCGTTCAGTGCCGTGTAAACCTTTGCTAAAATATTGAACGCGGTTTTTAAGTTGTCGGTATCCCTGGCAACCTCGCTGACGTGCATTCCTTTTTGAGCATATTCCAGGGCCTGGGGATATTGCGCCATTTCAGCATAAATGGATCCAATATTACAGTAGCCGTCCGACACGCCATCCTGTTGATTGATTTCAGCGGCGAGCGTCACCTGTTTTTGATAATAGTCCAATGCCGGCATAAAATTACACATGGCCACATAAACACCCGCGATGTTGCCAACAGATTGCCAGATGCGGCGCTTGTTTCCAATTTGTTCAGCCATGGAGCGGGCTTGTTCAAAAAATTGTAGGGCAGCTTTATAATCTCCCTTGTAATAACTGGCAGCTCCTTTTGCATTATATGCATTGGCCTCCCAACCCGGCAGGCGCAACTTTTTGGCCAGCCTGATCACGGTGTCAGAGGCTGAAATACCCTTGTCCAGGTCAACCTTTGCATATTCCTTGGCCAACGTAGCCCAAATTAACAGCCGCGTAGTATCTTCTTTTGGGTGATGGGCCAGCATTATCAGCAGGGTATCTATATCATCCTGCGCGCTTGCAGCGACCGGGAGCTGAAGAAATAAAAAAATAGTAAGGATAGTTTTGTATTTCATAAAACAGCCTTGCCATTAAAAGTAGATGGTTCCTGTCTTGTGGAAGCTGGTAATTTAGTGAGCGCTACAGATCAGAGAGTAAGTAACCCCTTTTTTTGAGTAAGTAAATTGCCCCTGCTGTTTATACAACAGCGGGAAGGACCGGCATAGCCGCAAATTTCATCTGCATCGCCTGATGATGGTGATAGTTATATCACATCCTTCATCGTTGTTGTGCTGTCACCGCCAGCAATATTAAAGACTGCTTATACGAAAAGAATTCCTGACCAGCCCCAAAAGCTTGCGGTATGGGTTGTTTTCAGTCTATCAATCTTTGATACTGATTATAAAGGGTAAGGTATTTATAATTTGAGAAATTTCTTTTCCAGGACCTCATTGTCCGTCTGGATTTTTACGATGTAAAAACCAGCTTTAATATTATTCAACGCAACAGGGAATGTGTTTTTTGCGGGCCACAAGCTAACGGTCTCCCGGTAAATAACATTGCCGCCTGCATCAGTGATAATCATTTGTCCCCGGGCTGGTTTTCGGCTGTAGATACTTACTGAAATCTTTCCCTGCACAGGATTTGGGTAAATAGTCATGCTTGGTGAGCTTTCATTTTTCACCAGGCAGGTGCGGCTGCATTGAGATGTTCCGTCTTCTGAAACCGTACGCAAACGATAATAATTGCTCCCTCCTGGTGGAAACGGATCCGCAAAAGAATAGGTATGGACTATATTGCTGTTTCCTGCAGCAGCTACTTCCCCAAGCCTGGAAAAGTGCAGGGCATCATTGCTGCGCTCGATCTCAAAATGCCGGATATTTGATTCCTGTTGGGTGGTCCAGGTCAACAGGTTGTTGTTGCCGGAGGCACGGGCATTAAAGTCAGACAAGGTAACGGCCAATGGGGCAGTACCTTTGCCAAAGACCTGCAGGTAAAATGTTGCGGATGGATTATTACCTCCGCCAAAATTGGTCGCATATCTCGGTTGCGGCCTATCGCCATCATACACCCATAACACATCATTGTTTTCGCTTTCGGGCGGGCCGGGGATCGTCAGTTCCCATCCATTCATTGCAGAATTGTTTGAAAAGCTAATGCCCAAAAAAAACGTCTGGTAGCCAGTGTATAAATGACCCGTGTCCGTTTTTATTTTAAACAGTGTGTTAATCGAATCGCCAACATATATGATGTTTCGCGAAGCGATCGGAGCTGCCTGCGGCAGCGCCAATGTTTTTATTTTAACCTTTCGTGCACTGACAACCGTATTGATCGTCGTTGCAGTGTCATCCACCACGCTATAATACAACTCTATTGTAACGGCTGGCGCTGAAGCAGCCCGCAACACGCCAAATATCACTTTTGTAATGCTGACAGAATCGGAACCCTGGACCAGGGCTGAGGGGATCAGCACATCATCAAAGAAAATGCGCGGCGTGCCGGCGGTTCCCAGTCCGGGATTTGACAAAAAACCGGCTGATACAGTGTTTGAATACAGTGTTTGGCAAATAGGTTGGTGGAAATGGAGAGCCACCAAAATCAGCAATAACAGCTTCTTTTTCATGGCGAAGTTTTGGGGATGGACCCTGAAAATAATTAATTGCCGAACAATATGCAAGTAAGTCAGGCAGTATTTTCTATCAAACGCTAAGTAAATTCCTGTGACCATCTTTGTCCTTTTTATTCTTTAAATGCCCGGTTGATCGTTGGCGTACAGCATAAGGGGCAGTGTCCAATCAATACTGTCGGGAAAACGCAGTGCGCATAATATTTGCCTGCTGCGGCAGGCTGGCCAATGAATTAAAGCAGGATTTTTACAAGATTGTTGCCGGAGTTGCTGTTACCGGCGATCTGCAGCAGTTCAATGCCACCCTGCTATTATACCGATATCCTGGCTTCATTATATCCTTCACAATAGCAGGACGACATTGCGCAGTATGATTCCCTAACAAAAACCGCTGCTCACTAATTTTTGAAGCCTGCTTACTCATGCAGTATTACATTAAGGTGGACGCTGCGATAGGTTTGTTCTAAGAAATAACATGTTATAACTGATAAATAAGTTTGTAGTCATATCAAACAGGCCAATTGGAAACGCGTCAACACAGGCCAAAAGTTTGATAAAGATCGCGGCGAGGACATGAATTTACCGCGCTAAAAGATGCTTGCTCCATACCCGGTTTTCGCGTTTTCGGTTAAATGGCGTTGAGCGCCCCGACCATACCCAGGTGTTCAATCCGGAATTTAGCCTGTCCAATATATCCGTAGCAATTTCCCGAAAGAATGGAATCCGGTAGTCCGCCATTGGCAGGCTACCCTCTGTTTCGCTATCACCATCGTAGCGATGGAAGTCGTTAAAGGTTCTATTTTAATACATTTTAAAAAATTTCAAATGAAAGCAAATCATTTAATTCTCTTGCCTGTAATCCTCGTGCTTACAGGTCTTGCGGGTAACGCGCAGGAGGCCATATTTAACCCGCATACAGTTAAGCATATTCCTTTTGGAAAAAAGCTTCCGCCGCCTGAACCTGTTTCTGCCAGAGATGAATTCCTGCCGGAACTATCTTTAACAGCCCAATCCGGCGGCCAGCGTACTTTGAACATGTATAACTCCAATCCTCAAAAGAAAGATGCCGGCTATTTCCGACAATTGTTGCTGGATAAAAGAAAGGCCCGCGCAGCTTTTTTTCAGCCGGAAACCCTGGTTGCAAAAAAGGGACATGAGGGCAATACAAACTCGCATTTTAACCTGCTTTGGGATATCAATGCACTTGCGGAGAGCAATCCGCGGAACTCTAGCGGCTACGTAACAACTATCAACGCAGACTTCTTTCTTGACTCGGTCCCATTCGCGGTGCTCAATGATGTTGTTTATTTTGCCGCGGACGATGGGATTCACGGGAGCGAGCTTTGGAGAAGCGACGGCACCGATGCAGGGACTTATTTGTTAAAGGACATCCAGGCAGGAGCATCCTCTTCTTCCGTGTTCAATATCTGCGCGTCAAACGGGAAAATATATTTTAACGCCTATGCACCCGGCTATGGATTTCAGCCCTGGGTGTCGGATGGCACCGAGGCGGGCACCCAGATGCTCATGCTGCTGGCACCCGGCGGAAGTGAGCCAACCGGATTTTTTCCGGTGGGAAAAGATGTTTACTTTATTGTAGACGGATTGTCGTACCAGAGTGCGATATGGAAAACGGATGGCACCCCTGCCAGTACAACCCAGGTAATCGACATCGGCGGAAGGGGGAGCGGTGGCGAACAGATCATGCAGCCAACACTGGTAAATGGAATCTTATTTTTTACTTTTTTAAACTATGACAATTTTGGCTGGGAACTCTGGAGAAGCGATGGTACAGATGCAGGCACTTATCGTGTGGGTGCATTGTATGCTGATTACTTAAGTATTCCGGCGCAATTAACAAATTACGATAACAAACTTTACTTTTCTGCCAGCGATGGAACCGGGCGCAAACTCTGGGTATCTGATGGTACCGACGCTGGCACCATTCCTGCCCCCGGCAATCATGACGTATTGATCAGCGGGGATTACCTGGGCACCTCTTTTCCCATTCTCAACGGCTCTTTATTGATACCGGGTGAAGAAACTGCTGGTGGACAGGGTTTATATAAATATAATGCATCGAATACCGCAGGCCTGGTTAAGATCAGGGACCTTGCGCCTCCCGGCGACACCGCCCTCATTATACCTTCAGAAATGAAGATTGTACATCACACACTTTATTTTAAAGTAACCAGTTCTGCAAGCGGTACCCACGATGAATTGTGGAGTTCAGGAGGAACCTGGTTGTCGACCAAACCGGTACAAAAATTTCTTCCTGGCGAGACGATCAGGAATATTTACAATGGAAATGACATTTGTTATTTTGTAAAAAGCGGTGGAATTTTCGGTACCGAATTGTGGCGGACTTTAAACACCTATTTCGGTGAATTCCCAATACTGGTAAGCGATGTTTTCAAAGGGGCGACGGGATCCTACCCAGCCTATCTAACAGCTTTTAAAGGGAAACTGGTATTTGCCGCTGCCGATGAAAAAAAAGGCTATGAGCTTTTCATGACCGGTGGGAATGCTTTTAATACCAACCTGGTAAAAGATATCAATACCGTTGCCACTAAAAGTTCCAACGCCGGGTTCAATTTTTCTAATGGCCTTGGGTACAAGGGTATGGCTGAAATAGGAGACCAGGTTTTATTCAATGCCTATGAACGGGTGCATGGCTATGAATTGTATAAGTCGGATGGTACGCCCGGCGGCACCGAGTTGCTGAACGATGTGGTGCCAGGCGAGGATGGCTTTAATGTCCAGGAATTTATTTCAAAGAATAACGCCGTTTATTTCATTGCGCAGCTTAAAGACAGGGCTGCCATTTATAAAACAAACGGGAATAAGAAGGGGCTTAAAAAAATAACACCCGATTACAGTTCGATACCAAGTTTTGCCGTTACAAACAACGGTCTCGTGTTTTACACTATCTATAACAGCAGCAGCTCGTTATATGAACTCTGGCGAAGTGACGGCACAGGTGCAGGTACCTATTTACTAAGTCCCGCGGCCTACAACCTGAGCTATCTTACCACTATTGGCAACATGGCATTATTCGTAGCGGGTGATGCGATGAATGGCAACGAGCTGTGGAAAAGCGATGGAAGTCTTGCGGGCACAACCCTTGTCAGGGATATCAATCCCGGAAGCAATGGGTCTTATCCGGCCGGCATGTTCCCGTATAAAAATGAAGTATATTTTTCTGCGGAAGACGGCACCAGCGCTAATCCTTCTTTCTGGAAATCAAACGGAACACAAGCCGGAACTATTAAGTTAAAGGAAATTGATCCATTTTGGGGCAATACCGTGGCATCCACCGCACGCTATTTTGGTATCTCCAATAACATACTGTACTTCAGCGCGATAGACCATAATGATCTGAACGGTACCCAGTTCTGGAGAACAGACGGCACGGTTGCAGGAACCCAGGTAGTTAAAGATATCAACCCTACCAGCGGGAGTGCAGCGAGAGGACCGTTCCTTTTAACAGATGTGAATGGCACTTTGTTTTTTACTGCCAATGATGGCGTGCACGGCAACGAGGTATGGAAAAGCAATGGCACCGCGGATGGCACCTTGCTTGTGAGCGACCTCACGCCAGGGTTACCAGGCAGCACTATCACGGGTCTCACAGGGTTTTCGGGTAAATTGTATTTTCAAAACGCTGTGAATAACAGGTACTATCTCTGGGAATCCGATGGCACGGAAGCGGGCACGCATGTTGAGGACACAGGTATTGTAAACGTTGGGATCGCGTCAATTTTTGCCGCTGCCCATAAGCTTTATCTTTCAGGTAATACGCCTACGTATGGTACGGAACTGTATGTTGGTAACATGGTGTGCCAGTCAGGCAGGCTCGCAATGACCAAAGCGGTCTTTGAAAAAGTTGTGCCGCTATTTGACGCGACCTTATATCCAAATCCTGCCGTTTCAGGCGCCACATTAAAGCTAACAGGCCCTGTCAAAAATGTTTCTGTTATCATCATGGACATTGATGGTAAAAAACTTTGGCAAACTGCTAACAGCAACGCCGGGTCTCTCAATCTTCCGGTAGAAAGATTTGCTGCCGGCATCTATTCAGTAATTGTAACGAGTGATATAGGCAGCAGGACGTTAAAATTGGTAAAACAATAAATAAGAAAATAAAAAGAGGCTGGATCCCGGCCTCTTTTTTTGGTACCCCGGTAGCATTACTACCTGTAATGGAAGCGCCCGAAAAGACTTGGCTCAGGACGTCTTGTTTAGATCAAAGGCCCGTGTGCAGCTGCGAATCTACAACCGCCACTTTACGCCTGCGGCCATGATGTTATCCAAAGCTGGCGACTTATTTATATTTTTACCTGTCGAGGACCCCATTTTCCGGCATTCTCACAAACTTTTCACGACGGTACTTGCCGGTTTGAACAGCGATAGGAATTACCGGGCGATGCACACCTGCCGGCAACTACCATGCGCATATTTCAATCAAGATGGAACAAATTATTTTTAGCAGGGTTAACGATCGCTGTATTGTGGCTATTGATCAGGAAGGATAAAAATCCACTTCAAACAAAACTTTCCGCAACGGTTTCACGAATTTCAGCCTCCGATACAACGCTGCGAAACCAGGACCTGTATTATTTGCAGCACCCTTATCTCGCCAGGGGCGATGCATTCAATGATGCAGGAGACTATGACAGCGCGATCTATTATTATAAACAGGCCTCCCAAAAATTTGAACAGGAAAAGCAATGGGAAAACTATACCTGGATCAACGGGTATATCGGCCGCCTTTACCTGTATGTTGCCGGTAAAAATTATAAGGACGCGCTGCCCTATCTGGAGAATGCCTTGCAAAAAGGTAAGCAATACCTGCGCGCCGATCATCCTTACCTGGCCATCGCTTATTACTATTGGGGATTGTATGACTACAACAACAAGCTCCCCGGAAAATCACTGGCAGACCTGCAACTGGCGCTCGATCTTATTTCCAAAGGTTATGGCGCAGGTAATATTTACACCGCCGATATTTACAACGCTATCGGTAACGTGTATGCGAACCTGTTGTTTGACAATGCCAAAGCCGAAACCAACTTCCTGCAATCGATTCACATAAAAGAAATACTCCCTGGCGGGGAAAAAAAATCTTCCCTTACTTCGGGCTATTACAACCTGGTGAACCTTAGTTTTTCGATAGATGATATTGAGAAAGCGCAGTTCTATTGCTACCAGGCAATTGCCAATGCACGTTATATAAAAAGTCACCAGTCGTACTGGCTGGAATTGCTGGAAGGTGCGCAGGCAAACATTTATAAAGAGCAACGGGCTTTCGGCAAGGCGATCGGCAGATTGCAAAATGCGATCTCCATTAATAACACAAACAATGGTGATAAGAGCTACCTGTCTTTTTACTACACCTCCCTGGGCGATATCCATCGCAGGTTAGGCAGCTATGACTCTGCAATTGTTTTTTATGAAAAAGCGCTTCAATTGCAACACTTGCCAACCTTATTCTACAACCAGCAAAAGCAGGCAGCCACCGCGTATTACGGGTTAGGCATTACTTATTTTTTCTTAAGAAATTATCCCAGGGCCCTCCATTACACTTCCCAATGCCTGGAAACGAGATTGAAGGAATATGGTCCAAAACACAATGAAACCGCAAGGGCATTCCAGCAAATGGGCGCCATCTTCCAGGGAACCGGACTGCAGGATTCGGCCCTGAAGTATTACCAGGCCGGGCTGCTGGCATGTACCAGGTCTTTCAACAGCGAAAATATCAAGGGCGTTCCGATAGCAGCCAATATCAATAATAGCCTTGCCGCTTTTGAAATTGTAAGAGCCAGGGCTTCGCTGCTAAAAGATCTGTACAAACAGGGGGCAGACAGCAATTTACTGTCCACCTCACTGGCTTACTATCAACTGGCGGATACACTGATCAGTTTATTCGGCACCGAATACAAAAGGGAAAATGCAAAACTGGCCTTCAGTACAAACAACAACGATGTTTATGAAGAAGCGATCGATTGCGTCACACTACTATACCAGCTTACCGGTCAAAAGAAATATCCTGCGCTCGTATTCGATTTTATGGACAAAAGAAAATCGAACCTTTTACTGGAAGCCGTGAATGAAAAGCAAGTGCTGCAACAGGCCGGCATATCCCTGAGCGAACAGGACACATTGAAACACCTGCAACAGGAGCAGGCCTTCTTGCAAAGCCAGTTGCAAACTGAAAACAATAAAAACGCATTGAACGAATCCGCGCTGCAGGCCGTGCACAACCGGGCCAATATGGTGGAATCAGGTTTAAATAATTTGTATGAGCAACTAAGAAAAAAATATCCTTACTATGCAAGTGTTTACCGGCAGGCAGACAGTATCGATTTAAAAGACCTGCAGGCTTACGCCGACCGGAACAATAAGTTGGTACTGGAATATTTTTGGGGAGAAAAGGCAGTTTATTTATTGGCCGTTGGTAAAGCATCCAGCCAGCTTGTAAAAATTGACAGGAACCCCGGGCTGGATAATCATATAGATACGCTTAGAAGCCATCTTGCAAAAGGCTATGTTTTTGATACCCGCAAAACGGATTTTGCGTCCTTTGAAAGAAGTTCCTTTTTTGCATACAATACCCTGCTAAAACCCGTTTTGTCTGCGTTCAGCCGGTCAGCGGAGAATACTCAAAAACCCGGTATTGTTGCAATCCCCGATGGTCCGCTTTATTATCTTCCGCTCGAGATGATGATCAGCCGCGTTGACAGTCTGCACAATACCGATTACCGGCAACTGCATTACCTGCTGAGGGACTACACAATCAGTTATGATTATTCAACGCGTCTTTTACTGCAAAAAAATAAGCGGTCGCCCTACAATGGTGATCCAAGAATACTCGCATTGGGCTTTTCAAAAGAAGTTCCGAACGGCCAGGCGACAGACAACAAGGGGCTTCATGAACTACCCGGCGCCGCTAAAGAGTTGAAGTCAATTTCTCAATTTATAAAAGGGCAATTTTATACGGGCAATGATGCCACCGAAGAAGTGTTTAAAAAGCTGGCACCCCATTACGATGTCTTACACCTTGCTGTGCACGGGGAAGCAGATAGCCTGAATTCTTACAATTCGAGGCTTATTTTTAAAAAAGAGAATGATAGCCTGAATGATGGAGATCTCTATGCTTACGAATTGTATGGCCTCCCGATCAAAGCCAGGCTGGCGGTGTTAAGTGCCTGCGAATCCGGTATCGGGAAATTATATGCCGGCGAAGGCATGTACAGCATTGCCAGGGGATTTTTGTATGCGGGTTGTCCCTCCGTGGTGATGAGTTATTGGCGCGTGGGCGATGATGCCACGCAATCGATCATCTCCAATTTTTACAGGCAGCTTGCTGCCGGTAATGCGATCGACGGCTCGCTGCAAAAAACAAAAATCACCTACCTCGAAAATGCAGATCAACGAACGGCCCATCCGGCAAACTGGGCGGCCTTTGTTGCCATTGGTGATATGGCACCGCTCGTTAAAAAAGATCCTTGGCGACTACCCATGCTGATCATAGCAACAGTGATCCTGGTTGGACTGGTTATTTACCTGGCAAGAAAATACTTTGGCCCGGTAACAATCAGGAACATCCCTAAAACTGTGCGTCAGAAATTATAATCTGCTTGCTGGGAGATTGGTTGATGACATCCGCAAAGGCTTTGCCACCGCGCAGTTCTGTTACGATCAACGAAGATTTGACCCCATTGATAGAAGCGACAATCATTTTATCATCCATCGAAAAGGTGATTGGATAACACCTTCCGGGGGCGCAGGGATTGGGACCGGGAGGCAATGGGCCCGGGCCGCCACCACCGGGTTTCGGTTTCGATAAGCCTAACTCCGAAAGCAGCTTGCCGTCGGAAAATATCTTAATGGTATTTTTAAAAGCTTCTACCTTGTACCTGGCAATAGCCGCGTTGCGGGCGCCGCTCAATTTGTATGTTACTTTTTTGGTAAATAACTCTTTATCAGTACTGGCCTGTGAAAAGGCGATCGATGTAACCAGTAATGCAGTGCATGATAATAAACAGTATTTTATCTTTTTCATATAATAGCGTTGGATGGTTTATGTATATGGTTATTTGGCTAAAATTTCTTTTGCTTTTTTACTGAAATCATTGCCCTCATTTGCAATTGTTTCCAGCAAGGCGATGGCTTCCTTTTCCTTTCCCTGTTTTAAATAGCTAAAGCTAAGATACCATTCGCTCTCGGCTCTAAACTCTTTGAATTCGGCCAGGTAGTTTTTAAATATGCCTTCCGCCTCCGCCGCCTGGTCATTGGCCAGGTAAGCATTGCCGAGATAAAAAAGACTTAGTTCATCTTTTTTCTTATCAACTATGTTTTTGAATAAGCGAATACTTTCAACATAATTGTGATCATTGTAAGCCTTAAAAGCTGCGCCTTTTTCAGAAACAGAATCCGGGGGTGTCGAACGCGTAGTTTGCTGGATATCTGCGAATGGCTGATAATAGGCCAGTAAAATTTCTTTGGAGTCCAGGCCGCTCTTTTTCTTAAAAACAAATACGGCCGATAAGATCACCAGCAATACACTTGCTGCGGCTAAAAAATATTTTTTCCAGGCGATCTTCCTTACCGGGGCCAGTGTCCTCACAACAGATTTTTCTTTTTCCACCGGCGTCACCATGTCCTGGTGTATCTTTTCCAGTTTCCCGGCCCAATCCTGCCTGCCTGCAATTTTTATATTTTTAATAATGGCTCTTTGCAAAGCAACTTCTTTTTTTAACTGCTCGTCGGAAGAGACTTTTTCTTCAAACTGCGCCAACTCTTCGCCGCGCAGTTCCCCTTGCAGGTATTGTTCAATTAATTCGTCCTGGTTTGTCTCATCCGTCATGGTCGGTAACTTTTCTAAAAATTTATAAGGGCCTGTTTCAGCCTGTCTTTACACCTGAATTTCTGTTGCTTTACTACATTGGAACTTTTATAGTTCAGATGCTGTGCCAGCAGGTCGAGGCTCAGCCCGTTGTAATAAAATCCTATCAGCAGGCTCCGGCAGGGCTCGCCCAGGTTGATGATCGCTTTTCGTATCTGGTCGTCGTCGGGGCGTTCCACATGTTCGTTCACTTCTTCCGCAACCGTTTCAAGTACGATATAATCTTCCACATCTACAAAAGCCCGTTTTCCGCGCAAATGATACAACCATTTATTCCTGCAGATAGAATAAATAAATGTTTTGATCTTACAGGTCAGCACCAGGTTGCCGTTCCAAAGCTTTTCCAGGAAATCAAGCATACCTTCCTGGTAAAGATCCTTGGCTTCCTCTTCATCCCCGTTGTTTGTTTTCACAAAATGGAGGATCATTGGCCAGTAGCTGTTGTAAATATGTTTGATAGCCTGTTCGTCCTGTTCTTTTAACGCAGGCAGCAGTGATTCATCTGATAAGCTTTGGGCAGTCATCTTCACAAAGGTTGTTGTTGTTTAAAGTCGAATGGCTCATCAATGCAAAAAGACCGTCTGTACCAATCAGGTATAAATATATTGCAAAAAGTAAAAAATGTCAACCATCCATTGACCACTATTTTTTTTGAATGCAGGAAAGTATTGAAAAAATCACCTTCTTCATTCTAATTATTTGTACTGCTCCTTATTACAGCTACACGCTTTTCTGCAAAAAAAACTGCTGCGAAATAATAACCGTCCTTTTTCTAAAAATTTTTGCCTGCGGAAATACGCTATGGCGAAGGATTGTAGCCTCAGGCGCCGCTGTCGGTAAATTTTTTTTTATAAAACTATGTTAACCTTTTTTGCTTTGGGTCATATATACCTGTAGCAGCTATTTCATACCAACCAACTACGTGAATTGATCGGCTATAATTATTCCATTCAACAACATTATCACAAAAAAATCTAAACAAAATGAAAAGGATCTTCAGCTATTTCACAGCGATTGCAGCCATCGTCACTTTGCTGGCCGCATGTCAAAAAACCAAGAATGACGTGGTCATCCCGGAGGCTCCCGGCAGCACCAACAACAGACAGGAAGAATATAAGCCTGGCATTGCGGGAGAGACCAAGGAAATTTTTACCGTACTCCCTTTTAGTAAGAATGCACAAAAGGTTTCCGTCAATATGATCGACAACCTGCAGATCATGGAAGGCGATATCATCTTAAAATCAACCACGCCTTCGGTTGATCCAAATGGTGAAGGCGCCGTAGCGATAGATGGTAGTGGTTATCGCTGGCCAAATTCGGTGATCCCTTACGTGATCACTGCCGGTCATCCTGATAAAGCAGCTATCGATTGGGCCATCGCTCACGTAAACAGCCGGACCAATCTCTGCCTGGTACCCAGGACCAACCAGACAGATTATATCCAGTTTGTTTCGGGTAGCGGTTGTGCTTCTTATGTTGGCCGCCAGGGCGGCAGGCAGGATATCACCATCGGTGGTTGCAGCCAGGGTAGCGTAGCGCACGAAATACTGCATTCGGCAGGTTTGTGGCACGAACAAAGCAGGGAAGACCGCGATAACTATATCACCATCAACTGGGCAAATATCCAGTCAGGCTATTCCAGCAATTTTAACAAACATGTATCCGATGGTATCGATATCGGCACATACGATTATGGTTCCATCATGCACTACCCAAAGACAGGTTTTTCTGTAAATGGCTTGAATACGATCAGCATCAAGATCCCACCCGGAACATCTACCACTGTGATCGGTCAGCGTACAGCTATGAGCACCAAGGATATCGCAGCGATCAACTCCATGTATCGCCCCGGTCCCTGCAAGGAAGATTGTGTTTCTTTCAACCCTGCAAATGTGGTCGCCAAACAATCAGGCAGTATCTGGCTGGTGCTGGATGGCAGTCACTCATTGTTCTCTGCCCCCAATGCGGCCGAAGCGAACAAGATCGTTTCCATCATCAAGTATTATAACCTCACCAGCAGTTGCTTTGCGGGCCGCCCTGATCCATCGTTCCAGTACATGCTGCGCAGCGGTGTATCTCCAATCGGCGCCATGGCAGGCGAAGATTGCATCGGTTTCATCCCTGCTAATTTGTATATCAAGGCAGAAGGTTCACAATACCTGTTGACCGACGGTGTATCAAGAATGTTTATGTTCCCTAATAAGATCGAAGCAGATCTTACCCTGACAGTTATCAAGAAATACGGCTTTACAAAAACATGTTATGTAGGCCGTCCGGATGCTTCCCTTCAGTACATGAGAAAATAACAAAAATGATAAAAGCATCCTGGTTAACAGGGTGCTTTTATTTTAAAATTCATTCCCATGATCTTCAGGCTTTTGATTGCTGTCTTTTTTAACTTTTTTCTTGTAAATACAAGTTGCATGACGAAACAGGCAGACCGCGATACACTTACAATAGAGTTTTATAAAATACCCTGCAGCGGCGAAGGCAACCAATGGTGTTTACTCGTAAAGAGTAACCAGGCCCAACAACAATATTTCCACGGTGAAATAAAAGGCTTTAAATACGAATGGGGTTATCGCTACACCATTCTGGCAGAGAAGATCCGGCAGCTCAACGCCCCGGCAGATGCAACAACTTTGGATTACCGGTTAATAAAGGTCTTGCACAAAGAAAAGATATCATCGATCACCACCTTTGAACTTCCATTACAAATGGATGATGCAACACTGGTGAAAAGGCAGGGCGGGAAGTTCAGCATCATGGGCGTTCCAATTATTCAAAACAGCGGATTTACTATCGCTGCTATCAGCAAAGCGGGTGCCGGCATTTTTATTTATCAAACAGGCAATCAACCCGGGCTCGTACTAAAAGCACTCAAGCCGTAATAACCAGCCAGGCTTACCAGGAACCACCACCATTTTAATCATCATCAAATCAACATTTTTATGAAAAAGAATTTTTTACCCGCACTGATCTTGATACTCATTTGCAGCAGTATCGACCTCTTTGCCCAAAACACAAAATTAGGCGTGAATGCGCTGGCCAATGTAACCACCGGTAACTACAACACAGCTATCGGTTACTATTCTTTGTACACCAATACGGTCGGTAACTACAATTCAGGCTTCGGTGTTTACTCACTGTACTATAATACATCGGGCGTTGGTAATACGGCCAATGGCTTTTCATCTTTGTTCCGTAACAGTACGGGTAGCTACAATAAGGCCGACGGCTATGCCGCCTTGTACAGCAATACCACCGGTGCAAATAACACGGCGCTGGGCGCATATGCTTTGTATGGCAACAGCACGGCGAGCTTTAATACAGCTACAGGTAGCAATGCCCTTTACCGTAACACTACCGGCACGAGTAATACAGCTGGTGGTTACCAGTCATTATACGCCAGCAGCACCGGCAACTACAATACGGCTTACGGTACCCAGTCTTTGTACCGCAACACCAGCGGTGGTTTCAATACCTCTACCGGCATGGCTTCCCTGTACACCAACACAACCGGTTTTTATAATGTGGCCAATGGAAGCAGGACACTCTATTCCAACACTACCGGCAACGGCAACACGGCCACCGGTAGTTTTGCCATGTACCTGAACACAACCGGCGGTTATAACAAAGCTGATGGCTATTATGCTTTGTTCAATAATACTACGGGTAGTTACAACACAGCACTGGGTGCTTATGCGGATGTGTCAACAGGAGGTTTAACGAATGCTACAGCCATCGGCTATGGCGCTATCGTGAATGCCAGCAACAAGGTAGTGATCGGAAGAAATATTGCCGGTATGGTGATCGGTGGTTATGCGGCCTGGAGCAATTTCAGCGATGGTCGTTACAAGGAAAATGTAAAGGAAGATGTACCCGGCTTAAAGTTTATCGTGAAGCTGCGCCCGGTTACCTATACCATCAATACCAAAAAATTGGAAGATCAATTGATGAAAGGCATGCCCGATAGCATTAAGGCACAAAGAGCCCAGGGTGAAAATGACTATGCACGTTCGGCCGTTAAAATTCAAACCGGTTTTATTGCACAGGAAGTAGAGAAGACCGCCACTGAAATGGGGTATGATTTTGATGGCGTAAATGTACCGCAGAATCCCAACGACAATTACAGTATCGCGTATACGCAGTTTATCATGCCATTGGTAAAGGCCGTACAGGAACTGGCAAAGTTGAATGATGACAAGGATGCAAAAATTGATTCATTAAAAAAACAGGTGGCTGAATTAAGGTCGATGGTATTGACGAATGTAACTGCGCCTGGTAAAAATATTATCCGCCAGGTTATCACAGGCGCTTCGCTGGAGCAAAATTCACCGAACCCTTTTTCGGGCAGCACGAAGATCGCTTATACTTTGCCGCAGCAATATGCCACTGCGCAGGTAAACATTACCGATATGTCGGGCAAGATAGTTAAACAGGTAAACGTATCCGGTGCCGGAAAGGGTAACCTGCAACTGGATACCAAAGCGCTTTCTTTGGGTACTTATAATTATTCATTGTTTGTAGATGGTCAGCTGGTAGGCACAAAGCAGATGTTGTTGTCAAAATAAACAACAACGCTTGAACAGGAACCCCGTTTGCGGCAACCGCTGCAAACGGGGTTCCTGCGTTATGAAGATGATCAAATTTAAAAATTCAGCGCTTCGCTGTTTGAAATAAATACTTTGTTACCTGGCAGTTGTATTTCATGGCATCTGCAGTGGCGACGCTCCGTTCAACATCGGTACAAATGGCATCGATTAGTTGTCTTGCATAATCATCAATTCTGTAATTCGCCACAATTCGTATCATAGAACATTTAAGGCATTAACAATTTTTTTACGGAAAATTCTCAATTTCTTTCAATTAGATTTGGACGGTAAGCTAAACGCTGTTACCTTCGCACTCCCAAATAAAAAAGGGGTAGTTCTTCTGACAAAATTTTCCCGGGCATCGGCTTAAAAAATCTTTTAAACGATTGCATTAAAATTTGGGAGATGAGATAAAGTTTACTAGTTTTGCGCTCCCTTAGCGATAGGG
>JADMIO011385387.1_pt1 | contig 19859 bp, 17 predicted proteins | sample 8958161 | NCBI WGS metagenome assembly JADMIO01 (sample SAMN16585339, study PRJNA669376) | soil metagenome | isolation source: Crop rotation soil | place: USA: Cullars Rotation, Alabama | collected 2011
GCCATTAACAGCCCCGCCAATACCAACCCCACACCGATCCGTTTGTTTCGCTTCATTGTTATCCTCCCATTCGGTTCGTCCCAACGTATCCTTACGGCAGCGCCGCATCCGCGGGCATCCCCGGTTTTAGTTCAAGATTCGGATTGGGAATCTCCAACTTGACCGCAAACACCGTGTTGACGCGTTCTGCCTTGGTCTGCACATTGCGCGGCGTAAATTCTGCCTCATCCGATATAGTCAGCACCTTGCCCTGAAAGATTTTTCCGGGGAACGAGTCTACCTGGACGCCAATGTCCGAACCAACCTGAATATCCCCAAGTCGCGTTTCCGGCACATAAATCGTCAGGTCCACCGGATCGAGGTGCGTAATAGAGAGCAGGGCTGTCCCCGCCGCCGCCAGTTCGCCCGGATTGACGGCGCGGTCCGACACCACCCCATTGCTGGGCGCGACGATTTTCGTTTTTGCCAGCTGGACATTCAAAACGTCGAGCGCCGCTTGCGCCTGTTTCACTTGCGCCTGTGCCACGGCAACCGCTTCGTCAGTCGGGGTCAGGCGATTCAAATTCGCCTGCGCCATGTCCACCTGCGCCTGCGCGGCGGCGAGCTGCGCGGCGTCAGGATTCAAGCGCGCGAGCGCCGCTTGCGCCGCATCCACCTGTGCCTTGGCAGCCGCCAGCTGCGCCGCGTCCGGCGTCAGACGTGTGAGCGCCGCCTGGGCATTCTGCACCTGTGCCTGTGCTGCCGCCAGCTCTGCGGTCGTCGGGTGCGACACGGCATTATTGTATGCCGCCAGAGCGGCATTGTATAGGTTTGTTGCCTGTTCCAGCGCTTTTGATTGAGGGGACAAGGTGATATTGGGGTTAGAGGTGCCGCCGATTTTGTCATAGGCGGCTTGTGCCTGTTTTACTGCCGCCTCCGCATTGTCCATCTGCGCCCTGAGTCCTGCCAATTCGTCGGCGGTCGGACCTGCGCGCACCTGTGTATATGCTTTTTGCGCCGCGCTCAACGCGGCTTGGGCGGCGGCAACGTCACTCGCCTTCGGTCCCGCCGCAAGCTTGTCATAATTTTCTTGCGCCGCCTTCAGGGCTGTCTGCGCGGCTGCCAGATCACTCGCGGTGGCGCCACCGCTCACCTTTGAGAAATTCTCTTGCGCCGCTTTCAGCGCCGCTTGCGCTGCCGCCACATCCGACGCCCTCGCCGGATGTTGAACCAGTTCGAGCTGTGCTTGCGCGGTATTGACCGCCGCTTGCGCCTGCGCAATTTGCGCGTCCAGCAAGGCGTGGTCGAGCTCGACCAGCAGTTGTCCCGCCGTCACCCGTGTTCCCTCATCTACCGTGACCGCGCTCACGCGTCCCGGAATTTCGGACGCCACTTTGTATGCTTGCCCTTCAATAAATCCCGATACGACGTTTTCCTCATTGACCGCCGGTGTCATGCCCGGCAGCAGTCCGTTGCTCCACAAATAATACCCGCCGCCCAGAAGCACAAGTACAACAAAAATCGGAATGATTCGTTTGCGTTGTTCCATTGTAATTTCTCCTTCGACAAGACGAAATACGTATTGTCACCGAACCCGTTCCGATTGTTCGTCATGTCCCATCCCCGTTAGGAGATGGGACATGACAACACTATTCAATTGTGGTCTGACCTGTAACGGTCTGGCGAAATCGTTGGGCAGGGTTATCCTGCCCTATGGATTGCGCCGGAATCCTCCCGCCCTACTTATTGCGCCGGATTCACCGTTTGCGCATTCGTCGTCGGCGCAAGCGAAACGTTGGCGCCCTGCACGGTCAGAGTAAAGTTTGTCGGATTCGGGTTTGTATTGCGGATGCGCACAAAGTACGTTCCGCTCGTTGCAAAGGTGCCGACCCACGTCAAATCGTTCGAGACACAATCCCCGCTCGGTCGCGGAATGTGATTGTCACAGTCATACCGCTGTGCCGTCCCGCGTCCCACCGGAGTTTCCGCGCGCCAGTTTTCAGTTTGGTCGCGCAAATCATCATTCACCTGATCGAATGTATAGATGCTCATTTCGAGACCGCTGTTGTTTCCGTTCACCAGCGTCAGATAGATCGGCGTGCGGTCCGAAGCGCGCGTGCTGCTCGAATAATCAAAGCGGTACCACGATGACTTTTCCACCGGCACCGTGTGCTGCAGATTGTCAATATAGGCGGCGCCTGCGGGACTGTCATTCGGCACCGTGTTCGCCGCGGCGGCGACAAAGATCGTCATCGTCAGCAGAACTGCCACCGTTGCCAGAACACCAAAAGTTTTCCAAACGTTATACATACATTCCTCCTGGCGCATCTCTACACAATCATTGCGTAAAAACGCGCGTTCGCTACAGATAGCGGAGCGGCATGTCTAGCTTTTGCCACAACCATTACGTATAACGTCTGACCCTTTTATCTCGGCGTTCTCAGCCCCCTTTAATGTTTTCTTGCTTATTTTATAGGCGATTTTCCTACTATCCTGTTGAATCGTGCTTGTGCTCAAGAGAATTTGTCATCAAGGCGATTCAACCCCTCTCGCCCGGTCTGCACTGCGCAAGCGCGTAATAAATGCGTCCTCCAGCGACGGCACAATCTGCGCCGCATGGTCCACGCGCACGCCCTTGGCGCGCAGTAAATCAGTAGCCCTTTGCAGATCCTGTGCGGCGCTCGGTCCGATTACGTGAAGCGTCGAGCCGTACAGCGCTACTTCATCAAATAAATTCGCCTCACGCAATACAGTCAGCGCACTATCCAGCGGCTCGCACTCTATTTCGATCACCTGCGCGTGAATTTGGTCCTGCTTGATTTGCGCGGGCGTGCCTTCAGCCACAATCTTGCCCTGGTAAATGAACGCGATGCGCCGGCAGTTCTCTGCCTCGTCCATATAATGCGTCGTGACCAGAATGCTGGTGCCGCCTTCCGCGAGCTGGTACACCAGGTCCCACAGCGCACGGCGCGAGAGCGCGTCCACCCCCGCGGTCGGCTCATCCAAAAACAAAAACTCGGGCTGGTGCGCCAGGGCACACGCGAGCGCAAGCCGCTGGCGCGAGCCGCCCGCCAGTGCTGCCACACGTTCTCGCGCCTGCCCTTGCAACCCCACCTGTTCGAGCAAGCGCGTCCGCCGTTCTGCCGTCTCGCGGCGCGGCACGCCATACACCCCCGCGTAAAAATCAAAATTCTCTTGCACTGTCAGATCGGGGTACAGCGCAAACTTTTGCGAAACATACCCCGCGTGCGCTCGAATCTCTTCCGCCTGTTTCACGACGTCATATCCCAAAACGCGAGCATGTCCCCGGGTCGGTGCAAGCAGTCCCAACAAAATCCGAATCGTCGTCGTCTTGCCCGCGCCGTTCGGTCCGAGCAACCCAAAAATCTCACCCCGCGCCATCGTCAGCGAGATGTCGTCCACCGCCGTAAAGGTATCAAACTGTTTGGTGAGATTCTCGATCGTCAGAGCATCGTTCGTCATGTCGAAATCTTGTCTTGCATGTCCACTTTGGATTCGCCTGTATTACTTGACCGTCGGCTCCGCGAATCTTGTCCTTCGAGCGCCAACACAAACACATCTTCCAGCCGCGCACTCACCGTCTGGAAATCTTGTACCGCGATTGACCGCGCGTGCCACTCACCTTGAATCGCCGGAACGCGCGCCGGATCATCCACAATCACGCGAATCACATCGCCGTACGAATTGGTATTGAGAACTCCGGCGTGCGATTCAATCGCCTGTCCTGCCCGGCGCGCCTGGGTCGAATGTCCCTCAAACACCGCGGCGCCGAGGTTCGCGCGGAGCCGGTTCGGCGCATCGGTCGCAATCACCTTGCCCCGATACATCAAGGTCACCTGTCCGCATCGCTCCGCCTCGTCCAGGTACGGCGTGCTCACCACGATCGTCACGCCCTCCAAATGCACATTCGTAATCAAGTCCCAAAATTCGCGACGGCTCACGGGGTCAACGCCCGTCGTCGGCTCGTCCAGCAACAGCACGCGCGGGCGGTGCATGAGGGTCGTCGCCAGCGCCAGTTTCTTTTGCATCCCGCCCGACAGGTTCCGCGCATAGCGCGTCTGAAATTTCTCGAGCCGCGTAAAGCCCAAGAGTTTGGCGATCAACGCGGCGCGTTCCTCCTGCGGCGAACCAAAAATATCCGCAAAAAAGTTCATATTCTCGACAACCGTCAGATCGGGATAGAGCGCAAAACGTTGTGGCATATAACCGATCTCGCGTTTGATCTCTTCCGCCTCCCGTGTGACATCCCGTCCATCCACTGTAACCTGCCCGCTCGTCGGCAGCATCGCCGTCGAAATCACGCGCAGGGTGGTCGTCTTGCCGGCGCCATCGGGTCCGATCAGCCCGTAGATTTCGCCCTCTTGCACCTCGAACGAGACGTCGTCAACCGCCGTCGTCTCGCCGAACGTTTTGGTCAGGTGTTCCAGTCGAATCATGCCCTGTCCCCGGACTGCATTATTTCAAAATCGCGTCGGTTCAACAGGCTTAGAATCCACCGCGCGGGCGGCGGAAAGGCGGCGCGCCCCGTATCCGCATCTAGCGGTCGGATCGAAACAATCGGATACGCCTTGCCGTGCCAGAGGATCGTACAGCCCCCGCGCGCGAGCACATTCTTGTGCCAATCCACATCCTTGCCGTACGTCAGTTCAATCACAAAGCCGTCCGGGACCCGCGTCACAATGATCGGCGTCTCGTACACCTTGCCGCTTTTGCGTCCCACATGCCGGACAATCGCAAACGGTCCGAACCCGCTGCGCGCAATGCGCCGCGTCACGGGATTCAGTGTCACCTTCAGCAATCGCAGAAAACTTTTGCGCACATCCACAGCCCTGCTCCTCTATTCCAAACTCTTGCGGAACCGCAGCGAGGCGCCGAGCAAGATCACAAAACCGAAAATTGCCAGCGCGGTGACCGGCGACGAAATCGGTTCTAACCCTACGCCCTTGAGCACGATCCCGCGCAAGATAACCAGCATATACCGCAGCGGAATCAGATACGCGAGAAATTGGAGCGGCAGCGGCATCGCTTCAACCGGAAAGAAAAAGCCCGAAAGAAAAATGCCCGGCAGGTTGAGCATAAAGGTCAACAGCATCGCTTCTTGCTGGCTCTTGGCGACGGTCGAAATAAAAATGCCAAGCCCGAGCGTCGTCAGCAAAAAGAGAAACGACGTAAACGCCAACAGTCCGATACTCCCCCGGATGGGCACGCCAAAAAAGAGCACCCCGAGCACCAAGATTTCTGCCAGATTGAAAAACGCGATCCCGATATACGGAATCAATTTCCCCACGATCAATTCCCACGAGCGAATCGGCGTCACCACCAACTGTTCTATAGTGCCCTGTTCGCGCTCGCGCACAATCGTCTGCGCCGTAAATAGGATCGTAATGAATTGCAAGATCAAACCGATCAGCGCCGGAATCATGTAATTCGACGATTTCAACTCGGGGTTGTACCAGACGCGCGGGCGAATTTCGATGCCCCCGACCTTGGTCACGTCTACGCCCAATTTCTTTTCAATCACCTGCGTGCTTTGCGCTTGACCCACCGATTGTGCCGCCGCATTCGCCGTGCCCGCAACGGCGGGGTCCGAGCCGTCAAGCAGGAACGCCACTTGTGCCGTCTCGCCGCGCGCGAGTTTGTCCGCGTATCCGGCGGGAATGATCATTGCCGCGCGAATCTCGCCGCGGTCCAACAGCTCGCCCAACTGCTGCTCGTTCGAAACAAACTCGTTGATCGCAAAATAATCCGACGCGCGATACGCATCGACCAGCGCGCGGCTCGCCGCGCTGTGGTCGCCGTCATACACCGCCGTATTCAAATGCCGAATGTCGGAAGTGGCAGACAGACCCAACAACACCAGCTGAACGACCGGAATCAAAAACATGACTCCGAGAGTGCGCGGGTCTCGCAAAATGTGAATCAATTCCTTGCGGGTCACGGCGAGCAGACGGGGGTTCATGGTTTCATCATCCCATGCAAATAAATTTCGATGACATTCGTTATGATCTTTTCATACTCGAGACGGGGCAGCTCGGGCGAGGGGAGGATCTCTTGCAAGACCAGGAAAAACATTATCATGCCGGGGATAATGCGTGCGGCAATTTCGGGGTCCACATCCCCGCGAAAGACGCCCGCCGCCTGCTGTGCGCGAATATATTTCTCAAAAGTCTCGATCGCGTAGGCGGGCACCTCGCGAATATAGGTCTCGCGCGTGGATTGGTCCATCGTCGGCAGCGAGGTCAAAAGCACGCGCACCAGCTCCCGGTTCTGCGAGATCACTTGGACGACATTTTGCGCAATAAAGCGCAGGGATTCCTCCGGCGATGGCGGCGTGTTCGAGCGCTGACTGGCTGCCTGAAACTCCTCCAACCGCGGCTGCATGAACTGGCGGGGCAGGTGAACCAGCAGGTCCTGTTTGTTCTTGAAATAGCGATAAATCGAGCCGTCTGATACGCCCGCGGCGCGCGCGACATCGCGGATCGTCGCCGTGGCGAATCCTTTTTCGCTAAAAACCTGAGCGGCAGCTTGCAGAATCTGTTGTTGGCGTTCCTGGACAAGCGCACGGCGAGCGTGATGAGTTAGACGAGGCATAGGGATGTCGGTGTTATTATGAATGAACGTTCATTCATTATTTTAATACTGTTGTATAGGCGTGTCAAGCCCCTTTCTCTCATTCCGCGCCGGATGGCGTCCGGTCCACATGACTGCTGGCAGCCACGACAGCGGGCGAAACCCTTGCGGGGGAGCCCTGAAATTGTATCGGTAAATTGCAAGATCAGGATGATTTGTGCGATTCAAAGCTTGATAAAATCGTTTACCGGACGCTCATTACCATAGATTCTCCATAGAGAGGAGCGATTGCTATGCTGCTTTTGCGCAAAACCCTTTCGTCGCTGGTTAAAAGATGGTATCTGCTAGTGTATGGTTTGTTGGCTTTGATTGCATTTTGGGGAATTCGAACGCAGCAGACTTTGGTTTTTGTCGGAGTTCTGATCGTCGTCACCCTGATCGCGCGAACGGTATTGACCTCCGGCAAATCGGGGGCAGCCCAAAGCAAGCTCGTACGCCGCAACCGGTTCTTGATTCGGCTTGGTCTGCTGATAACCCTCTGCTTTGGCATTCTCATTACTATAGAATTGGACCAGTTCGTCCAAAACAAGGCGCCCTCCCGGGGCAGCCAACCTCTCGGAAGCTCGATTAATCATCTCGCGTTTAGTCACGACAGCAATCACATTGTCGTGGCAAGCGAGGACAAACAAGCGTACGTTTACAAGACCGAAATGAATGGTTCCGCGATGGAACCGGAATACCACTCGCTGGCGCAATACACGAACGAGATTGTCGCGCTCGCCTATAGCAACAACGGTCGCTATATCGCCTTTGTAGACAAGACAAGTGATGATTCCTGGAGCATTCGCATTTGGGACAGACAAACGAATTCGCTCAAGCGTCAATTTCGCGACGATCGGATTCAAGGGACGAAAAATCTCTTTTTCAATCCGGCAGGAACGCAGTTGGTGAGCGTAACCTCCAAGTCAGAAATCTATTTTTGGGACCTGTTGTCGGATGCGACCAACAATGTCATGGCAATCAAAGAAAAACGGATTCAAGGTACGGATGCGCTGCTGTTCGCCTTTAGCAATGACGCGCGCTACTTTGCGGTTGCCAATTCGGTAATGAATCCCAAGCAGGATAACAATATTTATCTGTACAGGACGCCGACGCCGGGTGATCCCGCAGGCGCTTTGCATCTCGCCGCTACTCTGTCCGACCACAAGTCCCAAGTGATTGCCTTTGCCTTTACGCCGGTGGTCGTGGACGCCAAAACAAACACAGTAGAAACCAAATTGTATTCGCTCGATTCAGCGGGAAATCTCTTGCTGAACTCGGCGGACAAGCCAGCTACGCCTGCCGTCGCGTTCACTCTGAGGGCATCCAACGCACGAGCCACAGCGGAATCATCACACATTACGCTGGCGCTTATTGATCCCGCGCACAAGCGGTTGTTCACGGTCAACGAGTCAGAGACAAGTTCGCCACAACGCGCCAAGAACAGCATTGACGTCTGGCAGTTGTCCGTTCCGATCGCCACCGGACAGGCAGGAATCTCAAAGGGTGCGACTGCCCTCACCCGAATCAAGCCGCTTGACAGTTACCCGCAAACAATCCAAGCACTCTACGCCGGTATTGGTGGACTGACACTGTATGTGCTTGACAAGAGCAATAACGTGGTTGTTGCAAACACAGACATTGGTAACCCGGCGACAGGTTATACTCCGCTGGAGATACCGCTGGCAACGCTCAAGGATGCGGATTCGATTGTGTGGAATCCCAATCTTGCCGAGTTTGCAACCTCGCATAAATCACACACGATCCAAATCGAATCGCTCCAGGACAAGACACAAAACTTGACCCTGAATGGTCAGAACGACGGCGTATCCCTCGCGGCGTTCGCTACGGACGACAATGCTATTTTCACGGTTTCACGCGATGGATATGTGAGGCAGTGGACCAAGAATGGTTCGATTCTGGCTGCCGAAATGCAGTGGGTGGGCACTCGCATCACGGTGATGGTCGTCGCAAGGGATGGCGTGTTTTTAGCGAATGACCATGGTCAAGTGCGGTTTTGGAATACAGAGAACGGCGCGTTCCAAGAGCGATTGATGCAGCCCCAATATATCTCGGCGATGGCGTTGAGCGCGGATGAAAAACGTCTGGCAACCGGCTACCCGGACGGTTCTGTGCAGGTGAATGACGTAACAGACCATCAGGATCCTTCGCACTGGGCGGATATTGCGCTGCCCACTGACATGAAAAAACAAAAGGGTCTCATCACTGCCCTCGCGTTTTCCATTCAAAATGGCGCCGCTTTGCCAAATACAGACCCACTGCTTGCCTCCGGCACGGCGGACCCTGACATCGCCATGCGAATTCGGGTTTCTCCGATCAACTCGAATGAAAACAATGCTGTCAAGACGTTCGGTTTCAAGGGGACACGGATAGACCTTTTTCGTTTGAATCTTGAGACGGACCAACTCCTGGCGGCAGGGGTTGCTGATTTCATCGGGCAGTACCAACTTACGCACACAGTAAACCCTCTTGATATAGAGGGGCAGGAACTGCCGGTCCACAGTCAAACGGTGATGGGGCTGGGACTGCGCGATGGTAAGATCATTGCGGCAGGTCCGAACGGCAATGGGGTGGCATTTTCAGAGCCGGGTGGATTTTTCGATGCGGTGAGAATACTTTCGCCCGACTATTTCCTTGATATTCTCGTCGGTTCCCCCGAAACCCGCGCAGTTTGGGGTTTCGCTTTCGCCGGCTTGTTAGGATTAGGGTTGATTCTCGTGCCTGTGATGGCATACAGCGGAATGGCGGCGGATGTCTTTCTCGGTGGAACGCCCGATTTGGACAAGGGCAAGGCAGCCCGCTTTATCCGCAATGTACGGTTGGGACGGCAAGAATTTCGCCAAGAGGTCAAGGCAGAGGGAGTCAAGATCTTGACCGATACTGAAAATCAGGATCTTGCGGACAAGATGGCGGGTCCGGGAATACTCTATGTGGGCGAAGGTTTTGCTGCCGTGATCGAGCGGCGCGGCACCGTCGTAAGGGCAGTGCCGCCCGGTACGCACTTTTTAGAAGCCGGGGAAAAGGCGACCATGCGGGTCTTTCTCTATCCGCGCACCAAGATCGTCGAGATCGAAAGTATCTGGTCTGCCGACCATGTCCGCGTCACGCTGATGCACGTGTCGGTAACGCACAAATTGCTGATAAGGAATACAGAGGATGCATTCAAGGAATCGAAACGCTACCCTATGGACAAGTCGGTCATTTTGAACACGATTTGGACGCCGGAGCGAACGACAAGTTCGGACTGGACCGAAGGTCTGCAGCGCCTGACCACCATTATTGCGACCGAATTGGTGGCACAATATCCGATGGCGGATCTGGTCAACGCGGGCAGTCTTGCGCGACGGGAAGTATGCACGCAAATCGAAAAGCAACTCAAAGAGCGCATGGCTCTCCGTGGTGTAGACATTGACAAGGTAGAGGTCATTCGTCTGGAAGTTTCGGATAAAGTTTTCACTCTCCTCCAGTCGCAGAGCGAAAGCCAGTTGCAGCATCAGATCAAAATCCAAGATGCGGACAGCGAGCATGCGCTCACGATTCGCAAAAATCACTCGGACCAGCGCGGTTCGCAGTTCAAGCTAGCGCTGCGCGAGGCGCTGGTGAAACGACTGACCGATACCTTGACCGTCCAACAAGGGGCGTTTGCTGATGCCAAAGTCGCCATCCGCTATATTCAAGCGATAGAGAGCCTGGCACGCGAGACAACACGCGAGGAGTGGGAGGAGGATCCCGGGAATGACGAGCGGGCACCGGAAGAATTAGTAGAGACGCTGGACAGATTGCTGGAGGCGGGCGAACGGCGCAATCCTTCTGCGGGTGGATGGAACCCCCGTCCGCCACGGAGAATTAGCCGGGGCGCGCGCTACAGGGATTGATTTCAAAACGCGTTCAAGGTATAGTGACATCCGCCGGTTCGAACGATCGAGCCGGCGGATGTTTCTTGCCGGTCGGAAACCCTTTTGGTACGGCACTCTTTTATGCCCGACGCAGAACGACTATCGCTTGTCAAAAACCTGGTCAGCTGGCTGCGCGAAGATTCCAATAATGTCGGCTATACGCTGCACCAGGAAGCGCAGCGCTTGGCGGCGCAGGGGAGCTTTCAAGATGCCGCCCGCTGCTGTCACACGACAATGATGCTCGCACAGCAGGTCAACGACCCGTATGTGCGCGGCGCATCGCAGTTCCACCTGGGGCTGATCTATTTCTTGCTGCGCGACGGAGAGTGGGACCGTGCCGCCAAATTGTGCGAGGACGCGACGCGCGATTTTCATACGACGGGCAATGCGAAAGCAGAAGGCGTCGCGTTTTTTGCCGCTTCGAAAATATGGGAAGATGCGTGCAATCACGCCAAAGACCGGTGGCAGCTGGCTCTGCGCAGCGCGCTGCAAGCGCTCTTGCTCGTTCAAGGTGATCCGGACCTGAGCGAGGTCACGCAAGACTTTTACAACCGCTTTACACGGCGCTATGCGGAAGATTTGGAACTGCGTTCCAAGACGGGTGCGCCCGGAGCGACCGCATCGGCACCGGGGGCGGCAGCATCGACACCGCGCGCCACGGCAGCATCCCCAGGGGCGACGACATCGGCACCAGGTGCGGCGACAGCGGCACCTGGTGCGACCACAACAGCGCCGGGTGCCACGACAAATGACACGGATGCGCGCGCCCAAGAATCGGTGAGTACATCGGCGACTACCGCAGAGGAACCGAGCACGTCGCTGCCGCCTGCACAAGAGCCGGTCACCCCGCCGCCAGGCGCAGCTACGGGAACGGTTTCAGAACCCCCCTCCGCAGGACCCACAGAGACGCCGCCCCGCCGCCCAAATGCGAGCGATAGAAAAGTAAAATCTCCGCCTTTCGTGGCGGCGCCACGGACGCGCACCCCGCTGCCAACGATTTCCGGTACCTGGAGACTTGTACTTGTCGCGGCGACAGCCACTCTGGGCACCCTAATATTGGTCCTCGCAGGCGTGGGATTTTTTACGATTCTACCGGGCTTGCCGTTGTTGGCGTTTGGGTTTGTGCTAGGGCTTGGAGCGGCGCTTGCCGCGCTCTTTATTCCCTTTTTCCTTTTGGAAGGGTTTGAGCAATTGCGCTTTCGCGGGCGACAGAATTGCGCGGCGGTCGTCATGGATCCGAGCGACGGACGGGTGTGGACATTCGACGACGAAGCGGTTCACTGGCTGATCCCATTTCGCGAGCAGCTCGCCGCCTGGTTCTCGTTGGAATCCCGCACCTTGCCCGCCATCCATGTGCAGGTCATCTATAACAGTGAGGATTCGGCGTACGCAGAAGTAAACGCCAAATATCATATTCAGAATGCCGCTGTCCTATGGACCGAGCTGGCAGATTTTCTGTCGACGCGCAAGGTCTGGGGCATTCCCCTGCCGTTCGAAGTGAACGAGACCGCCCCTCCGGCAGACCGCTATGCGGAAAGTTTGGCGCGCGACCGGCTGTCCTATGCCTTTGTTTTGCCGGACGCCAGCCAGGCGCGCTCGGGCGCGATCGTGTCGCAGAAATTGGCAGAGCTGCTGAATCAAGAGACCGACCGGACCGGGCTCTATTTTTATAGAGTGGTTGTCCAGTTATACAAACGGTCTAAACTCGAGTAGGCGTCTCTGCAAATGCCTGGTCGGTCTTGGCTGCCATCACAAAATCATTGCGGTGCAGTCCTTTGATCTTGTGCGTCCACCATTGCACCGTCACCTTGCCGTATTCCGTCAAAATTGCCGGATGATGGTCCTCTGCCTCCGCTAATGCCCCCACGCGATCGGTAAAGGCGAGCGCCTCTGCAAAATTCTTGAATTTGAATATCCGTTCCAGGCGCGGCTCTTCATCCCGCGTCACAATTCGCCATTCCGGAATTTGCGGTGATAGTTCGGTGATCTCTTGCTGTGTCACGCGCGGCGAGTCGGAACGGCAAGCGACGCATTTCATTTGAGTCAAATTAGCCATGTGACCTCCTCGCCATTATTCTAACATAGCATCAGCAACGCCGGTACGTTCGCACGCAGGAAAAACCCAATCGATTACAACAATGAGTCAGCTACGAAAGCCGAATCGCAACCTCTAGAAATGGGATGCGTTTCTTTCTGTATAATGTTTTTCAACCGTGTTAATTCGCAATTCAAAATGAGTGTAGGTTAGCCTGTTCTGAACCAATGGAAAGAGGTGCAAGGTGACGACGGTTTTCATTGTAACCAGCGGAGAGGATGCCGATTACAAAATTCGCGGCGTTTTTAGTACAAAGGAACTTGCCCAGCAATTTATTGAGATATTTGGAGAACCCAAAATCCCCACAGTCTACAAGATGAGGGTGGAAGAATATGTAATAGATGCAGCAGAGAATCAACTCCGCGCAGGACTCAAGCCATATTATATTGAGATGGAACGCGATGGCAGGGTCATCCATTTGGGAATCAACCCCCTATGGCAGATTGGGAAGTGCGAATCTTTCACATTAGTAGAGCGTGATAGGTTTGTTCGCTCATGGTTTCTGCGTCTCTATACGCTGGCAACCGACAGAGACGATTTAATAAGAATTGCGAATGAAAAGCGTGAGCAGCTCATTGCTCAGAATATATGGCAGGAACCACAGCAAACCGAAATTCTATGAATGAGAACTCGCTTCTAACCTCTGATGAGGTAGTGGCGCAACATCAGACGTAGTACGACTCTATAAACAATCCTCGTGATGTGCCAGAAGCGTAACAATGACTACACACCTCACTCTCCTCGGTGACCGAAATGACAAACCCGCAGAACTATCATGCTCGCAACAGATAATCAATGAAACAACTTGTGAATACTCTTTTCGGGCTTCACATCCAACTGTTCAAGCCAGTAGCATTGCTGCATGAAAGTTGTCATTATGTAGCGGCGCGCATTTTGGGATTTCGGGTCAAATTCTCAAGCTATTATTTTGTGACGTTTTATCCTGAACGCACGGACTGGCGCGTCTTTGTCGTCATCCTCGCACCCGCGTTAATCGGTGTGTTCGGCATGATAATCTTTGGCGTGTTTGTGTTATTCCTGAACGGGTGGTTTTTGCTCTTGCCAAGCAGTGTTAATTTTTTACTGTGGGAGGGCATGTGCGCAAGTGACTTGGCGAATACGGTACACTATTTTCGACATGGCAGGTGGGCAGATGAGATTTATCAAACGCCCATGCATCCGGATACGATTGGATGCGCCGCAAAATTAGCGAAGTGATACAACTGTCGGGACAGTTCCAAGAAATGCCGAGGCAGTAACGCGTAACACTTACGTATGGAAATTCACGTCAATAAGCCGAGTATCACTGTTTTATGGTTGGGGCGCCTCCAAGCTGTCCGCTTCGCACTTGGGCACTTGGACAAAGGGACCCCTTTACTCCTGGGAATGACGGAGACAGACATATTGTTTCAATTCTTGTAGCTTGCAGAAATTGGGGAGATATGGGATTCCTTGGGTGGCAATCCTTTTGGATTGCCCGGGGCCTTTGAATTTTGGCTCCCGGACGACTATAGGGCAACCCGACACGAGGATATCATTTTCAAACTCTTTGCAAAAATCGTTACTAGCGTGACACCGGTTCTTTCAGGCGATTTGAGCACAAGCATTAAACGCTAACACCCCGCTAGCGCGCTTTCCCCTTTCGTCTGCATGTGCACGGTCTATTCTGTCGCTTTTCTTTTCCCTCAAGCCGCTTGGCGATTTCTGCAAAGAAATTCCAGAACGTTGGTGGTATTGGTCCTGGATCTAGGCGATGACCTGCTCTTGCGCGACACGGCGTGTCTGCAAACGCTCCGACCAGAAACTTGCAGAGCGGAATCAAACCGCAAGCGCATTACGTCGGTTACGGGTTTTCAGTTTGCAGATACGCCCTACCCCTCGCTCAAGAAATCAATCTCACGTTGGTTCAATTCAACCGCTACATCCTGATGCAAGCGCACCGGCTCATCCCATTCCAAGGAAAAATGCCCGCTGCGCGTTTCGAGCACAACTTGCGGATGTCCGCCGCGCCACGTCGTCTCGACAATGTTACCGCGCAGCACATTCTCGGCGCGCACGCTCTGCTCTGCAATTCGCTCCGCCGCACGCGGACGAATCAGCACGTACCGGGCATCTTGCGGTGCTCGCTCGCGCTTGATCCAAAACAGCCCCGCATCCGTCGTCGCCTCGGCGCGTGTATCTCGCATCGTCAGTTTCTGAATCTCGACAAGATTGGTCAACCCCATAAAACGAGCAACAAATACACTCGCGGGATGTTGATACAGTTCCGGCGGCGTTCCGCTCTGCTGGATTCGTCCTGCGTTCAAAAGAATCAAACGGTCGGCAATGGCGAACGCCTCGTCTTGATCGTGTGTGACATAGAGCGCGGTCATTTGGAGGCGTTTCAGTAAGGCGCGCAGGTCCTGCACCAGTTCTTCACGCAAGATACGATCGAGCGCGCCCAGCGGTTCGTCAAACATCACGAGCCGCGGGCGCGGCGCAAGGGTGCGCGCGAGCGCAACCCGTTGCTGTTCCCCTCCAGACAACGCGTTTACGTCGCGTTTTCCAAAGCGCACCGGTTCCAAGCCCACCAAGTCGAGTGCCTCTTTGACGCGCGCCTCGATTTCTGCCTGCGGCACGTGTTTCATCCGCAAACCGAACGCGATGTTGTCAAAGACATTCTTGTGCGGAAAGAGCGCGAGGTCTTGAAACATCATGCCAAATTCGCGCTCGTTCGGCGGTATGCCCCGTAAATCGCGCCCTCGCATCAAGACTCTGCCCGCGTCCGGCTCTTCCAGTCCCGCGATCATGCGCAGCAGCGTCGTTTTGCCTGTTCCGCTGGGACCCAGCAAGCACAAGATCTCACCCTCCGCCACGGCAAACGAAATATCTTGGAGCAGCGGTCTGCCCTCGTACTCTTTCGAGATGTGCTCTACTTGCAATAATTCAGCCATGCTGTGAAATCTTGCGTTGCCATCTGTCGGTGCGACCCGCCGGCGGGCGTCGACATTCGAGTGAGGATCAAAATTCGGTGGTTGCGCCGATGCGGACGCGTTCCATCAGCGCAATCGCCACCGCGCTGAGCACCATCAGGAGCGTGCTCAGGGCAAGCGCCTGTCCATAGTTTGCCTGACCCGGCTGTCCGAGGAGGCGATAGATGGCAAGCGGGATCGTCGCCCACTCGGGGCGCGCAATGAGCGTTGTCGCGCCAAACTCGCCCAGCGAAACAATAAAGGCAAAGACCGCACCCACCGTGACGGCGCGCGCCACAATCGGCAGATCTATCTCGCGGAAAACTTGTGCCGGATTTGCGCCCAACAGCGCTGCCGCCTCGCGCACGTTCGGTTTGATCTGGCGCAAAAGGGGGACGACACTGCGAATCACCAGCGGCAACGCAACGAGGGTGTGGGCAACCGGCACAAGCCACACGGCGGCGCGGAAATCGAGCGGCGGACGGCTGAATGCAAGGATATAGCCAAATCCCAGGGTTACCGCCGACGTGGCGAGCGGAAGCAAAAAGAGGGCGTCAAACAATCCGCCCCCGCGTTTTGCGCGCGTTATGGCATACGCCGCCAGCAGCCCGAGTGAAACGGCGAGGACGACGGTCACCCCGGCAAACAAGAGCGAATTGCGAATCGCCTCCGCGGGCGCAATAAATGTTGCCGAGCCGCGTTGATTCACGTTCAGGGCAACATAATTTCCCAATCCGAACCCTTGCGGCGCCTGTAACGACTCGACAATCAGCACCACCAGCGGCGCCAGCAAAAAAACCAGCATGGCTGCGACGTTAACAAGGATCAGTGCCCGCTCGCGGTGCGTTTTGGGCGGACGTTGAACGAACGCCTGCGGGCGCAGACGGAGCGGCGCGGCGAGACGTGCCTGCAAACGGGTGTAAACGAGAATCAGGATCAGGGTGAAACCGATTTGCAGCAAGGAAAGGACGGCGGCGAGCGGCAGGTCAAACAGGTTTGCGGCGGTGCGATAAATTTCCACTTCAAGCGTCGCCAGGCGCGCCCCGCCGAGAATCAAGACCACTCCGAACGAGGTGAAATCAAAAATAAAGACGAGCAGAGCCGCCGCGAGAATCGAGGGCATCAAGAGGGGCAGGGTGATTTCCAAAAAAACGCGGACCGCGTTGGCACCCAGCATCCGCGCCGCATTGCCGAGTTGTGGGTCGAGGTTCGACCAGGTGCCGCTCACGATCCGAAAGACAATCGTGTAATTGTAAAAAATGTGGGCGAGAAAGATAATCCAGATCGTTTCGATCAGCCGAATCGGTGGTGCCGCCAGCCCAAACACATTCATCAGCGCCTCATTCAGCACGCCGCGCGGTCCCAAGAGCGCGACAAAGGCGGGCGCAACAACGATCGTCGGCAAGAGAAAGGGCAGGGTCGTCACGGCGCGCACGAGGGTCTGCCCGCGAAAGGAGTAACGCGCAAAGATATAGGCGGCAGGCAGCGCCGCAAGGATGGTGAAAAAGGTTGAAAGCGTTGCCTGTCCAAAGGTAAAACCCAATACATTCCAATAATATGGATCGGACACGAGCTCGCGAAATCCCGTCAAGTCAAGCGTGCCATTGCCTGCAAAGGAAAACGCGAGGATCGCTCCGAGCGGATAAAAATAAAAGAGGACGAGAAAGGCGAGGGGGACGAGCACCACCGCTCCGATCCGGCGGCGTCTCATGGAACATTGCCCTCGCGCATCTCGCGTGTCAATTCCAAGAGCGCGTCCGTGACCGCGGTCGGGTCCACGAGCATGTGGAAATGTCCCGCCGGCATGTCTTGAACCTTCCAACCGTGTTCACGCGCCTGCCGCGCCGGCGTGAGGTAGGGCGGGCTGAAATAGAGGTACGCGCAGGGCGCATCGGGAAACGCAAAGGCGGGCAAGGTCTCTTGGAAAAATTCAAGAGAACGCGGGTACAAATCAGCCATCAACGCTTGACACGTTTCGGCGTCGGGAAGAATCTCGCTCAAATCGTCCGCGCTCCACGCCGGAAACCTCCCGCCGCGCACGAGCTCGTTTTCAAATTCGCGCGCCATGGCAGCATTTTCATGCCCCATCATTTCCAGCCGGCTCTCGTCGCTCCACAAGATTCCTGCATCTACAAAGACGTAACCGATGACCGGACGCGGGCTGGAATGTGCGATCGCCGGCAGCAGAGGACCCGCGCCGCTGTGTCCCACGAGGATTATGGGGGTATTCGGGGAGGTCTCTGCCAGTGCGGCGGCAGCAGACCCGGCGTGCTGTTTCCAAAAGGGTGGACTGCCATCGTCGCCCAGGCGCGGCGCCATCACCTCGACCCCGCGTTTTTCCATTTCGGACCGGACGCGTGACCAGGTGAAGGTGCCGACCAGCGGGCTATGTACGAGAACAAACATATCGCACTATCTCAATACCACCTGCGTCCATGCCTTGATCCATGCATCGCGGTTCGCATCAATCTGCTCGGGGCTGACCTTGGCGGGGTTTTTGGCGACCTGAGCGAACTTGTAAAAGTCGGGCAGTTTCGCGTTAGGATTGACGGGAAAGACAAACATTTGCGCCGGCACATCCTCTTGAAATTTCTGCGACACCATAAAATCGAGAAATTTCCGCGCGAGCGCCGGCTGTTTCGCGTTCTTGAAAACGCCCGCAAATTCGATCTGGCGAAAACAGGCGCTGTCTCCCAAGACGTTGCCCGTCGGCGGCTCGGTGTATTTTCCATCGCTGAAAAACACTTCTGCGGCAGGGCTCGTCGCATAGCTTACCACGATTGGTCGGTCGCCCTTGCCGCTCCAGGTAGAGCGCGTGTTGTATGCATCCTCCCAGCCATCGCTGACTGCGACATCATTCGCTCGCAGCTGCTTCCAATACTCGAGGTATTGGTCTCCATATTTGCCGACCGTCGCAATCAAGAACGCCAGCCCGGGCGAAGAGGTCGCGGGATTCTCTACGACCAATAGACTCTTGTATGCGGGTTTCGTCAAATCGTCGAGCGATTGTGGCGGCGCGATATTTTTACCATTGAACCATGCGACGTCATAGTTCATGCAAACATCGCCGTAATCAACCGGCGTCATGCGAAACTGCGGATCCAGTTTGTATGTGTCCGGGAGAGCGTCGGCGCCTTGCGGTTTGTACGGCTCGAACAGGTCCGCTTTGAGCGCCCGCGACAAAAAGGTATTGTCCACGCCAAAAAATACATCCCCCAAGGGGTTCCCCACACCCGCGAGGATCGCTTTGTTGAGCGCCGCGCCCGCATCACCCGATTTCAAAATCTGGACTTGCGCATTATTTGTTGTTTCAAATTCCATGAGCACATCCTCACTCACCGCAAACGAATCGTGCGAGACGACAACCAGTTCCGTTGCCGCTGTTGCTGCGGTCGTGGGCGTATTCGCCGGCGCACTCGTGGGCTCTGCCGCTGTGGTTGCGGCGGGCGCGCGGGTCGCGGGTGCGGCAGTAGCAGGCACCGCGGTTGGTGCTGTTCCGCCCCGGCACGCGACAATCACCAACGCACTGAACAAAACCAGGATAAAGACAAAACGTTGTGCCATATTTTCTCCTCCAAAACTCCATGACACTGTCATATGAGGTAACATCCTCGCAGGACAAATGGCGAACTGTGTTCGCCATAAATTTGTCCTACGGAAACAAAAACCGCCTCTCCACGAGAGGCGGTTGAATATCAACAACGCAACCAATAGTCCCTGCGCTCGCATTACCGAGTGACGCACTCTGTGCGCCATAGTAGTTTGTGTTTCACAAACCACTATCAGGTTCAATGGGTCGGCTGCTTCAAGCAGCCCTCTCAGCCCGATGCAATCGAGCTCCCCGAAAAACTTTTTTTCTATTGAAACAGGTGCACGATCAATAACATTCCCGTCGTCCAGCGTACCTGTGCGCGTTCGCCCAGCATCACATTGCTGATGCCGCGCGTGCTGCCGCGTTCCAGTGTCTCGCCGTGCAGAGGATATTCCAATTCGCGGGTTGTAATACCCTGTACCGCCTTGTCCAATGGAATCAGCGAGACAGTATCCCCCTTTTTTCCAAGGATCGTATCATCCCCCTGCCCAACCCACATTTCACTTGCGGCATCTGCAATTTTCAGCTGTCGTTCGCGTGTCAGCAGCAGCACATTCGCCAAAAAGTGGTCAACGCGCCCGCCAAAGGCGCCGATCATGGTCGTTTCATCGGCGCCGCGATTCTGCGCCAACAGCAGTGCCAGCTCCAGGTCCGTCTCGTCCTTGGCAGGCGGGTGTGGAATAAACTCGACCCCC
>JADMIO011053142.1_pt1 | contig 19853 bp, 21 predicted proteins | sample 8958161 | NCBI WGS metagenome assembly JADMIO01 (sample SAMN16585339, study PRJNA669376) | soil metagenome | isolation source: Crop rotation soil | place: USA: Cullars Rotation, Alabama | collected 2011
GCGACAACTTGTCCACGTGGAATTCTAAGCTTAGGATCCCAATGTGCTGGAAAGACTCCCGCATCGCCGGCGGCCGCGTCGACAGCCTGACCGCGAGCCTCGATCAGATGAAGAAGCAGGCGACATCGACCAACAGCCAGGACGTGCAACTGCGCGCACTGGAGCGCGAAGCCAAGGCGCAACGCGACCTGCTTGAGTCCTATCTCGCCAAGTACCGCGAAGCCACTGCGCGCGAAAACATCGACTACGGTCCATCCGATGGCCGCATCATCTCGCGCGCCACCGTGTCGAACGTGCCAGCCTATCCGAAGAAGCTGCCGATCGTGCTGATCGCGACGCTGGCGACGCTGCTTCTCACCAGCGGGCTGGTCGTGACCGGTGAATTGCTGCGGATGAGCGCGCCGCGCACGCTTGCCGTGGCGCCGGCGCCGGTCCACGCGCCGGTGGTCGAGCCGGAGCCGGTTGTGATCGAGACCGAAGCGCCGGCACTTGCTCCGGCCGTTCCCGAGGAACGGATCGCGGCTGCCGTGCGAGCGCCGGCGCCGCCCGCGCCAGAGCCCGTTGTCAGTGCTGTCGAACCCGACCTCCGCGAAGTCACTCCCGCGCCATCCGCTGAAGCGTCACCGCCGGTCAATGAGATCGAGCGTCTCGTCGCCGATATCTGTGCGCCCGGTCCAGGCGCCCGCAAGATCACCATTGTTGGCACTGCCCCCGGCGAGAGCATCGCACGGACCGCGCTTGTGCTGGCGCGCCTGATGGCACAGGAACTCAAGGTGGTGGTGGTCGATCTCGCCGCGTCCTCGCCTGTTATCGCCGACGCATCCAACGACCCCAATGCGCCGGGTCTGGCTGAACTGATGCAGGGCGAAGCTTCGTTCACCCAGATCATCTCAAAGGACCGCCTGTCGCGCGTTCAGCTGGTGAGCGCCGGCCGGCCCGGCTTCGATCGCGCGGTGCTGCAGTCTCCCCGGCTGCTGCTGGCGATCGACGCGTTGATGAGGGTCTACGATCGCGTGGTGCTGGAGTCCGGAACCGCCGCGGACCTGCCTGCCGAACTGCTCACGGCGCTGGGCCGCGCTGTCGTGGTGCCGGATGCTGCGATGGATGCCGAGGCGCGCAAGCAGATGAGCGCCGATCTAAAGGCGGTCGGGTTCTCTGACGTGACGATGCTGAGCAAGGCCTGCGAGCCATCCGAGGAAAGCGCGGGGGATCCCCGGGTGGTGGCGGCCTAGAGCCAAAAGCGGCCCCTCGGTCAGGCTCGCTTCGCGTCTTTCGGGTGAATGGGTGCAGGTGCACGCAACAGTATGTGATTCCGGTCCGCGCCGGGACAGCGGAGGCCGGCCGAAACCCCGTAGAATTGCGGGGGAGAGATTCACCGAACTACAACCTCGCATTAGGGAAACTACCGTACCGTCAGCGGCTTAGGAGTTTTTGCAATCCCATTGCTTTTGCCGTGTGGCGACAACCGCACGGTCCCGTGGTTGGCACAAGATGTTGGTCCATTTCGTCACCGACGCGCCCAACAAGATTCCAGCCATCCGCGCGATGCTGGAGCCGCAGCATGCTGTGCAGCCGCACGTGCTGGGCGCCGCTGCCGGGCAGGCTCTTTCGAACGGCGTGCTGGTGGTCGACGCCGACCTGCGCCAGACCGTTCCCGTCGAACATCTCAAGACCGTCTTGCGGGATGTGGATCGCGTCTCCGAAAAGCTGTTCGTCGTCCAAAGCCATCTGCGTGACATGATCGCGCAGGCGTTTGCGCTTGGCGCCACCGCCGTGGTTTCGCGCCCGAGGGAAGTCGCTGCGAAGCTGGAACAGGTCGAACTCGCGCAGCGTGCAGTGAGGCCTGAAACTTCCGATTCCATGTCCGAGGTCGCCAACGGCGCCGAATACTTCACGTCAGTGTTTTCATCGATAGAGGCGGGCAGGCAGATAACCCTTCTCGATGCCGAGAAAGCCACCGATGAAGTCATCAACGGCATCAAGCGAAGCGGCCTCAATGCCTGGCTCGACGATGTCAGGCGCTATCATGAGGGGACCTTTCAGCACTGCCTGCTGGTGACGGGCGTGGCCGTTGGTTTCGCGCTGCAGATCAAGTTTCCCGATGCGGACGTGAAGCGGCTTGGGCTTGCGGCAACGCTGCACGACATCGGGAAAGCCCGCATTCCGCTCGCCATTCTCGACAAACCCGGCCGGCTCGACCCGAGCGAGCAGGAGATCATGAATCGCCATCCGGTCATCGGCTACGAATTGTTGCAGGCGATCCCGGAGATGAGCCCCGAGATTCTCGACGGCGTCAGGCATCACCACGAATATCTGGATGGCTCCGGCTATCCGGACAAGCTGATGGGGTCTCAGATTTCGGATCTCGTGCGATTGCTGACGATCTCCGACATCTTTGCCGCGCTCGTCGAATCCAGGCCCTACCGGCCGTCGATGTCCAGGCAGGATGCCTACAAGATCCTGTGCGGCATGGATGGCAAGCTGGAGGGAGCGCTGGTGAGGGCATTCCGCAGCGTGGCACTCGGATGAAGACAAAGACAACAGACGAAGCAGCAATGAATTCGCCGTGCAGATCGGCCGGTTCACGGCGTATGTGGAGCTAGATCAAGATGGCGGCGGGTGCTTTACCTAACTCAACCATGAGCCCGGATGCCGGCGTGAAAGTCGCGCCGACCGAGCGGGGCGACCGTGCCCTCAAGCAGCTGACGGACCTGTTCCTGGCCAATGCTGCTCGCTTCGGCGAGGCCGAGACAATTGTGCTGGACGAAGCCCTTGTTCGCCTGATGGAGAAGACAGGCGAGGGATCTCTCGCAGAACTCAGCGGTGTCCTTTCCACGGTCGAACTGGCGCCGCCGCAAACCGTGCGCAAACTTGCATTTCACGGCGATGCAAAGGTGGCGTGCCCGATTCTGAAAAACTCGAACCGTCTCGAGGGGAAGGACCTCATCGAGATCGCGGGAACACTCAGCCAGCAGCATCTGCTCGCCATCTCGCAGCGCAAGGTGCTGAACGAAGCATTGACCGATGTGCTTATGCGACGCGGTGATGCCAGCGTCTCCGAGGCGCTCGCCCGCAATCCCGGCGCGGTGTTCTCCGAATGCGGCTACGCGACGCTGGTCGGAAGGGCGGAGCGTGACGATGGCCTGCTGGAAAAGCTTGGCCTTCGGCTCGACATGCCTGCCGACCTGCTGCGGCATATTGTGGAGATGGCGACCGACGTGGTTCTGGCCCGCTTCCTGACGGCGCGCAGGCCTGTCGCGAAGGCGGCGCGGCCTGGCGAAGCCGCCGCTGCGAAGGCGCGCGTCAGCACGGTGGACTACAAGCAGGCTTTCAACAGCGTGGTTGCGCTCAATCGCGCCGGCAAGCTCAACAAGCAAGCGGTGAACCGGTTCGCGGTCGGCAGGGAATATGACAACGTGGTGGCGTCACTTGCGTTCATGTGCGACGTCAAGGTCGAGGTCATCGAGCCCTTCATCGAAAGCGATCGGCTTTATGCGCTGATCGTGGCGTGCAAGGCCGCCCGGCTGGATTGGTCGGTCACGACGATGATTGCTCACAATCGGCCCAACTGCCCGCCTATCAGCAGCCGGGAGCTGGCTCAGTGTCGCGAGATCTTCGACGGCCTTTTGCTTTCCGTCGCGCAGTTCACCGTGCGGTTCAAATCAGAAAACATCTAGCCCGGCTTTGCGCGGTCCCTCTCGATGACCGCCCACGGATTGGGCGCCGGCGCTTCAACCAGCTTCAGCGTATTGCTATCGTGGTGATTGAACGGGGCGCCCCTGACGAACAGCTCGGTTTCGATCAGGTAGGTCCAGCTTCCGTCATCGTTGAAGGTGATGTCGCAACGGTAGCTGTCGGTGCGGAAGTGTTCGTCCAGGAACGCGGTTGAGCAGATTCCGTAGCGGGTGTCGCCACGCTTGGCGCTGACCGAGATCTTCCTGTCGTCGGGCTTTGCGGTGCCGGACGCCAGCGCGATTTGTCCGCGCGGTATCGTCAGGCTTTGCATGATCAGGCCGGTCGCGGGCTCCCAGAGCCAGTAGCCGACCTGGTCGTGGAAGGTGATGTCTTCCTCCGGCGTGTTGATGTGGATGTGATAGCGCAGGCCATAGAACAGCTGCGGACCGTTGGCTTGCGGATCGATCACGTCGATCCGGATGTGCTCGATGAATTCGCGGCGTTCCGGTCCATCGGCCTTGGGATTGACGTCGATGCCCTTGTCCGCCTGCCAGACCCCGGCCAGTCTGCGCAACGGCCCGAGATTGGCCAGCCCATCCGGAGAGACGTCGCTGGGCTCGGTAAAGATATCCGGCGGATGGGTCAGCATGGTTGAACCTCGTTCGATGCGGGCGATAGTATCGGCTCCGGGAGGCGCGCGTAATGACAAAAATAACAGTAGGGCTGGTGGGGTGCGGTTTTGTGGCGGAGCTGCACATGCACGCCTACCGGCGCGTGTACGGTGTGGACGTCGAGGTCAAGACGGTTGCGGCGCGCGGCGATCATGTCGTCGATTTCGCCCGCCACCACCAAATTCCCAACACCTGCCGCAGCTTCTGCGAGCTGATCGCCGATCGCGAGCTCGATGTCATCGACATCTGCACGCCGCCGAACCTGCATGCATCGATGATCGTCGAGGCGATGCAGGCGGGCAAGCACGTGATCTGCGAAAAGCCGTTTGCCGGCTATTTCGGGCGCGAGGGCGACAATCTGCCGATCGGCAAACACGTGCCGAAGGCGCTGATGTATGAGCGCGTGCTGGAAGAGATGGAGCAAACCCGTGCCGCGATCGAGAAGACCGGCAAGCTCTTCATGTATGCCGAAGACTGGATCTATGCGCCGGCGGTGAGCAAGACCGCCGAGTTCTTGCGGGCGACGAGGGACAAGGTCCTGTTCATGAAGGGCGAGGAGAGCCACTCCGGCTCACACGCAGCGCACGCCGCGCAATGGGCGATGACCGGCGGCGGCTCGCTGATCCGGATGGGGTGCCATCCGCTGTCGGCGGTGCTCTATCTGAAGCAGGTCGAGGCCAAGGCGCGCGGCGAGACGATCGCTCCGGCGAGCGTGACGTGCGACGTCGGCAATGTCGCGGCGTGCCTGCCGGCGGGTGAGCGCGGCATCGTCAAGTCCAACCCCGTCGACGTCGAGGACTGGGGCACGCTGACCGTCACCTTCTCCGATGGCACCAAGGCCACGGTGTTTTCCGGCGACATGATCGCGGGCGGGGTGCGCAATCTGATCGAGACCTACACCAGCGGCGGCGCGCTGTTCGCCAACATCACGCCGAACGCGCACATGATGAGCTACCAGACCTCAGAGGAGAAACTCGCCGGCGTCTACATCACCGAAAAGGTCGATCGCAAGACCGGCTGGCAGTTTGTCTGCCTCGAGGAGGAATGGACTCGCGGCTATCTGCAGGAGATCCAGGACTTCATGGAGTGCGTCGCGCGCGGCCGGCAGCCGCTGTCGGACCTTGCGCTCGCCTATGAGACGATCAAGGTCAATTACGCCGGCTACTGGGCGGCGGAAGAGGGACGGCGGGTGGTGCTGTGAGGCGCGCCTCTCCCCGCAGGCGGGGAGAGGCCAGGCGAAAAGCGCTACGACGCGTAGACCGAGGACTTCGGCAGCGGGAACACCGGGTCCTGCGTGCGGATATTGGTCGGCCACACGACCGTGATGCGCTGGCCGGCATTCTGCATCACCACCGGCGTCGAGCGTTCGTTCTGACCGGCGAGCGGTGTGCCCGGCTTGTAGAATTTAACGCCGTAGCCCTGGATGGTGCCGCCGGCGGGAATGTCGACGTCGAGCGCGGCCTTGCGGATCGCGTCGGGGTCGAAGCCGCCGTACTTGTCCTTGGCGACGGGCAGCACGTTGTTGAGCAGGATCCAGGTCTGGTTGAAGCCCATCGAACAATGCGGCGGCACCTCGGTCGCGTTGGTCTTCGCCTTGTAACGCTCGACCATGACCTTGGTGAGATCGCCGATACCCGGGGCGAGCTTGGCCGGATCGAGCAATTGCGCCGGCACCGGATCGATATTGCAGAAATTGTCGATGTCAGCGCCAAAGGTCTCGCGCAACTTGTCGAGCTGGCTGTAGCCCGCGCCGGCGCCGAACAGCATCTTGAACTTAAGTCCGTTCTCACGCGCCTGGCGCAGGAACAGGGTGATGTCGGGGTTGTAGCCCGCATGCGAGATCACGTCGGCCTTCGCACGCTTGAGCTTGGTGACGAGGACGCCGAGGTCGGGCGCGGAGGCCGAATAGCCCTCCTTGAGTACGACCTGCAGGCCGTTTTCCTTGGCATAGGCCTCGTCAGCGGCGGCCACACCTACGCCGTAGGGGCCGTCCTCGTGGATCAGCGCGACCTTGACGTCCTTGGGGTCCATTCCGAGCTTGGTCTTGGCGTGCTCGGCAATGAAGCTGGCAAATGCCTGCCCGTACTGATCGGAATGAATTTGCGCGCGGAAGACGTATTGCAGGTTCTTGTCCTTGAAGACCGCGGTCGAAACCGCCGTGGTGATCCAGAGTATCTTCTTTTGTTGCTCGACTTTCGCGGCGAGCGGTACGGCGTGGGAGCTTGCAAAGACGCCGTTGATGATTTCGACCTTCTCCTGATCGATCAGGCGCACGGACTCGTTGATCGCAACATCAGGCTTGCTCTGGGAATCGGCCGAGATCCCGGCGACCTTGTACTTGCCGCCGACGCCGCCCTTTTCATTGACGAGATCGATGGCGATCTGGGCGCCGATGGAGGAGGCCACCGAGCCACCGGCCGCAAAGGGCCCGGTCAGGTCGTAGATCAGGCCGATCCGGACTGTCTCGGCCTGCGCCTGGGCGCGTGTCCAGTCGAGACTGAGGGCGGCGGTCGCAGCCGCGGAGCTCTTGAGCAGGGTGCGGCGTGAAATCGGCATTCAAATCCTCCCATCGCTGTGTTGTTCTTTTGCCGGGAAGTATCTTGGAGGATGCCGGGCAAAGTCAACACGGCGCGCCAACGCGAGTGCTAGCCAAAGGTCTAGACAGGGAGGCTTTTGGGCTTCGGTGGGCCGGAGAAGTGCCTTACCGCAGTGCGCCGCGCAGCTTCTGCGCCATCTCGAACAGTGCCGGATTGTGCTTCACCATCCGCTTGGTGCGGTTCAGCGCAGACGTGGCGGAAGCGGCCATGCGGCCGCGCGCGGTGAGCGGGATGAAGCTGTCGAACAGCACCTGGTCGTTCTTGCAGAACAGGCGCTTGTAATCGTCGGAGCCGATGCCGAGGTCGAGCGCGTGGTAGCCGAGCGAGGCATAGTGATCAATGATGTTGCGCATCAGGATCAGGCCGGGGCTGAACTTCGCGTTTGATGACATCGTGTAGGTGTTGAACATCATCGAATAGCGCTCGCCGTCGGCAACGCCGGCGAAGATCGCAATCACTTCCTCGTCGCATTCCAGGGCGTGGATGTCGATGGCGCGGCCGCCGCCGTCGAGCCGTGCGAGGCAGGCGGCGCGGATGAAGTCCTCAATGCCGGGATCGGCGAACACGTTCGGCAGCTTCTGCTCGGCCATCCGCAGCGGCTTGACCTTGAAGAACCAGTCGAGCAGGCGGGTGATGTCGGCGTCCTCGGTGGCAACGTAGGTGCGCACCGGCTGCGGCTGCAGCTTGCGCTCCTTGCCCCTGAGGCTCCGGCGGAATGAATTCGAGATGCGCGAGGCAGGTTCGGCACCGGGCTCCATCACCAGCAGCGGGCAACCGTTGACCGATGGCTGGTGCGACAGCAGCGCCAGCGGGTTCGGCACCTCGCGCCAGGCGAGCGGCTGCTGGTACAGCGCCAGCATGTCGGCGCCGGAATGTTCTGATACCCCTGATGTCAGCGCGGCCATGTCGGCGGCGGTGGCGTTGGCGGCGAAATCGCGGTCCCACAGCGGCATGTTGAAGGTCGAATGCTTGCCGCCCATGAAGCTTGCGACATGCACGCCGTATTTGTGGAAAGAAGCCAGTGGCAGCAGCGCCAGCGGACGCCGCTCGGCATCGGAGGCGATCGCGATCAGGGGGACGAAGCCCTCGTGCGTACCGACCTGGCGCTGCCAGGCGGCGAGAAAATCGAAGCGCTGATAGGGCGTGTGGGTGATGTGGCGGAGTTCCAGCTCGCGCCAGACGGCTTCGGCCTTGCCGAGATCGGTGAGGACGTCGACGGACGCAATACGGCTAGCCTTGGACCAGTGGCCGGCCTGCGCGGTCCGGCCGTCGATCGCCGCAGCCATGGTCATCAACTCACCCGTCAGAAATTATTTACAATTTTGCCCTTGGCGACCTTCGCAGGGAAATGTCAACAAAGGGTAAGAACAATGCCTTGGGGCCGGACTTGGGATGCCGTTGGGGCCGACTGCGGGAACATCGGGTGAGATCGGAAAACTGGTTTCTGAAGCGGGCACAGATGGAGCTCGCCTATTTCAGCTTCTATTCGTGGCTGAAGCAGCGCCAGACCGGCGGGGCCGGGGTGGTGCTGCGGTTCCAGCACGTCCGTCCTGCGCATATGGGCCTGTTCCAGCCGCACAAGCCGCATGAGGTCACCCCGCGCTTCCTCGACCGCGCCATCCGGGCGCTGAAGCGCTGGAAATACGACATCGTCTCTCTGGACGAGGCCTGCCATCGCGCGTTGTCGCCGCCGATGCGCACGCGCTTCGTCGCGCTGACCTTTGACGGCGGCTACAAGGACTTCGCGACCTACGCCTTTCCGATCCTGCAGAAGCATAACGTGCCCTATGCGCTCTATCTGCCGACCGCCTTTCCGGACGGACTCGGCGAAGCCTGGTGGCTGGCGCTGGAGCAAATGATCGCGCGCGAGACCCGGATCTCGCTGGTGATGGACCGCAAAGAGCGGCACTTCATGATCTACAAGACCCAGGCGAAATACGAGCTGTTCGAGTATCTCTCCGAATGGCTGCGCGCGATGCAGCCGGCGGACCGCAGCTTCGCCATCAAGGATCTCTGCACGCGCTATTCGACCGACATGGAGGCGCTGTCGCGCGACGCCTGGATGAACTGGGACGATCTGGCCAAGGTCGCCGCCGATCCCAACGCCACCATCGGCAGTGCGACGGTGAATTATCCGGCGCTGTCGAGCCTGCGCGATGCCGACGCGCAGCGCGAGATCGCGATGGGCAAGGCGGTGACGCAGACGGCGTTCCATCGCGACGTCAAACACTTTGCGTATCCGTTTGGCGACCGCGGCTCGTTCCGCCGTCAGCACGTCGTGATGACGCAGGAGGAAGACTTTGTCAGCGCCGCTTCCACGATCGGCGGCGTGGTCGAGCCGCTCGGGCGTACCAATCTCAATGCGCTGCCGCGCATTGCCTGGGACGGCCGCGAAGGGTCGATCCGGATGTTGCGGGTGACGCTGTCGGGCTTCACATTTGATCCAGTGCGGCCGACGCGGAACAATCCGCTCAGGCGTCAGGCCGCAGCATCCAGCTGACGATGGGCATGGCCGGCAGCACCCAGCCGAGCCCGACCACCACGTAATAGATCGCCTGAAGCCAGCCGGAACCGGCGATCACAGGCATTTGCGCCATCGCCATGCCGAGCAGTGACCACACCACGGCGAGCAGGATCAGCGCGATTGCGCCAAAGAATTTTCGGGTGCGGATGGTCATGGCCAAAATGTGCAGTTCGTTTGATCCGGTGCAGCTTGCGCCGGGGAGGAGGCGGACTATAAGGGGCGCACCGAACCAAACAAGCACGCTTCATGCAAGGCATTTCCGCCACTTCCGCGTCCCGAAATACCGCCGTGCGCTGGTGGCTGATTGGCGTTGCCGCGCTGATTGCGCTGATGGTGGTGGTCGGCGGCGCCACGCGGCTGACGGAGTCCGGGCTGTCGATCGTCGAGTGGAAGCCGGTCACCGGAACGCTGCCGCCGCTGACGGACGCGCAGTGGCACGAAGCTTTTGAGGGCTACAAGAAGATTCCGCAGTATCGCGAGCTCAACGCCGGGATGACGCTGGCGGAGTTCAGGAACATTTTCTGGTGGGAGTGGGCGCATCGCCTGCTAGGGCGTTTTATCGGCGTCGCCTATCTCTTGCCGTTCCTCTATTTCCTCTGGCGCGGCGCCATGAGTGCCGAGCTGAAGCGGCGGTTGTGGCTGATCTTCGGACTCGGTGCGCTGCAGGGCGCGGTCGGCTGGTGGATGGTGGCGTCGGGTCTCACGCAGCGGACCGAAGTATCGCAATATCGCCTCGCGGTGCACTTGATCCTCGCGCTGGTGATCTTTGCCGCGATCGTGTGGACGGTGCGGCGCATGGATGCGAAGGCGGCGCTTGCGGCAGCGCCGCGGCTAAAACTGTTCAGCCGGATACTGCTCGCGCTGATCTTTCTGCAAATCTATTTCGGCGCGCTGGTCGCGGGCCTGCGCGCGGGGCGGGCCTACAACACCTGGCCGCAAATCGACGGCGCCTTCATTCCGTCAGCGGACCGGTTGTTCTTTGAAACGCCATGGTGGCGCAATTTGTTCGACAATGTGCTCACCGTGCAGTTCGAGCACCGCATGACCGCGTATCTCCTGCTTGCGGTGGCGCTGTGGCATGCAGTCGACGCGGTGCGCGCGCGGGCTGCTGCTGCTGTCATCTCGGGGGCGTGGGCGCTGGTCGCTGCGGTGCTGCTGCAGGCGGTGCTCGGCATCCTCACGCTGTTGAACCAGGTGCCGATCGATCTGGCGCTGTCGCACCAGGCGGTGGCGATTGTCGTGCTGACGATTGTGGTCGTGAATGTCGAACGGCTCTCGCCGCGCAGAGCTACAGCGTTGTCAGAGAAACTCGCGCCAGTCGCTGGCTAGCAATAACCGTAGACGCCGCAGGCGTAGGGCAGGCGCCAGAAATAGCCCTCATAAGGGCCGCCGTAATACGGGCCCTGATAATCATACGAGAACGGTCGGCCGTAATAGCCGGGGATGGTCGATGACCCCGGCAGGATCGGCGTGCCCGGCAGGTTGCGAATATAGCCGCCGGGGCCATAGGCCTGCGTGATCAGGAGGCTTTCGTCGGTCTCGACCACCACGGGATCGCGATACGGCGTCGCCGGCGCCACCGTCGTGCGGTACCTGTAGCCTGGCCGCGGCAGGCCCGGCGGCAATTGCCGCGCGGCCGCGTAGGTGCGGCTGACGGAATTGGGATTCCTGGGCTTGGCGCTCTTGGGCTTGGGAGGCGTGGCATTGTCGGGTTTTGCGGCGGCCGCATTCTCGGCCTTCGCAGGCGCGGCGTTTTCGGGCTTGGCGGGCGCGGCATTCTCGTCCGCACGGGCAGCGGTGCCGGCGAAAACAGCGCCAGCCAGCAACAGCATCGTCACGCGCAGCATGATGGGCTCCGAATCCGTACCGAAGCGCAGGATGCCAGTTTTCGCGCGGCGAGGGGTTAATGCAGTGTTAACGGGCGAGCCCGGGCGGCTTCCACCATCGCATGAAGCAATCCATTTTTCCCTTGTGGGATCATGGATTGCTTCGCTTCGCTCGCAAGGACGTTAAGGTCAGGAACCGAGCGCCTGCTCGAGGTCGGCGATCAGGTCTTCCTTGTCCTCGATGCCGATCGACAGCCGCACGATGTCGGGCCCGGCGCCAGAGCGGATTTTCGCGGCATCGTCGAGCTGGCTGTGCGTGGTGGACGCGGGGTGGATCACCAGCGAGCGGGTGTCGCCGACATTGGCAAGGTGCGAGAACAGTTTCAGGTTCGACACCAGATTGACGCCGGCCTCATAGCCGCCCTTCAGGCTGAAGGTGAACACGGCGCCCGCACCCTTCGGCGCATATTTGCGCGCGAGCTGGTTGTACTTGTCGCCGGGCAGGCTGGCGTAATTCACGGACGCCACGGCCGGATGCTTCGACAGGAATTCGGCGATGGCGCGCGCATTCTCGCAGTGCTTCTGCATGCGCAGCGGTAGCGTCTCGATGCCGGTGAGGATCATGAAGGCGTTGAACGGCGACAGCGCCGGCCCGAGGTCGCGCAGGCCCAGTACGCGGCAGGCGATCGCGAAGGCGAAATTGCCGAAGGTCTCCTGGATCTTGATCCCGTGATATTCCGGGCGCGGCTCGCTCAGCATCGGGTACTTGCCGCCCTTCGACCAGTCGAAGGTGCCGGCATCGACGATGATGCCGCCGATCGAGTTGCCATGGCCGCCGAGAAACTTCGTCAGCGAGTGCACGACGATGTCTGCGCCGTGGTCGATCGGGCGGATCAGATAGGGCGTAGCCAGCGTGTTGTCGACGATCAGGGGCACGCCGGCCTTGCGGGCGACCGCTGCGATCGCCTCGATGTCGGTGACGGTGCCGCCGGGATTGGCAATGGACTCGATGAAGATCGCCTTGGTGCGCGGCGTCACCGCCTGCTCGAAGCTCGCGATATCGTCGGTATCGGCCCACACCACGTTCCAGCCAAAGCTCTTGAAGGAGTGGGTGAACTGGTTGATGGAGCCGCCATAGAGTTTGCGCGCGGCGATGAATTCGTCGCCCGGCATCAGAAGCTGTTGCAGCGTAACGACCTGCGCGGCGTGACCCGAGGCGACCGCCAGTGCAGCAGTGCCGCCTTCGAGCGAGGCCACGCGCTCTTCCAGCACCGCGTTGGTGGGATTACCGATGCGGGTATAGATGTTGCCGAACGATTGCAGGCCGAACAGCGAGGCGGCGTGATCCGCGTCGTTGAAAACAAAGGACGTGGTCTGATAGATCGGGGTCGCCCGCGCGCCGGTGGTGGGATCGGGCTGCGCGCCCGCATGCACGGCAAGCGTTGAAAAACCGGGCTGACGATCGGTCATACTATGTATCCTTAATAGGGGGCTGGAAATCGCGCGGCATGCTGATGGCGGACGCGCCCGCCGTCAAGGCGGATTGGCTGATGTAATCCGCGTTTGGAACGCGCGTGCTTCACTTCGCCGCGCGATCGGAAAATTTCTATCTCACAATCGCGTCAGGTCAGTTCAGTCTTGTCTTTTGCAGCGCGGTCGGAGGCCAAAGTGGTGCCGCCGCCGACGCTGACCCGGTTGAGCGACAGCCGCATGCCCTGCGTCGGAATCGGCGCACGCTTGGAGCTCAGGGTGCGCGAGTTGACGCCCATCCAGGCGATCTCCGACGACAGGCGGCCATATTCGATTTTTGGACAACGGTTCATCACCACCTTGATTCCGGCGGCTTCGGCTTTCGCGGCGGCCGCGTCGTCACGCGCGCCTAACTGCATCCAGATCACTTTCGGCGGGACCGGCAGTTTCAGCGCCTCCTCGACCACGGGCATGATGTGGCTGGAGTTGCGGAAGATGTCGATCATGTCGACGGGGCGGCCGATGTCCGATAGCGAGCCGACGAAGGGCTTGCCGATCAGGTCCTTGCCGACATGGCCGGGATTGACCGGGATCATGTCGTAGCCGCGCTGCGCCAGATATTTGAACGCAAAATAGCTCGGCCGCACATTGACCGGCGAGGCGCCGACCATCGCGATGGACTTCACGCTGTTGAGGATGCCGCGGATGTAATTGTCGTCGTATTGGTCGTGGTTCACGCGCTTATTTGTCCTGCCATTTCGGCTCTCGCTTCTCGATGAAGGCGCCGATGCCTTCCTCGGCGTCGCGCGCCATCATGTTTTCGGTCATCACCTCTGCGGCATAGCGATAGGCGTCCGCAAGGCTCATCTCGATCTGGCGATAGAACGCTTCCTTGCCGAGCTTGATCGTGTAGGCGGATTTCAGCGCGACCTTCTGCGCCAGCGCAATCGCGGCTTCGCGCTCGGTGCCGGCGGGCACCACGTGATTGATCAGGCCGATGGCGCGCGCCTCTGCGGCGGGCACCGGCTCGCCGGTGAGCAGCATTTCCATCGCCTGCTTGCGCGGCACATTGCGCGACAGCGCCACCATCGGCGTCGAGCAGAACAGGCCAATGTCGACGCCGGGTGTCGCGAAGCTAGCGGCCTCCGAAGCGACCGCCAGATCGCAGCTCGCCACGATCTGGCAACCGGCGGCTGTCGCGATGCCCTGCACGGAGGCGACCACGGGTTTGGGCAGATGAACGATCGCCTGCATCATCGCGCTGCAGGCGTTCATGAGTTGCGCGAAGTAGGCGCGGCCGCGGTCGGGATCGCTGCGGCGCGCCGTCAATTCCTTCATGTCATGGCCGGCGGAGTAGGCGGGGCCGTTGGCCGCGATCACCACGGCGCGCACGCCCTTGTCGTCGCGGATATCGTCCAGTGCGCCGTGCAACTCGGCAATCAAGGCTTCCGACAGGCTGTTGCGCGCCGCGGGGCGGTTGAGCGTGAGCACGGCGATGCTGCCGACCTTCTCGCGGAGCAGGATCGGCTGGCTTGGCTCGCTGGCGCGGGCGGTCTGTGGCATCTCGGACGTTCTTCCTGCTTGAGCAAGCACCAACTTAATGTAAGAGACCGGCCGATGCGAGGGCAGGGAACACATCAAGGGACGCAAGGGGACGCATGCCAGTTGCGAAAATGAGCGTGCCGGAGCTCGAGGAGTTCCTGCACCGGGAATTCCCGCAGGCGTTCGGCGCCGGCAGCCAGATCAAGATCGAGCGTGCCGATGGCGAGTCGTGCCTGGTGCGCGAGCGCTTCGGCGAGCACATGCTGCGGCCTGGCGGCACGGTGTCGGGGCCGACGCTGATGGCGCTGGCTGATTTCGCGATGTACGTGGTGCTGCTCTCGGCGATCGGCCCGGTGGGGCTCGCCGTGACCACCAATCTCAACATCAATTTCCTCCGCAAGGGCGCGCCGGGGCAGGACGTGCTGGCGGAGGGGCGGCTGCTCAAGCTTGGCAAGCGCTTGGCGGTCGGCGAAGTCACGCTGCTGTCAGGGGAATCTCCCGATCCGATCGCGCATGTGACGGCCACCTATTCCATTCCAGTCAAATAGGGTTTTCTCCGGTAATATTACACCATATTTTTAAGGTATTGATTTCGCTATATTTAAATCTGCCAAAAGCAGTTGACGCCTTGGCGCGACGCCACTAGAAACCGCAGCAGTTCGGCGCCCCCGGTGGGCGCCGATTTCCATTTTCACGGAATCCGCACATGAAAACCTTTTCGGCCAAGCCTGCCGAGGTGCAGAAGAAGTGGGTCGTGATCGACGCCAAGGGTCTGGTTGTCGGCCGCCTCGCCACGCTCGTCGCCATGCGCCTGCGCGGCAAGCATCTTCCGACCTACACGCCGCATGTCGATTGCGGCGACAACGTCATCATCATCAACGCCGCGCATGTCGTGCTCACCGGCCGCAAGCGCGACCAGAAGGTCTACTACAAGCACACCGGCTTCATCGGGGGCATCAAGGAACGCACTGCAAAGTCGATCCTCGAGGGCCGTTTCCCCGAGCGCGTGGTGGAGAAGGCGATCGAGCGCATGATCCCGCGTGGTCCGCTTGGCCGCGTCCAGATGGGCAATCTGCGCGTCTATCCCGGCGCCGAACATCCGCATGAGGCGCAGAGCCCCGAGAAGGTCGATATCGCCGCGATGAACCGCAAGAACATGAGGGCCGCATAACAATGTCCGACACCATGCAGTCTCTCGACCAGCTCTCGCAGCTGAAGCCGGCGGCTCCCGAAGCGCCGAAATACGTCAAGAAGGTCGACAAGTACGGCCGTGCCTATGCCACCGGCAAGCGCAAGGACGCGGTCGCCCGCGTCTGGGTCAAGCCCGGCAGCGGCAAGGTCACGGTCAACACCCGCGAGGTCGAGGTCTATTTCGCCCGTCCGGTGCTGCGCATGATGATCCAGCAGCCGCTGGTCGCTGCGGCCCGTGCCGGCCAGTATGACGTGATCTGCACCGTCACCGGCGGCGGCCTGTCCGGCCAGGCCGGTGCGGTCCGCCACGGCCTTTCCAAGGCGCTGACCAACTTCGAGCCGGAGCTGCGCGGCGTGCTCAAGAAGGGCGGCTTCCTCACCCGCGACTCCCGCGTGGTCGAGCGCAAGAAGTACGGCAAGGCGAAGGCCCGGCGTTCGTTCCAGTTCTCGAAGCGCTAATCGTTTCGATAAAATTTGCAGCTTCGGCTGCATGCAAAATTCCGAAAGCGCGATCGGCAAAGCCGGTCGCGCTTTTGTTTTGCCGCCTGTTCCGCTTGCCCGGCCGCGCAACTCGTTGGCGCATCACGAAAAAGCAGTACCGTTCCGCGTTCCAGTTGCTGATTAATTAATCCAGTTTTTCGCGAAAACTTTGCAGTGAGTTACAACGGATTACCAATCCGGCACCCCTAAAGTATGAGCTTGAAAACCGCAGGGATATTTGCCCGGCGGGGGCGTGCATCACGGTGACCACATGTCATTCGATACCTCAACGCTGTATCTCATCGCGACGATGCTTGCGGCCATGCTTGGCGGCATGCTCGTGCTGTTCGGCAAGCAGGAGAATATCGCTGCGCTGAAATGGTGGGGCGCAGCCTATCTGCTCGGTTCCGCCGCCGTGGCGATCTGGACGATCTGGGGTCAGACCATCGGTCCGATCGCCTCGCTGGCGCTGACCTCGATCGGCTTCTTCGCCTGCGGCATGGTCTGGAACGCCTCGCGCGTGTTCCACGGCCGCAAGCTGCTGTGGCCTGGCCTCGTGCTGGGCCCGCTGGTCTGGATCGCGACCATGATGACGCTGGCGCCGCGCGACGCCTCGATCCGGCTCAGCATGGGTGCGGCAATCGTTGCGATCTACGCCGCGCTGACCGCTTCCGAATTGTGGAGCGAGCGCCGCCGCGACATGCAGCGGCGCTGGCCGACGGTCACGGTACCGGTCCTGCACGGCTTCGTGCTGATCCTGCCGATCCTGATCGGCGTGTACATGCAGCCCTACGACGCGAATTTCGCCAGCAGCGTCTGGGTAACGGCATTCTCCGTCGAGCTCGTGCTGTACGCGATCTGCACCGTGTTCGTGATCTTCATGCTGGTGTCGGACCGCACGGTGGCCGCGCACAAGAGCGCGGCATCGACGGACCCGCTGACCGGCCTGTTCAATCGCCGAGGCTTCTCCGAGGCCTGCGGACGCGTGATCGAGCGCGAGGCCATGGCGGGGCGTCCGGTGACGGTGCTGATCTTCGACATCGACCATTTCAAGTCGATCAACGATCGTTTCGGCCATCCGGCGGGCGACGAGATCCTGAAGCTGTTCTCCGTGGTGGTCTCCAGCAGCCTGCGCCTGTCCGACCTGTCAGGGCGCATCGGCGGCGAGGAGTTCGCGGCGCTGCTGCCCTGTTCGCTGGAGGAGGGCGTGCTCGTCGCCGAAAGGATACGCCGGGTGTTCCAATCCTCCGACATCGTCTGCGAGGAAGGCCCGGTCGACACGACAGTCTCGATTGGCGTCGCAGGTGGCCCGGCCGGCACTGAGCTCGAGGTGCTGCTGGCTGCGGCCGACACCGCACTCTACCAGGCCAAGCGCACCGGCCGTAACAGGGTCGAGGCGGCGGAGGAACTGCCGCTCTCGCTCGAGCACTGGCGGCGTAAGAGCGCGGGCGTCGCCGGAGTAGAGCGCACCACCACCAAGCCGGCGACGGCTTGAATTCGAACGCGTCACACAAGAGGAGGAAGTAACCTCCCGTTTACCATTCGGTCCATATCATACCTTCTATGGACTCATACCGTCGACGAAATCCGCAGGCCGCGCTGATGGCTCTCGAAGCTGCAGCGGCTTCAGCGCGCGGCGGCTTTGCCTGCATGTTTTCCTCCTCCGACGAATACGAGAATGCGCTGATCTCGGAACGCCGCGCGCAGGGCCTCTATGGCCGGCAGCGGCATCACTGGCCGGCCGTGATGTTCATCGGGTTCTCGCTGGCGGTGGCCGGCACCGTGCTGCTGTTCAACTGAGAAGCAGCAAAGCGTGATTGCAGGGGCGCCGCGAGGTGCCTTTTTCTTTTGCTGCGGCCGCGCTAGAGACGAAGCCTTCGCTTTCGAGAAAAGGCTTCCCTCCCATGATCACCGAAATCGCACAGATCGACGTCAAGCCCGGCTCCGAAAAGGATTTTGAAGCCGCGGTCGCCAAGGCCAAAGCCGCGTTCGGCCGCTCCAAGGGCTTTCACGGCTTCGAGCTGCACCGCTCGATCGAAAAGCCGCAGCGCTACCGGCTGATGGTGAAGTGGGAGACGCTGGAAAACCACACCGTCGATTTTCGCGGCTCGGAGAATTTTACGGAATGGCGCGGGCTGGTCGGCCAGTATTTTGCTTCGCCGCCCGAGGTCGAGCACACCAATACGGTGCTCACGAGCTAAGGGCTAGCCGACCGGCGGCGCCGCCGGCTCAGGCTCGGCCTTGAAATGATCGATCATCACCTTGGCGATGGCCATCAGCGGCAGCGCCAGCGCCAGTCCCCAGATGCCGAAGACGACGCCGAGCAGGATCTGGAACGCGAATAGCGTTGCCGGCGGGATGTCGAGCGCCTGGCGCTGGATGATCGGGGTCAGTACGTAGCTTTCCAGCGCGTGCACGCCGAGGAACAGGATGAACGCGCTGAGGCCCGCGACCCAGCCCGAAGCAAGGCTCGCCAGCACCACGATCAAGCCGCCGAGGATCGCGCCGACCGTGGGGATGAAAGCAAGCAGGCCAGCCTGGATGCCGAGGATGAAGGATGAGGGTATGCCGATGATCAACAGGCCGATCCAGGTGACGAGGAATACCGCGGCCATGGTGATGATCTGCGCGATCAGCCAGCGCTCCAGCGTGTAGCCGATGCGGTCGATGATGACGGTGGCGCGTGCGCGGTGCTTTGCCGGCGCCATGAATATCAGGCCGTCGCGGTAGACGCTGGGCTGTACGGCGAAGGCCAATCCCAGAAACAGCACGATGAAGAAGTTGCCGACGGCGCCCACGGCGCCGGTCAGGACCTTGAACGTCTGACCAAGGATGACGCTGCCACTGGTGGCGATCGTGCTCGCGCTCGGCAGATGCGGCGCTGCGGGTGACTGCGCCGGAGCATCCGGACCGTGTGACTGGGGAGACGTGAAGGTAGAGAGATCGAAGAAGCTGGTATCGACGCCATATCCGTCGAGCAGCGTCTTGAGGTTGGCGAGCTGTGTCTTGATGGTGTTGCTCAAGACCGTCGCCTGCTGGGCGATGGTGGTGCCGCCGAGCACGACGATGCCTGCCAACATGGCGGCGACCACGAGGCAGACAATGGCGAGCCGCACCGGCTGCGGCAGGGGCACCACGCGTTCGAGCAGATCGGCCATTGCGTTCAGCGCGACGCCGAGCAGTATGCCGGCGAAGATCAGGAACAGGGTCGCCGCAAACTGCCAGGCGAGGGCCAAGAGCGCGATGAACAGGACTATGCCGATGCCGCCGACCGATATCGACCAGGCCAGATCGTTGCGGGCCTGAAGGCGCTCTTCGGTCGACATGGGCATGACGTTCCCTTCCTGCTGCTTCCCGGTCACTCATTCGACAAAACGCGGCCGGGATCAAGCTGCCATCCGCGCCGGTTTGACGCTGGCTTGGGGGTTGTGCCAAGCGAAGTGCAGGAACCGAATCGCGGAGAGGGCGCGCTTGCGGATAAGTCTCAAATGGATCGGGCCGCTCGGGCTGCTCGCCGCGCTCGTGATCGGTGACCAGATCCGGATCAACCGGCCCGGCCACAAGTACCGCATGACCGTCGAGGTCGAGACGCCCTCGGGAGTCAAGGCGGCATCGGGTGTGCTGGCCGTCACCCCCGATCGCAGCTACACGCGAGACCGCGGCACCCGCACCTCGGGCGATGCCGTCTATGTCGATCTCGGCGGCGGCAAGAACCTCGTGGCGCTGCTGGCCCATCTCGACAAGACACTCGACCTTGATGCGATCAATTATGTCGCGCTGCGCGCCTATCCCGCGGCCACCGGCAAGCGGGTGAACTTCAATCTTTCCAGCACAGTGGGATCCGAAGCTTGGAATTCACGTGACTTGAAGTCGCGGC
>JADMIO011631563.1_pt1 | contig 19853 bp, 18 predicted proteins | sample 8958161 | NCBI WGS metagenome assembly JADMIO01 (sample SAMN16585339, study PRJNA669376) | soil metagenome | isolation source: Crop rotation soil | place: USA: Cullars Rotation, Alabama | collected 2011
GCGACAACTTGTCCACGTGGAATTCTAAGCTTAGGATCCCAATGTGCTGGAAAGGTGGCGGCCTCGATGGCGGCGCTCGACGTGAAAGAGCAGAAGGGCTTGTTCGCGTCGGTGGCGGCGCACCTGTTCGTGCTCGCGGCGTTCTATCTTCTGCCGCCGTATTCCACGGCGTATTCGGCGGACGTTCTCAACACGCAGTCGCGGCTGGTGCAATTCGCGATCGCGCAGAACGAGGATCCGCCGCTGCCTGAGGTGCCCGCGCCCTCGCCCGAGAAGAACGACGGCGGCACGCCCAGCAAGGCGTCGAAAGGTGACCGCGGTCGTCACGGAAACCCGGACGCCAAGCGCGACTGCAACGACTGCCGCTCGAAGGCCACACCTTCGCCACAACTGACGCGCGACGATCTCAAGAAGCTCGCGGCCAAGGCGGGCATCGTGAACCTGCTGGGCGCGGCCGCGGCGCAGCTCGCCGGAAGCTCGCTGTACGCCGCGGCCAATGCGGAGAATGGCGACGCCAACGAGGCGCTGCTTGCTCTGTTAGGCCCCAACGAAGGCGAAGCGCGCGGGCTGTTCGGTGGGCTCAATTCGATCGGTACAGGCCACGGTGGCGGCGGGAACGCCGAGAACACGATCGGCACCGACCTGATCACGGTCAGCGGTCCCGGCGGCCACGGTGGCAGCACGTACGGTGAGGCTCGATCGCCGCTGCGGACTCGTGATCCGAAGATCCCCGGACGCATCCGTTCCGGCGACGCGAAGGTCACGGGCTCGCTGCGCAGGGAGACGATCCGCCGCGCGATCGGCCAGCACATCAACGAGGTGCGCTTCTGCTACACGCAGGCGCTGATCGGCAAGCCCGAGCTCCAGGGCCGCGTCACCGTGCAGTTCGTGATCTCTCCGGCCGGCACGGTGATGACCGCGGTCGTGAAGGACAGCGACCTCGGCGACTTCAAGGTGGCGAGTTGCGTCGCCGACGTGGTGAAGCGCGTGGTGTTCCCGCAACCCGAAGGCGGCGGCCTCGTGCAGGTGAGCTATCCGTTCGTGCTGTCCCAGGTGGGCAACTAACCGCACGAGTGCCCGCTCGGCGAGGCGCCGTCAGTCACGCAGGACTGCGACTCGCACTCGCCGTCCTCGAAGCACGGCGAGCCTTTCAGCGTGGTGGTGCACACGCCTTCGCTCGCTCCGCCGGTCGCGCAGAAACCGGAGTTGCAATCGTCGTCCATCGCGCACCACTTGCCTTCGCGCCCGTCGGCGCACTTGCCGAGGTTCTGCCCGCCGATGAAGCCGCAGTGCTGCGAGTCGCAGTCGTCCTCGCCGGCGCAGGGTTGATCGACCTTGCCGGTGGTGCAGACGCCCTGGCCATCGGCGAGCGCGCATCTCTGGCTGTCACATTGTGAGTCTTGGCCGCACGGGTCGCCGTCGTGGCCCGCGGTGCAGCCGCTCGGCGAGCACTTGCCCGAGCTGCAGTCGTCGTCCGCCGCGCACTTCGTGCCGTTCGCTCCGTCGACGCAGATCCACTCGCCCGGAACGGGGCCGAGATCGAGTAGCGACCCTTCCAGGCAATGGCCCGACTTGCAGTCGATCGAAGCGGCGCACGGCTCGCCGTCCGCGCCCGATGTGCACAGTGGCACGGGCGCGTCGAGCGTGCACTTGCCGCTTTTGCAATCCGTGGGCGCGATGCAGTGCTGGCCGTTCGCGCCTTCGCTGCAGTAGCCATTCGTCGCAGTGCCCGGCGCGCGAAGGCAACGTGCAGGACCGACGCAGTCGCCGGGCGCGTAGCACGGCTCGCCGCTGGCGCCGCTCAGGCACTCACCGACCGCGCCGGCTTGGGCGCTCACGCAGAGCAAGCCGCTGTGGCAGTCGTCGGGCACGACGCACTGCGAAAACACGTTGCCGTCGGTGCAGGTGCCGAGGAACGTCCCGTCGGGTAACGCGCAGCGCGCTCCCGCCGCGCATTGCTCGAGCGCATTGCACGGCTCGAGCGCGGCGCCCGACGAGCAAACGCGTTCTCCGTCCTGCGTGTTCGCGACGCAGTGGCGCCCGCCGGTGCAGTCGGACTCGCGGAAGCAGCGGGCGAGGGATTCGCCCGCGCTGCATTCCCCCAGCTCGTTCGGGGAGAGCCGCGCGCACTTCGCGCCCGCGGGACAGCTCGTGTCGCTCTGGCAGGGATTGAAGGTGGAGATGCAGCGCTGCACGTCGCTGGCTTGCATCGCACACGCCACGTCGCAGTCGATCCCGCTCCAACAATGGCTCGGATTCGGAGAGGCGAAGAACACCGTGCTCGTACCTGGTTCGCACACACACATCGGCGGTACGCAGGGCGTGACTTGCGACTCCTCGAGCCCGAGCGAGGCGCAGACACTGGCGTGGGGCGAGGGCACCATGGCCGTGACGTTGCTCGGCGCGCTTCCATCGCGATCGTGACCGAGGGTGTGACTGCCTGCGTCGGGGGTTCCGCCGTCGTGCGTTCCGCATGCGCTCGCACCGAGCACGAGAAGCCAGGCGATCGTTAGTCGTGTTGGCATCGAGCTGCGCCCGAGACTAACGCAACCATCCCATCGAGCACACTGGGGTACTGCGACAGGTCGCGCCGCCGCGAGCTCAGAACGTCGCGCTGAGCACGCCGAGCGCTCCGCCGTGCGGGACGGGTGCGAAGCCAAACGTGAGCGAGCTCGAGTTGCGCCGTCGCGCTCGGTCGCGGTCGTAGGCGTCGTCGACATCGAAGACCACCCATCCGACCGCACCGGCCACGAAGCCGAGCCCGGCGCCGACGGCGACCCAGGCGAGGGCACCGAGGCCATCGTCCTCGTCGGAGCTCGAATGATAGAAGAGCAGCGCGCCGCCGAGCCCGAGCACTCCACCCGCGAACGTGCCCGCGGCCATCGCGAGCGGCCAGCCGAGCAACGCTCGCACGCCGAGGCCGGGCTCGCCGGCCGTCACGTGAATGCTCATCGGTAGCAAGAGCCCGAGCGTGATGCCCGCGACCGCGTCTCCATCGCGCACGCGGCCGCCGTGCAGCTCCGAGAGCGCGTACGCCGAGCCGAGCGCGAGCAGCGGAGCGGCGAGATAGCCGGCGAGCATCCAGTTGGCGTAGGGCTCGGTGGGCTGTGGTTGATCAGCCACACCGTTGTCTTCGGCGAGCGACACCCGTGGCACCAGCAGCACGCTGGCGAACACGGCGATGCCGCCAATGGCGGCGAGAAATCTCGGAAAGCGCGGCATGCGGGGGAAGCTTTGCAACCGCCGCGCCAGCTCGGCTCAGCCCTTGCGACCAAGCAGGTGCTCGAGCGCGTCGACGGCCCACAGCACGAACACGGCCCACTCGCGATCGAAGCGCTCGCTGTGGGTGAGCCTGCGCCGCACGCGCGGCGGTGACAGCTGCTCGACGCGCAGAGTGGCCCAGCGCCGCATCACCCGCAGCGGATCGCCGACCAGCTCCTGCACGTCTTCGAGCCAGCGAATCAAACGCACCGTGAAAGAAGGCTTTGTCGGCAGCGGACGCTCGGAGGGCAGGGTGTAGAGCGGTGCGCTGGCGCGAGGCGTTGCTCCAGCGGAGCCCAGCGCGGGTGGCAGCGATTCGTCGAGCCCGCCGAGCGCGGGCGGAATCGAGCTGTCCGCGCCACGCAACGCGGGCGGGATGGAATCTGCCGGTGCGCCCAAGGCGGGCGGGATCGAATCGGCCGGAGCACCGAGGGCGGGCGGAATCGAGTCGGCCGGAGCACCGAGGGCGGGCGGGATCGAGTCGACCGGAGCACCGAGGGCGGGCGGGATGGAATCTTCGGGAGCGCCGAGCGCTGCGGGAAGGATCGAGTCCTCGACACTCGCTTGCGCGCGCGGAGCTTCGGGAACGGGCGTGAGTAGCAGCGCCGGCAGCTCCGGCGGCGGCGACTCGGGCTCGGGCTTCGGCGTCTGCATGCCGGGCACCCAGCCTTCTTCGAACAGCGCGGGCGGCGTCGACGCTTCCTCGAGCAGCAGCACGGGCAGCGCGTCGGGCGGCGGCGGCACGGGCAGGCCGCCACGTGAAGCCGGCTCGACGGGCGATGCCGGCTCATCGCTGGAAACCTCGGTGCGAGCCTCGCTCCCGGCCGTGAGCAGCGCGCGCGCCAGGGCATTGCGCTGCGCGCGCTCCGCCGCGATCGAGGGCGCGGGCTTGAGCTCCGGCAGCGCTGCAGCCATCAGCGGCGGGGGCGGCGGAATGGCGTGCGCCACCACGGGCGGCGGCGGCGGCACCGCGCGCGAAGGCGGCGTCGGTGGCAACGGCGGGATCCCCTGCGCGTCCTGCGGCGGCGACGGTCGCAGCTCGAGCAGCGCGCCGATGCTGGCGAGCTTGTGCACGTACACGTCGGCGTCGGCGCGCGCGAGGTTGCGCTTCACCGTCACCGGGGCCGACTCGTAGATGCGCCGCGCGACTTCGGGGGCGATGCCCAGGCCGCACAGCCCGGCCACGCTCTCCACCTGTCCGCGCGAGAACCGAACGACCCTGACGTCGAAACGCGTGCCCCTGCCGCTCATGATCCACCCACGATCGCAGCGCCGTGGCGGCCATCGTAACCCGGCGGTTTCGACGCGCGCATTAAACGCAAACGGCCTCACGCAACCTGCGTGAGACCGTCTTGCGTAGTCATCACCGTGCGCAGAGCGGTCAGCTCATGCGCAGGCGACGCCTATCACCAGCGACCGCCGCCGCCACCGCCGCCACCGCCGCCGCGACGGCCACCGCCGCCACCGCCGCCGCCGCCGCGCTGCTGACGCTCTTCCGCTTCGTTCACGCGGAGCGCGCGACCGTCGAGCATCTGACCGTCCATCGCGGTCATGGCTGCCTTGGCTTCCGCCTCGGAACCCATGGTGATGAAGCCGAAGCCGCGCGACTGGCCGCTGTCGCGATCCGTCACGACGTGCGCGTCGGTCACTTCGCCGAACGCGGAGAACGCTTCGCGAAGCGTGTCGTTCGAGGCCTGAAAGGAGAGATTACCGATATAGAGACGATTACCCATGTGTGTTTCTCGAAAAAACGGCTCGGAGCAAAGAACCTGCATCCAAACGAGCCGCTTGGGATCGGATGCGGGTCGCGAACGTCTGCGTTCGCGCCCCACGCGTCTTCGTTGCCGTCGCAGCGAGTTTCGCGATCCCGTATCGAGAGGGCGTAGTCGTCGTATCGGAGAACGGAGCCAGTGAGTGCGGAGACCCTAGGGCTTGCCGGTCACCGTGGCAAGCAAACCGGAAAACATTGTCTTCGTGAGCGTTGTGGTGGGTCTGGCGCTGCGCCCGTGGCCGCGGAGCACTGTGGCGAGCTTGAACCGCGCCCCGCACGGCCGTACGCGCTGTGAAAGATGCGGCACCCGTACCATCGAGAATGGCAAGTAATTTCGTGCGGTTATCGCCATGGACGCAGCGTTTGACAGACCCCGCTTCGCTGCCTAGCCTCCCTGCCCGGTGTTGGAACGCATTGGCAACTGCCGGATCGTCGGCGAAATCGGCAGTGGCGGCATGGCGGTCATCTACAAGGCCGTGCAGGAGCCGCTCGAGCGGGTCGTTGCGATCAAGGCGCTCAAGCCGAGCATCGCGCTCGACTCGCAGTTCGCGGTGCGCTTCGAGCGTGAGGCGCGCTTCATGGCGTCGCTGCAGCACGAGAACATCCTGCACGTCTACGACTTCGTCAAAGACGGCGACTCCATGTACATCGTGATGGAGTACGTGCAGGGCATCGATCTCTACGATCTCCTGCAACTAACACCGCGCTTGCCGGTGGAGGTGGCGGCGATCATCGCGCTGCAGGTCGCGCGCGCGCTCGACTACGCGCACTACCGCGGCATCATCCACCGCGACATCAAGCCGGCCAACGTGATCATCTCGCACGATGGCGAGGTGAAGCTGATGGACTTCGGCATCGCGCGCGACCACGCGCTCAGCGATCTCACCGAGACCGGCACCGGCGTGGGCACGCCCAGCTACATGAGCCCCGAGCAGATCCTCGGCGACAAGCTCGACTCGCGCAGCGACGTGTTCTCGCTGGGCATCGTGCTCTACCAGTGCATTACCGGAAAGAAGCCGTTCATCGAGGACGAGTCGCGCACGGTGATGCAGAAGATTCGCCTCGATCGTTACACGAGCCCCCGGCGCGTGGTGCACGAGCTGCCGAGCAGCATCGAGCGCATCCTGGCGCGCTGCATGGAGAAGCTGCCGGGCAACCGCTATCCCACGACGCAAGCGTTGATCGACGACTTGGTGGAGTTTCTGGCGAGCCGCGTGAGCATCAACCACAGCGCGCGCCTGGTGATGTACCTGCGCGACGTGAACGTGCTCGGACAGCCCGAAGCCGAGGCCGTGCTCACCGCCAGCATGGCGCGCGCGCCGCGCGTGGGGCCGGACAACGCGGGCCTGGTGCGCAGCTCGGTGATCGTGTTCTCGGTGCTGTTGATGTGCGCGCTCACCGCGGGTGGCGCGATCCAGGCGTCGGCGGGGCGGTTGCTTCCGTCGAGCCGGATGGCGGATGGCGAAGCGAACATGTCGCTCGCGCGCGCGGGCTTTCTGCACGTGGTGGTGGAGCCCTGGGCCGACGTGTTCGTGGATGGCGAGCTGCTCGCGACCACGCCCACCGCGTCGCGCATCCCGCTCTCGCCGGGCAAGCACTACGTGAAGCTCGTGAACCCGTTCTTCCAGGAGGAGTCGCACGAGGTGGTGATTCGCTCGGGCGTGACGCAGTCGCTCGAGGCCAAGCTCGCGCCGCGCCGCGATCACCCGCAGACCAGCGCCGGGAGCCCACGATGACGTGGCGCGCGGCATGCGTCGCGCTGGCGCTGTGGGCGTCCGCCGCCGTCAGCGGCAGCGCGCTCGCGCAGGACGATCCGACGATCGTGCACATCGTGCGGCCCGGCGAGACGCTCGCGTCGATCGCCGAGCTGTACTACGGCGAGCCGCGGCGCGAGAGCGTGATCGTCGCGGAGAACGGCCTGGGCAGCGAAGGCGGCTCGTCGATCGTGGTCGGGCTGCGCCTGGTCATTCCCACCGTGCACTACCACCGCGTGCAGGAAGGCGAGACCTGGCCGCAGCTCGCCGAGCGCTTCTACGGCGACGTGCGTCGCGCGTTCTTGCTCACCGAGAGCAATCCCACGAGCTCGGCCAAGCTGCCCGACGTGGGCGCGGAGATCCTGGTGCCGTACCCGCTGCGCTACTTCGGCTCGGCGCACGATCCGGTGCGCCAGGCCGCGAAGGACTACTACGACGGCAGCGCCAAGACCGTGCTGATGATCCGCCGCTTCAACGCCATGAAGCCGAGCCGCGTCGGGCGCGGCGACATCTTGCTCTTGCCGCTCTCCGATCTGGTGCTGTCGGCGAAGGGCAAGAAGGTGGTCGCGGATGCGGGCCTGTTGCCGAAAGAGCACGGCGACGTGCGCGACAAGCAGCTGCACATCCACGAGGAGCTGCCGAGCCTGCACGAGCACGTGGTGCGCGGTCGCTACGTGGAAGCGGTGGCGATGGCCAATCGCTTGATCGGCGTCGGTGATCTCACCGGCAATCAGATCGTGACGATCCAGCGCGAGCTCGGCACCGCGTTGATCGCGCTCGAGCGCGACGACCTCGCGCTGGAGGCGTTCAAGACGATGCTGGAGAAGCAGCCCGACGCCGAGTTCGGCATCGGCACCACGTCGCCGAAGGTGCTGCGCGTGTTGGAAGAGGCGAAGAAAGCGCTGGCCGCCGCGAAGGTCGCAGCGGCCGCGGCGAAGGAGCAGGCCGGTCAAGCCGGCGGCTCCGCCCCGCCGCCATCAGCGGCGGAGACGAAGAACGCGAAGTCCGGCTCGGGCAAGACGACGAAGTCGAAGCGCTGACGGGGCGACGAGGCGCGCCCTTTCGAGCGCGCGCCGCCGGCCTGACTCGCTCGCTCAGCCGTGCGCCTGGAAGTCGATCGGACGCACCTCGCACTCGCCTTCGAAGTCGGGCCAGTACTGGCGGTGTAGGTCCATGAACTCGGTCGTGAGCCGGACGATCTCGTCGTACGAGTCGGCCTTCAGGATGGCCCAGCCGCCGATGACCTCCTTGCTCTCGGCGAAGGGACCGTCGGTCTTGGAGAGCTTGCCGTTGGCCAGGCGCATGCGGAAACCCTGGCGACTCGGCGCCAGACCACCGGTGTCGACGAGCGCGCCTGCTTTGGTGAACTTCTCGATGAGCTTGCCCATGGCTTCCATCATGGCGGCGGGCGGCTGGACATCGCGGTACTTTTCCGAGCTGCGGACGAAACTGAGATATTTCATGAGAGTGCCTCCGGGTTGGGGTTCATCCAGGAAACGAACGAGCCCTGGCTGGATCGACATCCGCGAGATTCTTTTTCACAAAGGTAGGGCGCAGTGCACGCAGCGCACAGCGAGCAGGCTGCCGCCTTGTTCCCAGAGCCGAAACGATCCCGTGAGGTTGGGGCTGGTGCGGATGAAGAAGGGCTCCTGGCAGCGCGGACAGGGAGCGCCGCTCAACAGCAGCCCCGCCACACCGAAGGTGAGCAGGTACACCAGCGAGAATGGAACCGAGAGCGCTTGGGAGCCGGCTCCGAACAGGGCTTTCAGTCCGAGGTGGACGGCGATGTTCACGGGAATGAAGCCGAGCCACAGGCCGAACACCCAGCGCTTACGCAGGCGCAGCTTGCGGCGCCCAGCCTCGAGCTGGGAATCGGTCCCGGGATCATTCACGGCATCGCTCGCTCGCTCGCTCCCGGAACCGTGCGCACCTTCTCCAGCACCCAGTCCGTGCAGCGCACTGCGGCCCAGCCCAGGCCGAAGCCGGCGAGCACGTCGATCACCCAGTGCACTTCCATGTACATGGTGCTGAAGATGATGGCGCTGGCGTAGGCCGCCATCATGCGGCGGAAGAGCACGCTCTTCTCGCGCTGCGCGAGCAGCAGGATCGCGAAGGCCACCGAGGTGTGCATGCTCGGAAAGCAGTTGGCGCCGATGTCCAAGCGTTGTTCGTCGGTCCAGCCGCGCTGCAGGCGGTCGTTGTGGCCCAACACGGACCACACCTCGTCGACGCGGAACGCCGTGTAGAACGGCATGATCATCGGGAACTGGATCAGGTGCGCGCCGAGGGCGTAGCGCGCCATCTTGAAGGCGTCGTAGGCGACCAGCGAGCGCAGGACGGGAATCCAGACGACCATGTCGAAGCCGTTGACGTAGATCCACGCCATCACGGGATCGAGCCACGCGAACGCGTGGCGCCAGAGGAACGCGGCGTCGTTGCCGGGCACCAGGCACATGAAGGCGTTGGCGTTCCACAGGTAGTTCTTGGCGTGGTTCAGGTAGTACGCGATGCCGAACCACAGGTCGGGCAAGTACGTGACCGACATGCTCAGCAGGAAGAAGAACGCGACGCCGAGCGCGAGCGAGCGCGGCCTGGGGTGCGCGACGCGATCGGGCAGCACGGTGGCCAGGAATGCGGCGAGCACGAGGTAGCGGGCGAGGCTCCACTCGTCGAGCCAGGCGATGCGGCCGGCGAGGGCGCCGATGCTCAGGAAGTACGCGGCGCGCAGCGGTAGGCCGAGCGGGCTCGAAGGCGCGGGGGCAGCGGCGGGCAGCGCGTCGGTTTCCAACATCGGGCGGGCTGAGCGTGTTTTCAATGCGCGGGTAGGTCAAGCGCGCGGTCGTGGCAGGCCGCTCCGCGTAACTGCCGGCCCGAGGGATGTCCCGTGCCGCCCCGCTCGTCCACTCGCCGGCGTTTCAGGCGATGCGAGGGGCGGATGCGGGCCAAGGTTGACCGTCGTCTGGCGCGCGCGGTACACGATACACATGAAACGCACGAATCTTGTGTTGGACGAGCAGACCCTCAAGGAAGCCACTCGCCTGAGCGGTGAAAAGACCTACTCGGCCACCGTGCAGCGCGCGCTCAAGGAGTTCGTGCGGCGAGCTCGTGCTCGGCAGATCCTCGAGCTGCGCGGGTCGGGCCTGTGGGAGGGCGACCTCACCGACATGCGTCGTGATCAGGCTCCAGCCAGGCGTGGCAAGCGGAGCTGAACGCCATGGTCTTGGTGGACAGCTCCGTGTGGATCGAGGTGTTCCGCCGCAGAAAACCTCTCGATCTGACTGCGGTTGTGGACTTCGACGAGGTCGCGACCTGCCTTCCCGTCGTTCAGGAAGTGCTGCAGGGATTCCGCGACGAGGCCGCGTTTCGCAAAGCGAAGGAAGCCATGTTCAGCCTGCCGATGGTCGATGCTCCGATGGAGCAGGCGGTGTTCGAGGCGGCCACCGATCTGTACCGAGCCGCGCGGCGAGCCGGCATCACCGTGCGCTCTTCCGTCGACTGCTTGATCGCGGCCAGCGCCACCCGTCACGGGCTCGTGGTGTTGCATCGTGATCGCGACTACGCCGCGCTTGCGAAGGTGTCCGCGCTCCAGCAGCGCGCGGTCTGAGTGAGCGGCTGGCAAGCCATGAACGACGAAGCCCCGGGTGTGGATGGTCGGCGCGGTGCCAGCCCGCGCAGCTTCGCTGCGTGGAGCGCCGTCATGGTACTCGGCTGGACCGCGCATGGGCTTGCGGTGCTCGCCTCGAGCGCGAAGCTTCCGGTGCTCACGCAGGCCGGTGCGTGCCTGGTGTTGATCGCGAGTGTCGCGGGCGCGGTGCTCGCGTCGCGTATCGCAGGACGGTCAGGCTCGACGACCGCACCCGACCGCGGCGCAGAGCGAGGGGTAGGTGTAACCGGCAAGCTCTCGGTTCTGCTCGTCGGTCTCGCGGGCTTCGCCCTGGCGGCCATCACGCTGCTCGCGCTCGCGCTGCCGATCGTGGCGTACGACGCGCTCGCTTATCGCCTCCCGGTGATCGCTCAGTGGCTCGACGCTGGGCACATCTCGTGGGTGACGAGCGACGACCCCGTGCGCAACGGCTATCCGCTCGGCCAGGAGGCGGTGTCGGCCGTGCTCGGCGCGGCGTTCGGGAGCTTGCGAGCGTCCGCCGCCGTCAGCGGCATGTACGTGCTCGGCGCGGCGCTGGCGTTGCGCTGCCTGGCGGGAGCGCTCGGTGTGCGAGCCAGCTTCGCGCGCGCTTGCGGCGCGGCGTTCGTGCTGGTGCCGATGGTGTTGCTCAACGCGCCCACCGGCTACGTGGATGCCGCGTTCGCCGGCGCCACGGTGACGTTGTTCTGCGCCGCCGCGCTGTTTCAGCTCGCCGCGAGCCCGCTGCATGGAGCGTTGCTCGGCATGGCCGCCGCCAATACGCTGGCGCTCAAGGGCACCGGCCTCCCGTTCGCCGCGATCGTGTTAGGTGTGTTAGTTGCCGACGTGCTTCTCGTCTGGCGGCGCGAGCGCATCTTGGCGCCTTGGCGCGCGCTCGGGCTCGCCGTGCTCTGCGCGCTCCCCGGCGCGTTCTGGGCGATCCGTAACTTCGTGCACACGGGCAATCCGCTCTGGCCCGTGGCCGTGCAGCTGGCTGGGCATACGTTGTTGCCCGGCGTCGGCAGCATGGAGACCATCATCGACACGGTGCACAACACGCCGCCGGAGCTCGTGGCGCTCCCGAGCCCGCTGCGCATCGCCAGCACGTGGCTCCAGCTGCACGGGCCGGCGCTCGACTTCGACTCGCGCCTCGCGGGGCTGGGCTACGCGTGGCCGTTGTTCGCGCTGCCGGCGCTGGCCGTCACCAGCCTGCGTGAGCTGCGTGCTGGCTGGACCGAACGCCGCCTGTCGGCGCTCGGCCTGGTGCTGTTGCTCACGGTGGCCTGCTTTGCCCTGCAGCCGATGAAGTGGTGGGCGCGCTATGCGCTGTTCGTCTGGGGCGCGGGTGCGCTGGCGATCGCGGTCGAGGCCGAGCGTGCGGCGCGCGCCGGCAAGACCCGCGCGTTCACGGCCGTGGCCGGTGCGCTCCTGCTCGTGGTGGGCGTGGAAAGCAGCGTCGCCCTGAGCCATGCCAACGGCGTGCACCTGGCGTTTTCTCGCGACGGCACGCTGCGTTACGACCCGCGCCACGCGGCCAATGCCCACGATTGGGTAGCGCCCGAGCTCTGGACGCTCGGCCTGGAGCACCAGCGCGACGTGTGCCGCGGCTCCTGGAAGCCCGGCACCGACGACGCCAACCTGGACGGCGTGTTCGCTCAGCTTTCACCCCGCCCGCGCGTGCACGTGCTGGCCGACGACGCGCCCGGCGACTGGCCGCGCGTACTGCGGGAAACGCGGCAATTCGGCTGCCGTACGCTTCTGCTGCTCCGTGCGAGCCCCGTGCTACCTTCCGCGCGCCTGGACGCCGGTGTATCGGTACGGCCGCTCGTCGCGTTCGACCCGCTGTACCGGGTGGACACCGTGGTCGACACCGTCGTCCGCACGAGCCCGCAGCAGCCATGATTTTCGAAGATCCCTCTCACCGTCGCTGGCGTCGCGCGCTCGTCGTGTTTTCGATGCTGGTGATCGCGGCGACGGTCGTGCTGGGCATCACGATCGCGGGGATCATCGTGCCGCCGAGCGTGCCGAACCCGCTGCGCGCCAAGTCGCAGGTGCAGGCGACCGTGGCGCGCGCTGCGTTGAAGGACGACGTGAAGCCCGTGTACACGCCGCAGCAGCTGCGCCGCATGCAGCGCATTCGCGCGCAGGAGAAGAAGCGGCGCGACAGGCTGGTGGGCGCGGCCAAGGGCGAAGCGATTCCCCTGCCACAGGGCGCGGTCGTCGCGTTCGCCGTCAACGACGATCCGGCGGCGGTCGCCTCGCTGGAGCGGCGCATCGCGAACATCGATGTCGTGGTCACCGATTGGTTCGAGCTGCCGGGGCCGGGCTGCGATCTGGTCGAGCACATCGACGACAAGACGCGCCGCGTGCTGAGCCGCGCCGACGCGCTGGTGCTCGCGCGCATGGCGAACCTCTACAAGGACGAGTGGCGCGGCGCGGAGACCTCGAAGTTCCTGGCGGATGACGCGGCGCGCGCGTGCCTGGTGAAGAAGCTCGGCGCGCGGCTCTCGGAGCTGAAGGTCGGCGGCTTGAACCTCGACCTCGAGGAGCTGCAGCCGGAGGACTCGGAGGCGTTCCTCGAGTTCATCCTGGAGCTTCGCAAGGAGTTGCACGCGCGGCAGATGCGTCTGTCGGTCGACGTGCCGTTCCACGATCCGGCGTTCGACTTCGAGTACATCGGCGACGTCGCGGATGCGGTGATGGTCATGGCGTACGACCAGCACTATCCCGCGAGCGAGCCGGGCCCGATCGCGTCGCGCAAGTGGTTGAAGGAATCGTACGACGAGGTTCTGCCGCGCTTGCCGCCGGATCGCGTGGTGGTCGTGCTCGGCAACTACGGCTACGACTGGGTCACGCCGGTGGAGCCGAAGAAGCCGGCCGACAGCTTGTCGTTCCGGTCGGCGATGGATCTCGCGCGAGCCGCCGGTGCGCAGCCGGAGTTCGAAGAGACGCTGGAGAACGGGCACTTCGCGTACATCGATTCCGACGAGGCCACGCACGAGGTGTGGTTTCAGGATGCGCTCGCAACGTGGAATCAGATCCACGAGCTACGGCAGCGCGGCGTGACGCGCGTCGGCTTGTGGCGGCTGGGCACGGAGGACGAGACGATCTGGTCGTTCCTGGGCGAGGACTCGCCGCCGCCCGCGCCGACCGTGCTCGCGCAGATCCCGCCGGTGAAGTCGGTAGGCGTGTTCGGCTCGGGCGAGGTGTTCACGATCCGCAGCGAGCCGCAGGCGGGCGTGCGCGAGATCGTGACGACGCTCGATGGCCGAGCGATCGTGCGCGCGCGCTACGCACACGTGCCGAGCGGCTACGTGGTGGAGCAGCGCGGCAGCCAGGCCAAGCACGTCGTGCTCACGTTCGACGACGGGCCGGATGCGCGCAACACCGCCAAGCTGCTCGACACGCTGCGCGAGCTGAAGGTGCCGGCGGTGTTCTTCGTGATCGGCGATCAGGCGATGCGCGAGCCGGAGCTGGTCGAGCGCGAGGTCGCCGAGGGCCACCTGGTCGGCAACCACTCGTTCACGCACCCGCACATGGAGACGCTCACGCCGCGCGAGGCCGCGGCCGAGCTGAGCGCGACGCAGCGCTTGATCGAGGGCCTGACCGAGCGCCGCACGCCGCTGTTCCGCGCGCCCTACGTGGCGAGCGTGGATCCCGAGGCGGCCGATGATCTCGCCGCGCTGCGCATCGCGCTGCAGAACAACTACCTGTTCATCGGCGCCGACGTCGATCCCGACGACTGGGAGCCGAAGAACTCGGCCGACGTGATCGCGCAGCGCGTGATCGATCGCGTGACCACCGGGCGCGGACAGGTCGTGGTATTGCACGATGGCGGCGGCGATCGCAGCCGGACGATCGCGGCGATTCGCAAGTTCGTGCCCGAGCTGCGCAAGCGCGGCTACGAGCTGGTGTCGCTCGACACGCTGCTCGGCGTGAAGCGCTCGGAGCTGGAGTTCCCGGTGCCGCCGGGCGAGCGCCTCCTGTCCGAGGGCGACGCGTTCATGGCGTACGCGCGCGGCTGGGGCTGGACGATCCTGGCGATCCTGTTCTTCGTGTGCACGGTGCTGTCGATCCTGCGCATTCTGTTTCTGGGCGCGCTCACGCTGAAGAACCTGAAGGCGGGCCGGCCGGAGATGCCGCCGGGCTTCAAGCCGCTGGTGAGCGTGATCGTGCCGGCGTTCAACGAGGGCAAGGTCATCTCGTCCACGCTGCGCTCGCTGCTCGAGTGCCGCTACGACAACTTCGAGATCGTGGTGGTCGACGACGGCTCCACCGACGACACCTCGGAAGTGGTCGCGAAGATGATCGAGCAGTACCCGCAGATCCGTCTGTTCACGCAGAAGAACGGCGGCAAGTCGCGCGCGGCCAACAACGCGCTCGAGCACGCGCGCGGCGAGATCGTGGTGGCGGTGGATGCGGACACGATCGTGTCGGCGGACGCGATCCCGCGCATGGTCGCGCACTTCGTGGATCCCGGCGTGACGGCGGTCTGCGGCAACGTCGAGGTGGGCAACGTCGTCGGCGTGTTCACGGCGTTCCAGGCGATCGAGTACGTGACGAGCCAGAACTTCGATCGCCGCGCGTTCTCGTCGCTGAACTGCATCTCGGTCGTGCCGGGCGCGCTCGGTGCGTGGCGCCGGCAAGCGGTGCTCGACGCCGGCGGCTACAGCGACGAGACGCTCACCGAAGACGCCGATCTCACGCTGACGATCCTGCGGCGCGGCGGACGCGTGGTGTACGAGCCCGAAGCCTACGGCCGCACCGAAGCGCCCGAGACGTTGAGCGGCCTGTTGCGCCAGCGCTTCCGCTGGACGTACGGCACCTATCAGTGTCTTTGGAAGCACAAGCCGGCCTTCTTCCAGGGCACGCTCGGCTGGATCGGCCTGCCTAACATGGTCGTGTTCCAGGTGATCTTCCCGCTGCTCAGCCCGATCGGCGACGTGATGATGGTGCTGTCGGTGTGGCGCGGCGACTGGCGCGCGTTCATGGCGGGCTACGTCGCGTTTCTGGTGATGGACATCTGCGGCTCGCTGCTCGCGTTCACGCTCGACCACAAGCCGCTGCGCTTCTTGCCGCTGCTGTTCATCCAGCGCTTCTCGTACCGCCAGATCATGTACTACGTGTGCTTCAAGGCGATGATCTCGGCGCTGCGCGGCGCGCGCTACGGCTGGCGCAAGCTGGAGCGCACCGGCGCGCTGAACACGTCGCCGCAAGGCTTGCCTGCTCCCGCGGGCATGACGCGCCACACCAGCGATTCGCCGTCGACGACCGCGCAGTGAGCCCGCGCGAACCCATGCGTGGCGTTGCAGCGTGGCTCGCGGTCGTCGCGATCGTGCTCGGCGCCGTGAGCGCGCTGGACGCGCTGAGCGCGCCGCCGTCCGTGGGCGAGCCCAAGACCACGGCTGCCGTCGTGAGCGCCATCGGGGGCCGTGCCTTCGTGCTGCTGATCGATTCTTTGCGCTACGAGACCGCGACGGACGCGCGGATCATGCCGCATCTCGCCGAGCTTCGCGCCAGCTCCACCTGCGCACGCATTCTGCCCACGCGCGATGCGGTGACGGTGCCGTGCGTGCGTGCCGCGTTCACGGGCGAGGACCGCACGCGCTTGCTCGGGTTCGTGAGCAACTTCTTGAGCGGGAGCGCGGGGCTGCGCTCGATCTTCACCGACCTCGCGCGGCAAGGGCGCGACTCGGTGGCGTACTCGGACGTGGCGTTCAACCAGTTCGGCGACGACGTCGATCGCGAAGACAACGGCGGCGACGGACCGACCGAGCCGCAGGATCAAGATGCGCGCGCACGCGAGGCGCTCGCGGCATTCCTCGGCGGCGCGCACGACGATCCGCGCGTGGACCTCGCGGTGATGCACGTGACTTACACCGATCACATCGCGCACGAGGCCGGCATCGCGGGCCCGCGCTACGCCGAGCTGTTCGGTCGCGTGGATGCGCTGGCCGCCGAGCTCGCGCGCGGGCTGCCGAGCGACGCGACGCTGGTGGTGATGGGCGATCACGGTCACGACGACACCGGCCGCCACGCGCTCGGGCTGTCGGTGCCGACGTTCGCGCTGTACCACGGCCCGCGCTTCGCGCCGGGTCACGACCTCGGCACGCGTCCGATTCGCGTGCATCGCACGCTGCTCGGTGAGGCGCTCGGTGTGCCCGCACCCGCGGCCGTGGCGCGCGCCGGAGACGAGCCGAGCGCCGACAATGGCATCGCGCCGTCGCGCTATCCCACGTACCTCGCATTCGTGTTCGGCCTGGGAGCGCTGGGTTGGTTGCTCGCGCGCGCGCTCGGCCAACCGCTCGGGCGACGCGGGCTCGCGGGCAGCCTGCTCGCGGCCGGCGCGTTCTCGGCGCTCGGTGCGTTTTACGCGCGCGTGAGACCCGTGCTGCACGAGCCGACGTACACCACGCTCGCGCTCGCCTGGCTGCTGATCCTCGGGCTGGCCTGCGCGCGCTCGGCGCTCACGCGCGATGCCCGGCAAGGCTTTGCCGTCAGCGTCGCGCCGCTGTTTCTGTTCTTCCCGACCGTGTACCGCTACGGCGCGTGCGCCGCGCTCGCACCGGCGTGCTTCGGTTGCGCGCTCTCCATGCTCGCGGCCGCGCGCTTGCGCGCCTCGCGCGACGGCTGGCTGTGCTTCGCCGGGCTCACGCTCATCCTCGTGCCGTTCGCGGCCGCCGAGTCGGAGAACTTTCGCTTCACCGAGTGGGTGCTCTGGGCCTACGCCCCCGACAGCCTCCCGCAATACGCGCTCGGCTCCGTCGCCCTGCTCGGCTTGCTGCTGCCCGCCTTGCTGCGCCGTGAGTGGTTGCACTGCACCACGTTGCTCGGTCTGCTCCTGACGTTCCGCGTGCTCGTGCACGTGCCGAGCGATGCGTACGTGTGGCTCGTGTGCTTCCTGTTCGCGCTCTCGCTCTGCGCGCAGCTCGCGCGCCAGCTCTCGGTCGACGCCGCCACGCGCGCTGCGCTGCACGCGCTCCTGCTCCTGCTCGCGCTGTTCGTCGCGGGCTGGAGCGGCTTCGCCTGGACGATTCACCGTCTCGAGTGGAGCGCGCTCTATGCCGTGTTCCACGAAGTGCTCGTGGAGCGACACGTGCTGTGGTTTCTGCCGTTCATCCTGGCTCGCTACGCGCTGCCCGTGCTCGCCGCGCGCGTGGTGCTGTCGCGCGAGCTGTCGCGGCCCGGTCGCGCCACGCGGCGCAACGTGTGGCTGCTGGCCAGCGCGAAGGTGCTGAGCCTCGTGCTGCTGACCTACGGCATCGCCTCGGCCAGCGTGGCCAGCGACGTGTACCTCGAAGCCGCGCAGGAGACCGGCATCGCGGCGACCGTGTTGTTAGGCCTAATCTAGACCGGGACGCCTTCGCTCGCCCAGGCTTCGAGGTCGTCGGGCAGGTCGATCAAGCCGTCGAGCGGATTGCCGCGGGTGCCGTCGGCGCGCCGCGTGCCGATCTGCAGCTCGTCGAACATCTTGCGGAACTGCGCGGCGTTGCGCTCGCTGAGCAGGCCGATGCGCCGCAGCGTGGGCACGACGAAGCCGCTCACCGGGCCGATGCGCCCGCCGCGCTTGGCGATCGCGGCATCGAGCTTTTCGCGGTCCTGGCTGAGCGCGGTGCCCACGTCCATCGGGTCGATGCCGCTGTCCCGCCAGATCTGCAGAAAGGCGTCACCGAGCGACGCGCCCGATCGCGAGTCGATCAGCATGCGCGAGGCCTCGAACGCGAAGTCCTCCAGCTCGGCACGCTCGCTCTCCGACAGCGACGGCAGCACCGCGGACAGGTACTTGATGCCGTACGCCGTGTGCCGTGCTTCGTCGCGCGACACGTAGGTGAGCAGCTGGCGCAGCAACGGATCGCGCGCGTTCTCGCGCATGTCGCGGAACACGTAGAGCGCCAGCCCTTCGACCACGATCTGCATGCCGACGCACTTCCACATCCAGTTGCCCGACTGCAGCGTGCGATCGAGCAGCTGCTTGAGCGCGGGCGTGATCGGAAAAACGTGATCGAGGCGCTCGATGTACTTCGCGAACACTTCGACGTGGCGCGCCTCGTCCAGGGTCTGCGTGGCGGCGTAGAGCTTGCCGTCGAGGTGCGGCACGGCGTTCACCAGCTGCGAGGCCACCATCAGCGCGCCCTGCTCGCCGTGCAGGAAGTTCGAGAGCATGAGCGCGGTGCCCCGGCGCGCGACCTCCCAGCGTGTGTCCGCCGAGAGCGTGGTCCAGAAGTGCGTCTCGTCGATCGGTATGCCGCCGAGCGAGAACGAGCGCGCGAACGCGGTGCGGTCGGTCTCCTGCTCCCACGGCAGGTCGCGCATCGCGATCCACTGCAGGTCCAGGCCCTTGGCGTAGAGCGCGCGCAGCTCTTCCAGCTCGCTGCCGTAGTCGAACGTGTACAGGGCCTCTAGCGCAGCTTGCACGCGGAGATCGTCGTTCATGGTCGAGAGACTTTGATACGCTGCACGCCCATGAGCAAGACTCGGCTGGAAGCGTTCAGCGATGGTGTCGTCGCGATCCTGATCACGATCATGGTGCTCGAGCTCAAGGTGCCCCACGGCGGCGACGTCGAGGCGCTGCGCCCGCTCTTGCCCGTGTTCCTCACCTACGTGCTCAGCTACGTGTTCATCGGCATCTACTGGAACAACCATCACCACATGCTGCACATGGTCGAGCACGTGAGCGGCGGCATTCTTTGGGCCAACTTGCATTTGTTGTTCTGGTTGTCGCTGATCCCGTTCGTCACCGGCTGGATGGGCGAGAACCACTTCGCGGCGTTGCCGACGGCTGTTTACGGCGCCGTGCTCTGGGCGTCGGCAATCGCGTTCACGCTGCTGCGCAACGCGATCGTGCGGCATCAGGGGCCGCACTCGAAGCTGCGCGCGGCGCTCGGTAGCGATCGCAAGAGCCTCGTTTCGCTCGCGTGTTACACGTCGGCGATTCCGCTCGCCTTCGTGAGCACGTGGGCCGCGCACGCCATCTTCGTGTTCGTCGCGGCGCTCTGGCTGGTGCCCGATCGGCGGATCGAAACACAGCTTGGACACTGACAAAGAGCGCAGCGCATCCGCACGCGTTTTCCCGGAAGCGCCGGTTTTCTAAGGGTGCACACGATGTCGCAGAGCATGCGACTAGAGGCTTCGGCGCACACACTCGCCGACCGATCTGAATTCGGTTCCGATTTTTGCGAGCAGCCGAATGTAATTGAGCTGTAACATTTGAGCCCTTCAACGGAGGGCGGAATCGTGAATGCGACTAACCTGACAGGCGAGGCACTCGTCGAGGCACACAAAAGTGCCACTCGAAAGCTGCGACTCGTAAGCGTGTTGTTACCCGTAGTATTCATCTCGGTGATCTTCGCGTATCTCGCGTCGATCGCGGACCAGGTCAGGAAGATCGACTCTTTCCAGCACAGTGGGATCCGAAGCTTGGAATTCACGTGACTTGAAGTCGCGG
>JADMIO010980265.1_pt1 | contig 19852 bp, 28 predicted proteins | sample 8958161 | NCBI WGS metagenome assembly JADMIO01 (sample SAMN16585339, study PRJNA669376) | soil metagenome | isolation source: Crop rotation soil | place: USA: Cullars Rotation, Alabama | collected 2011
AGTGTAAAGCCAGACCCGCCACTTATGGCAGCACTCATGGTTACCGTGCCCACTGTAAGACCAATTCCTCCCAATTGAAAGGTCAAATCCCCGGTCAGCGCGGGATAATTTCCTGTAACAGTAATAGGTTGTGAGGCTACGTCATCTGCATTGAAAATCATTGTTCCGGCAGTTGGGAAAGTGCAATTCGCAGTTGTAACAGTGAGTGTATTACTACGATTCGCAAGTGCTGCTCCCGATGCAAATGTGGCAGTTATACTATTGGTTGTAAGCGCATAATTTGCTCCAACAGAAAAGTCAAGAATTGCACCACTGGCCACCGCAATAGCAGAAGCGTTGACAGAACCCCCGGTAAAAACAAAAAGCCGGCCGCTATTTAGGGTTATGGAACCAATCGCGTTATTGCCGCTGGCACGATTCATTATCAGATCACTACCGCCCGTAACAAGTCCATTGCCACCAGATATGGCACCGGTCAGCTGAATAGAACCTCCTACCATACCTATTGTTCCCTGGGTGGTAAGCGTTATGGCATTCGCTAAAATTACGCTGGTTGTGTTGCTTAGTACAGCACTGGCACTATTAAAGTTGAGTGTGCCAGTACCCAAGCTGGTGTTATTACCCACAGTTAATGTGCCTGCGTTAAGGGTGGTTCCCCCAGTGTAGGTATTAGCAGCACTCAATGTCAAATTTCCCGCTCCATTTTTTGTTAGTGTCCCTAAGTTAATTACTCCACTCGCTGTGCTGGTCCCGTTATTTGTAATAATTAAAGCCCCAGCAATGCCCAAGGTGCCAGTACCTGTCCGGGTGCCAGCTGCAGATGTTAAAGCGACTGCTGAAACATTTCCTGACGCTGCAATAAGCGAAATGGCACCTCCGTTACCACCAGCCTGGTTGGTCCCATTTCCATTTCCGCCACTGGCGGTTAAAGCAGCCGAAACAGTAACGCCGGTTGGTCCGGTTAATGAAATACCGCCACCATTTCCTCCGGCACTGGCACTACCAAGTGCTCCGGTTGTTGTGATAGTTTGGCTTACAGATATGGTTGTTCCAGCGTTAAAATTGACACTGATACCTGGCCTTGCTCCTCCAGAGGTTGCCGCGAAAGCAAGAGCGCCTCCGCTAACTGTTATACTCCCTGCTGCAGTTATATTAAGAGTTCTTACAGTAGTAGTGGCGTTGTTCGCAGTCACACCTACACTAAATAATACGTTACCCGTTTCACTACCTCCCGCTATTGCAGTATTAATAGTAACGGTAGGATTGGCAAGTAGTTGGGTTGATAAATCAGTAGCGTTGATAATAGCGCCTGAAGTAACTGATGGAGTAAAAGTACCTCCACTAAAGCTCCCTGTTGTTACTCCTCCACTAATTGTAATATTTACATTCTGCCCCCATCCCAAAAAACTCACAAGGGCAAAGCAAAACAGCAATGCTATTTTCTTAGAGAATGTGCCAAAGATGCTAAAAGAGCAAATCGTACGTAATAAAGTCTTCATAAAAGATAAATTTTAGAAGTGAACGTTTCGAGGGGTATATAATCAGAATATAGACGTGGAATGGAATGCAGGATAGAACTCTTTCTCATAGGAGTTGTTTTAGTGATTAAAAGAAAAATGTATATCCTTCCGAAGAAGGTGCTTGTTGGCAGGTTATATCTCTAACGTCGCTGAAACTTCCTTTTACAGGCTCAAAAGGCCAGTAAGAATATTTTTAATACTCTCACAAAAGCAATCAAATAATTCATTTGAAATTGCTTACTTGAATAATTCAGAAAATCTTATACCAATCTTAGCATCGTTAGAAATTGGACTACCAAATTAAAAATAATCCCTATTAACTGCAAAAATTTTGCCAAAAAAATCTTACTTTTTTTAAGAGTTTAAACACAAGAGGACTGTAACATAAGAATTATCTTAAGCCTGTATAAATAACCTTCTGCATTCCTGTTTATGAAAAACTTTTTGACGAAAAATGAATTCTCCTATTTTTGCACCCCAATTAAAAAATTCCTCCTTAGCTCAGTTGGTTAGAGCATCTGACTGTTAATCAGAGGGTCTCTGGTTCAAGTCCAGAAGGGGGAGCAAAGCTGAAATCCTTAGTAGTAAAGGGTTTCAGCTTTTTGAAACATCAAATCTTGCTCTGTAGCATTTCAAATCGTTAATAAAAACGTTAATAGAAAATGCTACAGCTACCTAACGGCTGCTCTTGCAGCGATCCTTCAGTTTATCCAAAAAACTGGCAAAGCGGAGGCATGTCACTCCTTAAAACTCCCTGGTACATTCAGTATTATTTCCATGATCCGGCATTTGCTGACAAACACAAATATGGCAAGCTGGTCATTGTTAAGGGGATGAATAAGTTCAAAACCCTGCAGGAGCGCCGGGAGGCCACCACGCGACTTTTAGGGTTTGAAATATTCAGTTTACAACAGGAATGTTATAACCCGATTACCGGTACCCGCCAGGAAAGGACAGACGAAATAAAATACGAAATTGATCCAGCTACCCCTTTTTATGAAGCCCTGAAGCTGGCCAAGGAAAAACTTACGTGTGGCCATAATACCCTAATAGATATCGCCAGCATGCTCACATATGTGAAATGTGCGGCAACTCACCTGAAGTACTTAAACCTTCCTGTTGGGCAGATTAGGCGGCGCCACATCAAATTTTTGCTGGAGCAGTGCGGAAAAGAAAAAAAGAAATGGGGCCCCACGTCTTTTAATAATTACCGGGCTTACCTAATGATGCTATTTAAAGAGCTGGTTGAACTCGATGCTGTTGAATCAAACCCGGTCCGGGACATCTCTAAAATGAAGGGAATCAGAAAAATAAGGCTTACACTGAATGAAAAAGACCGTAAAAAGATTGATAGACATCTCCGGAAGAACTATTTCACTTTTTGGCGATTTATCCAAATTTTCTTCCACTCAGGCGCAAGGATCATCGAGCTATTGAATGTAAAAGCATGCGATGTAGATCTGGCTGGCCAGCGGTATAAATGCACAATCAAAAAAGGCCGGCAGACTACCGAGGTATGGAAAACAATAAAAGATATTGCGTTGCCGCACTGGAAACAACTTATGAAGGTGGCCAGCTCCCAAGATTATATTTTCAGTAAAAATTTAGAGCCTGGCGCAACTTCAATCCGAAGGGATCAGCTTACCAGGCGCTGGGAGGTTCATGTAAAAGAAAAGCTTGGCATTAAAGCGGATCTGTACAGTCTGAAGCACTTGAACACTACCGAAATGGTTGATGCGCTAAACAATGAAGATGCAGCGGCATTAAACAGTCATACCAGCACGGCCATGGTTGTAAATATCTACGATGTAAAGCAGAAGGACAGGCAGCATAACCGGGTCAAAGGAGTGAAAAATGCATTTTAAACGGTTAATCTGGAGGATTTAAATAGCCACGTTTTTTATAAATATCGGCAAGGCTAGTCCATTCGGATTCTTCAGATTCTATCGCTGTCACACCGGTATTTTTAAAATGCTTTTCCCGTAAGTAATGCATTAAGCATTGTGAATTAGTTTCCTTATTTTCTTCCATGAATTTTAACCAATCTTCAATATCTAATTGGTCTAATTCCTCGACATCAAACTTGTCTTTTTGTTGATCAAAAAGCTTATAGGCTGTATCATATGTATCCCGGCTTTCAATTGTGTAAACAGTCCACCCCAAGCTTTTAAAATAATCAATTCTTCCTTGTTTTTCCGGCTGGCCATGATTTTTATAAAATATTTCAACACCGATTTTTTCAAAAGGGTTCCCGAAATCTATAAAGTACGGACCAACGGGATAAAGTGGGTATAGCCGTAAGCCAGCAAATTTTATATCCTGGTACAGATTAAATTGAACCTCGTTCAATATGGCAAACCAATCTTCAATATCTGGATCTAAATTCCTATTGCCACCAGCTGTGGCCTCGCTGAAACTAATTTCGTAGTACTTTTTGATCGTATCAAAATCTGGCTTCTGCATAAAAATTGCCATTTAAAATGAAATTCAAATATAAACATGCACACCCTTCATAATTAGTTTCTGTATTAAGAACCTTTTTCCACAAAAAAAGCCCCAGTAAAAACCGGGGCCGCTTATAAAAGTCCTGCTGCGGACTTAAACTCGTAAATATTTTTAATCAATTTTGACGCCGGCGAGCAAATTGCTTATTCCTATTTGAATCAGATTGTCTGATATCGCCTGTTTGTCTGATAGCATTTGTTGCGCCTTATTTTTTAGCCATAGAGCTATTATCTTTTGTTGAGCTGTACCGTTTGCAATTTGCGAATTGAGTTGCTGAAGCAATCCGGACCAACCATCCTGTGCCTGGGTACTGGTAAGTAATTCGTTAAGTAGTTTATAAGTTGCTCCACTCGATTCAGCTGTCACCTGCTGGAAGAACTGCAGGAACCGGCCGGCCCTGATAGTACCTGTCGACACTGAATCGAGTGCGGTTCCAGAGCCGATACATTTGCGCAATGTATCAGTAAACCTGCTATCCCGAATACTTAATGGGTACGCACCGATCATAGCCCAATACTTTACCTTTAAGTTAAGCCGAATAGGAATTTGAAGATCACTTGAATCGGCCTGAGCATTTGCATTAATACTAAATGATACCAGTAAGGAAATTAAAAAGACTTTCATATAGATAGTTTAATAATGATTTCTCCAGGATGATGATGAAAATGTTTGTGAGACTCCAGTACTTCCGTCTGTAGCAGTGCAATCAGTGCAGAATATTACCATTCCAGCTACACCCGTTATAAGATTTCTCTGTGCTGTTGTCATACGCGGTAATAAAAGAGCCTTTGATGTAGAACTTAGGTCAAGGATTACACCTGCACCAACGCCAGCAGCACTTCCTATGCTCATTCCCAATTGAGTGAACCTGGCTATCTCAGCATTGTTAACCCCAATCAATATGGAATTTGAGTTCTTTGACCAAACTTCATAGTTGCCACTTTGCAAAGCCCCTATAAAAAAACCATTGCTATTTGAAGTATTTGTTGAGTTTACAGCAAATCTCATTAGTGCATCTGATGCCGCTGTAGGCGAAGTGAGGTCAATCATTTGGTTTGGTGTTGCTATACCCATACCGATATTACCCGCAGCGGTTATCTTAAATCTATTAACTCCCGCTGTCTGAAAATTAAGAAAGTCACCGCTATATCCTGATGCAGCATTTGCCGTATAGTAAGTTCCTGTTGAAATACCTGTAAAAAAACCTGTAGTAGTTCCATCAAAAGGCCCGTTTCCTAAATTTCTCACTCCCCAATTTGCTGTTGCTTGTGGCGCTATTGGTGAAAATTGATAGCCTGCATTTGTAAAATATCCAACCGTGCCAGCACTATTGGCTATTTGTATTAGATTCCCTGTTGCACCGGATGCTAAGTCACTAATAGAAAAAAGTGGAACGGAAGAAATTTGGTTTCTGGTTAGAGTAACGTTATTGTTAGCTGCATTACCGACAGAAAGTCCAACGCTTTGCCCGGCTGTTCCTGCTCTCATTAATAAGTTACTTGAGGTATTACCGATACCTGTTAAGTTTACTCCGGTTGAAGTTGTTGATATTTCTAAATACCTACTTGTGTTACCTGAGCCTCCAATTCGGCCTGTTAAAGTTGATGAACGAAAAATGCCCCAATCTGTACCCCAATTTATACCGTCTGCATTAGTAGTGCCTGCATCGGGTAAATTTATTTTTCCCACACCAGTAGTTGTTGGAAAATTTAATGTTGTTCCACTTCCGGTTGCAAATGTCATTGTTCCTGTAAACGTTGGTGCAGCTTGCATTGCAAACGTTGAACCTGTACCTGTTTGCGCCGCTACACTTGTTGCATTCCCCACTGACGTAATTGGCCCTGTCAAATTCGCATTTGTTGTCACTGTACTGGCGAGTGTCGCTGTAGCTGCGTTACCCGAAATATTTGTAATCGTATAAGTTCTGTTTGCACTCAAATCCTGTGCAGTACCATTGATCGTTATTGTCCTGGCAAGTGGAACGTATGTAGCAGCTATTGTAGCTGATCTTGCATAAGGACCTAACATTGCTGCTGTATCTGAAATATTTAACTTACCTGTTATGCTTGCAGCAGTAAGATAGCCAGCACTTGCATGGTTCCCCCATCCGAAAGCAGTATTCCAGTTTGAAATATCACCGGTGCTTATGCCAGCAGCAGCTGCTGCAGAAAATATAGGATCACTTTCCGTAATAGCACCTAATGCAAACACTTCCCATTTATCAGATTTCTTTACATATACCTGATTGTCTTCAGGTTTGTACACCATACTACCGATGCAATTAAGGGTATCATTGTAATTAAGAAGATCACAAACCGTATCCTGTATTGGTAAGCGAAATCCATATATTACAATTGACCTGGCAACAGCTTCAGAACTACCGCGACGGTTATCTACTTTTTTCGGCGGTTGTGTTAAAGCCACAATGCTTTGAAAGAGCAATAAAAAAGAAATTAATACTCGCATATATCGAAAGTTGTTTCCTTGTCAAATGAATAGGTGAACGTGAGCATCGTTCTTTTATCTGTCTCATCATCAGGGTTTGTGTATAAGGTGATCGCATAATCAGAAGCCCGGATGTATCGCCCATTTTTTAAAATCCTGAATCGGTGAGTGAAGTAGTATGCCGGCAGGTACATTATATTTTGTTCACTTGGAGGATCCCATTGGCCAGCGCCATCGACATCTATAGGAAGATCATTTGCTATTGCCCTGGGCGAGTCTTCGTTTATATTTAACTCAACAGTTTCGTCAGGCTCCTTTACTTCAATTGTGATTGGATCCTGATCAAATTCTTCTACTATTATATCGAATTCATCTGCCATGGTTTAAGCTTCTCTGCCACTAGCTTTTATTTGTCCATCCGCATAAGTAATTTCAACCGCATCATTCCTTATGCTGTGAAAGTCGAATCCATAAGTTCCCTTTTTTAGTAAGGGATCACCCGCAGGAAACTCTTTTGAAATTCGATTTATCCCGGTTCTTGTAAAATCACCATCATTGATAGTGATCAAAGTCTTTTTAATGGGATCACCGGTTGCAATTTTGAGTCTGAAAACCCGATCGCTTACATCCAATGCTGAGCCGTCCGACTTCTTCGTAAACTCAAAATCAAACTTGAAATAGTTGCCTTCTTTGATTTTAAAAAGAATGTGAACGGTAACATCAAAATTTACTATGATAGGACTATCGCAATCCATGATTCTCTTATTATTTTGAAACCATAAAGAGCTTGGGTTCACAGTTGCAAGGATGCTCGTCAAACCCAAACTCTTTTCTATTTATATTTTGGGCAACTCAATGTTACCTGCCGCGGCTGCGAATAGATCCACCGCTGAATTAATCGCTTCCTGTGCTTCCTGTGCTGCGATCTGTTCAAAAGAAAGTAATTCACTTTTTAAAATATCCACTTCGCCAGCAAGAGCGGTTTTCCAATCTTCTGCGTCAAGAAATTGTCTGTTTTCAATAAGGTTTTTAGCACGTTCCTGAAACCCTTCTACGTACTGGTTTGCTGTGTCCTTTACTTCGGGAAACTTTGCGGCAAATATTCCGGTTAGGATGGCCATTAATTTAGTTCCTAATTCTTTTAATTGTTCCATGATAATTTTGAATTATTGATGATAAAAAATGTTGTGTACAGGCCGGAAGAGCTACTTCAATTTGCCCTTTTTCACCGGTCTTCTGTTTGCAAATCCGTCTTGATACGGCTTACTTGTAATAGCTTTCGACCTTTATAATCGGGAGCCATAACCCGGCAAGCAATCCACGGTATGTCTGCAGCTGCCCCGAATTAAGTGTCCCCACTTCCCGATGGTGGCTTTTGTACTGTAAAAAGTTCTTTTGCAATAACGCGACCTGCTGAGAAACAACGCTTCCGCCTTTGCGAACACCGTCCTGGATGGCAATAGCATTGATCTCACTTTCAACTGCAGCATAATCGGCCGCATAAGTGGTAAACTCTTTATCTTCTGCATTGATCATCTGCAGGTAAAGTGCATCGGTGTGCTGAGCACTGGCAACAACAGCTGCTTTAATGGCCGCATCTGCTGACGGCACAAACTGAACTTTGCAACTCACTATAAGTGCAATTAAAAGGACCGGGAAACATAACCTTAGTGTTTTCATTTGACTTGTTTTTATTTGATGAAAAAAATTATTTTTTTACTCCAATGAATAATATCTGCCGTCTGTTTCGAGGGCTATAACTTACATGCACCCAGGCTGGATTTTCTTTCGTGCCAAACTCCCATATCATCTGATCAAATGGAAGATCCAGTTCCTTAATCTTTTCGAACAATTGTGCGTTTGTAACACTTGGTGAAGTGATATCTGCTGCTTGGCCAATCATGTGTTGGCTGGTTTTAGAACTGCCAGGGATGATCTTATTTAGTTCTGGTGAACGGTAACCACTATTGACATGAATAGCTCCTACCTGCACCCGTAATGGCTCTAAAATATTTTCACATAATGCTTTTAGATTAGCGATAATATTTTCAGGTGGCGCAAACTGTGCTTTCAGTTTTGCTTCTCTTGCGGTCCTGCTTTCAACAAGTTCTTCAAGAGTGAAATGTGGTGTTAGGTTCATTATTCAATTATTTTGCCAGTGTCTTTATCAACTACTTCGCTTTCCTTTGGCTTCTTCCCATATAGCGGATAGTTTGGATTTATTGAATTGGTAAGCATCGGTAAACAGGCCGTTGCTATAGTTAGCACCCAATTCTTTATGAGTGTTCTGGCATCGCCTACAAAGAGATTATCTGGATTAACCAATACTGCCTGAAGGATCATTGCCAAGGCAACCTTAAGAACACTCCCTGCCTGTGTTGTTAAAAAAGGTTTTTTCATTTTAAGTCTTATTTTGTTGTGATCGTAATTGATGAATTTCTTCTCTTAATTGAAGCATCTGCTTGTTAGTGGTATCCTCTCTTTCTTCACACATCTGATTGTCTTTTCTCAGATTTATGATGTGCTGTGCCTGTGCATTCACTTGCTCCTGAAGTTGAGCTATAAGGCTTTTGAAACCCTCTATCAGAACAGTTTGCATTGCCACTGAAGTACCAAGTTTCGAAGCCCTTTCAGCTTTAAACCATGCAAGGACAGCACCAACAGCCGAGCCTACCACTACTATTAGCTCTACCCATTCTTTTGTGTTCATCGTGTGTCGGTTTTTATGTTAGCGGGATTAATGTTTGGTTCGATTATTATATTATATGCATGGAGAAGAAAGAAACCCCAAAGAATATATACTGAGTGCCCGCTTTGATGTCTCTGCCCGAAGCATAGTGTAAGAAATAAATACACCCCTACAATTACTCCTATTACCAATGACATTCTTGCAAACCTGTAGTTATCAAAAGCCCCGTATATCTTTCCCAGGCCGCAAAAAAATAAAGCTGTGCCACCTATTACGTTTACCATTTCACCGCCGCCATTAAAAGCCAGGTCCACACCAAGAGTAATTGCAGTAACGCCCCTGAGTATTAATGTCCTGAATAACCCAGGGTGTGTTTTTCTAACTCCAATCATCTTTAGTCTTTTTTATCATGGTTAAATGGTGGACGTATATCTTTTATCAATTCTGCTTCCCATTCATCAAGATTTTCCCATACATATTTCATAGCCAGAAATTTATTATAAGTGAAATCAATCCGATAAATGTTACAATCCATATTACTGCTGATAAATGAGCTATTTTCTTCGCTGTCTTTACACTGTGATCAAAATGTTGTCTCCTTTGATAAAGCATCCTCCATGCAATCAGCCATACGTCAACAAAGCCCCAAATCATTAATATCAATAAGGTTTTCATCAGTTATTAAGATTTGCAAAGTGGCAATCTCTTACCCATGATGGAATCACTATTGGTGTATCGATAGTCATTGTGCTATCAAGATCATTCCCTGCATAGCTTATGATATATTCCCTGCCAGGCGCCACTGGAAAACCTTCAAACGTCGAATCACTGCAGGATGGCTCAGTATCATAGAACCGAAGCTTCGTAAACTCACCATGGTTGATGTACACTTTTACACCCTCGATCGGCTGATAAGTGGTGTAGAATTTCAATAACACCATTGGCGGAGTTTCACCACCTGAGATTTCCTTTTGACAAGCAAGCAGTAAAATGAAAAATGGTAGTATGTAATAAAGCCATCTCATTAGTTGTAAACCCTTACTTCAAGTATCACCAATTGGAATGTGTCGACAGCTGTATTTGATAAGTTTCTCTGCACAAAAGCTATTGCCCCAGGTGTACTATACTCACCACCATAAAGCATTAATGGATTGGCCACATTACCATTGCTTACCAGCACAATGGTTTTGTTATTTACAAATTCATTACTCGACAAATTCATTTGGTATTGCCCTGCACCATTCCGGGCCCACGTTGGAGTAACAGAAAAATCATTTTGCATCAGCGTAGTCACAGAAGGAATACCAGTGCCAGTTTGCTCGATTACGGCAACGTATGATTTATAAGGAAGTGCACTACTGCTGAGGCCTTGCCAGGCGCTTCCATTATACCATTCAAATCTTGTTGTTGTGGTATTATAAATCAAAAGAGATGTGGCCGGGCTTGCTATCGCATTTCTTTGAGTCGATGTCATTCTGGGAATGAGCATTCCCTTAGCATCACTTTGAAAATCAGCAATAGCAGAAGGATTACAACTGTCAACGCCAACTTTAAAATCTCCAGTACTCTTAAACCATCCAGCGTGCCTAACAAAATTGATACCTCCACCTACAGTCACGTTTGGTTGAACTATAAAGTCAGTGAAAGTAAAATCCGGCCTATCGCCGAGAGTCCATGTATAGTTTCCCGCAACATTAAATGCTGTATGACCACCTGCGTTGACATTATTAGTTGCTATTGAGCCAATCGTAGGATTAATGTTTACAAAAGCTGCTTGTAGATTAATTGAGCCCCTGCTCGGCCCGCCTCCGTTTATATATATCTCCCCACCAGCGCCGGGTGCTTGTAAGTATAGCCGAAAATACCCTTGTAGATTGGTATAGTATTCACTATTGAGATGTCGAAAATCAAGCTTATTTGTAACTTGTAAGGGATTAGCCAACCTTGGGATAAATAGAGTTTTACCCAAAGAATCTAAAATGAACTGATTCATTCCATAGAACTTGTTATTAATAGCAAATGGCACTTTATAACCAGTGAGGCTGGTGGTATCAATACCTACCACACTGAACAACGATGTGTCATTACCCTTACGGGCATAACGTGCGTCAAACTTTGCAATGGTTGCTTTCTTGGTAACTCCTGCTTGTACTATTGGTAAAACGTTCGTTGCACCAATGCTGTCAGCTGCAGGCAGGGCACTGATTCTAATGCCCTGGCTGTAGATCTGACTTGTAAATAGAATGGCAATTAGCCAAATGAATTTTTTCATGACTTTAATATTCAGTGGTTAGAAATGTGCCACCCTCAGTCTTAATAGGAATGAAGTCTTCGGTGAGGATAGCATTAAATGGGATGCCGCTCCCCCCGATTAAAAAGAACAATCAAACAGGCCAGCTGGTGTATCAAATGGAACGGGCTGATCTTTCTGGTTGAATTTCACATCAACGTTCCAAACCACATGGCTTGTCATGTCCTCTTCAATTGGCGACTTAGGAATTACCGTACAAGGCTTATCACTAATTCTTGTCAGCGTTTCTGTTCTGTAGGCAAGATGCCAAACACTACTTTCCTTTATACTGTTGTAAAAAGGAGTATTTGCTTTCAATACAGGATCTTTATAGCTAACAAGGAATTTGTAACCGATGATGCGGGTTTCCTGATCACCATAACCAGGCACTTCCACCGGTGCACCGCCATCGCTGGTACCGGAAGTGTTTGGAATCACTTTTACAAGGCCATCAGCTTTACCGTCTTTCCATTTCTGGAGATTTTCGGGATCGGCTTTCAGTGTGGCCACGTAGTTTTTGTGAATAAAGGCAACGCCCCTTACACGTCCTAACTCAATGACATCAAGACACGGATCGCAAACAGGATCGAGTACTGATTGTTCGCACGGATTATCATAAACTGTGTATGACATTTGATTAAAATTTTAATTGTTTAACAATTGCATTTGGTAAAGCACTTCTTCAGGAAAGCACTTTCGATTGTGTAGTTGATTTTGAAAAGAAATTGTTCAGGTTTTAAGAAGAATGTAAAGCCCTGGAACTCTTCGTTGAAAACCTGCAGATCATTCAGGATAATTTCATTTATGTTGATGTTTGCCGCAAAAAATTGCAGCTGCTTTAATAGGTCCTTAGTAGCAGCTTCGGGGATGTTGGCTTGTATATGAATGGCCAATTCATCATTGGTAAGCTTCAGTTTATCACGCCGGCCGAAAACCACCAGACTGATCCTTGCAACATTTGTATCCGCAGGACGATCATCTCCGTAACCTTTGAAGTTCCCTGCTTTTCCAACGGTAATGCTGTTGATCCTGTGGTAGACAATTAGATCATAATCATCTTCTGGACCAACATATTGAGCTTCGCCGTTTTCATTTACATAGCTGGGTATTAGTTCAATCTGATCATCGCGGCGCCTTGGCAACTGCTGGGCTAAACAGATTACTTTTTTATTATCAAAACAAGGCTCGTGTAGTAGTCCTTTTACGAGCTCATCATTGATATACTTAACTATGTGTTTTAGATACGGCATTACTTTGTCATTTCTTCATTTACAAGCTTTTTCAGCTTATCGAAAGCATAGTCTTTTTCAGTGGTGGCCAGTGCCGCAATTTTTTTCTTCTTTTGCGATTCAACCCACTTCATTTTTTGTGCATTAAAAGGATTATTAAATCCAATTCCCCAACCGTTCGGCGTTGCTTTTACTGCCCAATCATTTTCAAGCTGCCTGGTAAGGCTCACAATTATTTTGGAATCTCCGGAGCGTTTATACTTACGCTTTCTAAGGCTTAAATAATTCCGGTTATAACTTCCGATTTGTGAACCATCAGCGGCTTGCCCTTTTTCATGGATCCGTTCAACCATCAATGCAAGAACATCAAATGCAACAGGCCGAAGGAGTGGCTTAGGATCACGCAACAACTGCAATTTTTTCAGCAGTCCCTGGCTTACTACACTGATATTTGATTTTATAGTGATCATGGCAAGGATTCCCTTGTAGCAACAACAGGATTACATTCAATGCAGCAGTCATCATTTTTCACCTGCAGTGCATCTACGCTTTCCTTTAATGCTTTTTCATACTCGATTGTATAGTGATCTTTCAGTTCGACAGCATTATCCCGGTCAATTGTTGTAAAGCGATTCATCCGGCTGCTGTAGCATCTTTCCAGCATTAGTTCAACACCTAAGAGATACATCCATACATCAGTAAACTCTTGTTTGTTAAAGCAAATAATGCTGTTGAAATCACACAATACGTTATACCTAATTTCAAGGCCGAAAACATCTGATGTTTGGGTTATATCAGCCGGTGTGTCAATAGCTGATTCACCGCCATGAATCAAAGGCTTACATTCATTATATACTTCACAAATACACTGATAGCACCGGTTCAATGTTTCTTTTGAAATTGCTGCTGAGTAAAGAGGAACATCGGTTGCATTAATGGCAACAAATAATTTTCTCACAGCGTATTTCCTTGATACATTAATAGTGTTTTTACCAGCAGTTGCATTTTCTTTAGTGAATGAATCCAGTTCAGTCCCATCTTCGTCAAAGAGCTTCACAGCGAGTAATGCTGTATCTACTGAAAGCGTTACGCAAAAACTATCTATACCAATCGCAACGAAGGAACCATGGCCACAACCCAGGTCTATCACAATGCCGCGATACTTTTCTTCCGCATCAAAAACAGTATCGGTATCGATATCAGGTTTTACTTCGGCAGCACGCTTGTTTGCAGTTATTTTATAGCGGTTGCGAAGCTTGCGGCGCAAGTCTTTTTCAAGTGTTATGCCTGCTCTGGTTCTTATATCATTCCAAAGAGCTTCAAAGCCTTTTTTTTCCGGTTCAGCAATTCTGTCAATGCTCTCCAGGGAAAGGCCTGCCAATTGGTTGATGTATATACCAGAAAGCGGCTCATCGCCGAATCCCTTAATACCGATATAGTCATAGAGGCATTTCAACTACTATTCCCTTTTCATTGCCTTTTGAGTAACAACAACATTCCAGTACATTGGAACAGAAGCTTTGCCCGTCACCTTTACAGCTATGTTATTACTGACAGCCGAGGCGGCAAAAGATGTTCCACTGACCTTTGTATCTGCAACAGTGGCCACCGTTTCAATCACTGATGCAAGGGTTAATGTTCCGGCAACTTTTGTATAGCGGTATGTACGTACACCGGTAACAGCGGCAACGCTGTCAGCACTGAAACCAATTGCTTTTATCACAATAGTTCCTACCTCATTGCTATCTACCGGCAAAGTGTAAATTGTTGTTGCGGTTGCATCCGTAGTTGTAACCTTTTTGACAATTTGCTCAGAAGCATTTCGGTTGATAAAGACCGATTGTGCAGAGCCACTAAGAGCGAGTGCAGATAGCAGCATAACACCAATTATTTTTTTCATGTTTTTAAATTGAATTGATTGAAAGAGTTTAAAAGAAGCGGGGTAACCAACCCCGCTTGTACTTACTACAAAATATTTTACGCTGTTGCGGTGATCTCGTAGCGAAGTGTACCGTTTGTGCCCAGCAGCGGATCGCCTGCCTGGTACATTTCAGGTAAGGTGAACAGCGAGAATTTCTTTTTCAGAAATACCTGCACACCTTCACTAACTGTGGTAGGAACGCCGTTGATTTCAACCTCTGTTGGGCAGTCCACTTCACGGATTTGTACGTCAAACAACAGGCGATCAAGGAAAGGCTGGGGTACAGTCAATTCATTCACCGGCAGTGCCATAGTGAATAATGCAGAATTAGCCAGCTTGCCGGCGAAATTGCCGGTCCATAAATTGCGAGTTAGTAAATGCACAGATCCCATTTCAAACACACCAACATTATCATCGCCCCAAATGGCGCGTGAATCCTTATCGAAATATACTTTCGGGAAGGCATCTGCCAAGGCTGCCATGTTGATACCCTGCTGGTTAGCCAGGTTGGAATAAAATTTCTTTACAAGATCAAGGTTCGCAAAAGCTCCACTACCAACTATGGCAACGTTTTCACCCATTTCATTTTCTCTCCAGTCGGTCATTAACTGGATTAGGGCATCCTGCATACCTACTGTGCCCAGGGTAAATGTTAATGCTGTTGCGTTCGCTGATCCGGTTGCCACATGGGTACCGAAATTGGTTGCCATTTGGGTTACCAAGGCTTCATTAATAGAGGCAAGAAGTATTGCACCGTACTCAATGAAAAGGTCATAAACCTCTTTCATGACATTCGTTTCTTTCTGCAGTTCCGCAGCACCGGATGCCGGGTTCAATTTCACAAACTGACTTGCATCAGTAGTGTATTGCCGTATCTGTGAATTGGAAAGGAAAAAGGATACTTCGCGATGAAGTAAACCAGGTACAGTAAATTCTTCGTAGGCCGGTGTGGCGGCAACTGCGCAACCTGCGTCATAATCACGAACCTCACTCTTCAGTGGACGTCTGCGAAACTTAACTTTTAAAGAGGTTTCATGACCGTCTTTGTATTGCTGACTCCATTTTACAGAATCATCCATACGGCTAAGCAACATCTGAAGGAAACCGAGAGGTGATAACTTACGGGCAGGATTAGTTCCGGCCATTGCTGCAATATGTTGCAGAATGGGTAAGGCATATCCGTTTGCCATTTTAAAAAAGTATTACGAGGATTTGCTTTGCTGCAGGCTAACCTGGTTGGGTTTCACTGAAAGTTTTCATTGCTTCCAGATTCAAATTAGCTACAGACTGATTGGTGCCATTAATTATTTGGCCGTTTTCAGCTTCAACCTGCCGCTGTTGCGAACTGGTCTGCTGATGGTTGGTTTGGTGCTGTGTATTATTAACAGCCAAGATTTTTTGGTGAGCCAGTATTTCATCAACGAGTGTTTGCGGAGTATACTTAGTATGATTGGCTCCGAGCAAGTTTGTTCCATCTTTCTTGCGAACGATAAAACTTCCTTTATCATCATAAGCAAATTCCGCATCTTTATCCTGAAGAGCTTTATTGATAATAGCATCGATGCTTGTAGTACGAATATCAGCATCGAGCGTATCATAAATTGTTTTTAATCCGCCATACATTGAACGCTTTTCAAAGCTGATCTTATCAGCTAGCCTTTCATCCTGCACTTTCTTCAAAGCTTCAGTATATGTTTTTTGTTCATCCTGCATTTTTTTCAGCAAATCGTCGATTTGCTTTTGCAGGGCGACCTTATCACCAGTTCCTGCGGCTGCTGATTTCTTAGCTGATAATTCCTTGATTTTATCAGTAAGTTTTTCGAATCTTTCAAAAGAAGATCTGATACCTTTCACCTCAGCTTTTGCAGTTTCATCCAGGTCCAACTCTTCGATAAAAGACTCCATTTTTTTATCAAAGGTGTTTAACGCCTGGGCTTTGTATTTTGGACCAATGACAGGATGATTATCAACCGCAGCATCTACGCTTAACAGGTTTTCATCAAGTGCCTTTATTAAATCACTGTGTAAAGTGATTTTTGTGAGGTCGGCATTTGATAAAATATTTACCAGATTGGGATCTGTTGCCTGTATGCCTGCTTTTGTTGCCAGATGTCGTAACAGCTGGCCAAGGTTTTTAATATCTGTCATATAAAAATTAAAACGATAATTAACTCAATTCAGCGATGCGGGCCAGGCCAGCATCAATCACTTCCTGCCTGGTTTCACCAAGTGTGATCTTACCAACAGCTTCTTTTGTTTTGGCCTTGGCAATTTTTTCAAGCACTTCAGGTACAGGTTTCAAACCTGCATCAGCTTCAGTGCTAATTGTTGCCGGAGGAACTGGCGACTGTATGTCGGCTGCAGGTTCAGAATTGGATACTAAAGCAGGGCCTTTATTTTCTGCCAATTGCGCTTCCAATTCAGCGATGCGGGCCTCCAGGGTTGTCTTTTCTTTTCTGCTTTCCAATTCAGAAAGTCGTCTAGTCAATTCGGCATTGCTTGTGCCCTTAATCCTGTCAGGTACTACAATTTCCCCGAAGTCGTGCCGCAATTGAGGAGGCAACTTAGAGTTTAGGCTTTCAAAGTTCTTTTTGGCACCCAGCTCTACGATTGTTTCTTTCATAATCGGCTGCTTATTGTCATCATAAAGAAGAGTAGTGCCGTCTTTTGTTACTGGAGTAAGGACCAAAAGTTTCTTTGCCATAAGGTTGCTTTTTTGATTGTCAAAACGAATTCAGCACAAATTTTACTATTTATATAGAATTTATACTCATTATAAATTATTTTTGGGGGAGTAAATGGGAGTAAATATGTCAGAAACCAACGAAGACAAGCCAAAACAGCATAAACTCAAAGCTATTCCTGCCGACGTCTACACAATTATTTTGGAGCAACAGGCAAAAAGCAAAATTGACTGCAAATGCCAGTTTAGTATTGAGCAAACAATTTATAAACTGATCAGGAAGGCTGTAAAACCTGAAGGCCAAACAATATCAATATGATTAATGAAAATGAAATAAGAGTGGGCAACTGGGTAAATGTGCCACATGGGAATGTATGCATTGATAAATTCTTAGATAATGGCGTTCATTTCACTGATGGATGCGGCGGAACGTTTCAATCACTTTACCCAATTGCAATTACGCCCGAAATCAAAACCGAGTTTTCAATTATTTTCTATGATCATGGGGTGCATTTCGATGAAGCCTCAGGAATGAAATTCTTTAAGTTTTATATCAACTCCTTTGATCTAAAATCAAAAAACAAAATCCTCTATTTGCATGACCTGCAAAATTTTTTTAAGGACAGGACTGGTAAGGATTTGATTGTTCAGGATGCCGCAGTTGAAAATCTTAAATATTATCGGTACCTCAATAAACCAGATGAGGAAATTCTGGAAATGGTCGAAAAATGTAGGGAGGAAACCTTAAAGCATGACTACAAAAGGCATCTATGGGTAGCTTTAAAAGAAGCTTATGGTTTTGGAGAAAAGATGAGTTCAAAGGAGGACATTCCATATATCCTGGAATGGGCATTACGGCTAAAATCCCTTATGAATGAAGGGAAAGAAACTACTCACGTAAACAGAACCTTTAAGGAGCGAATGTTAAGAATTATCCAGTATAGGACTAAAGCCATCAAAGAATATTTTAGATGGAGGTGGATCGTCATAGCACATAAATACCTTAAACCGAGGAGGTAAAATGATAAAACCGACAGAATTAAGAATAGGCAACCACGTAGCCGAAAGAGGTAGTCACGTGATTTATAAGGTTTTAGCGATAAATGAATATCACGGTGTGATGGTGAAATATTGGTCGTGCGGCGAAGGGAAAAACATCAGATTCAACAGATTGATGCCTCTTCTAATAAGAGCAGAACTTCTTGAGGCAGTAGGTTTTAAATATTATGCTTGGGAAGAGTTTCTGCAATACACTCATATGATCTGGCAAGGCATTATTGTAAGATTTCATGAATACGGGTGCTCAGTATTCAATATCTGCAAATGCGACAATCAAAGGCAATTTGTTGTTAGTGTAAAATATTTTCACCAACTTCAAAATTTATTGTTTCTTTTAACTGAAACAGAAATACCTTTTTTATAACATGGCACTGCACGTAATACCAGAATATGAAAAGGACTTGCACACTGAGGATCAGAACTGTATATGTGAGCCCAATTTTATTTTGGACGATGAAAGCGGTGAAATGGTTTGGGCACATCAAATCATAAACCCTGAAAAACTGTTTGAGGATTTTGTAACTTTATAAGCATGGAGACAATATTTACATATCAGCCGACGAAGGAAGAGCTGGACGAAATCGATGTTAACTACCCCGATTTCGGACTGGATGATTATGTTCATGATCTCTATAAAAGAGCCACGCAGTTTAATTCATCTTTCGAATACGAACGCCTGGTAGATCTGGAGCAGCTTTTTAAAATCCGTAAGGATGAGGATAAAGTAAATCATTATAAACAAATTCTGGAGCGGGATCATTTCGAAATAACTAATAAGATTTTTAATGAGTGATCTCATAATCTGCTGCAAATTCTTTTTCACTTAGCCTTATTGCATCTTGTACCCCTCTTCTTATTTCAGCTTCCTTCGCTGACGGGTTACCGGCTTTAAGTGATTCAATCAAATAGCTTTTTACTTCATCATAGTTTCCGTTTCTCATTTTGTCGGTCATGTGTGACAATACTTTTGCCGCATCTGCATCAAAATATTTTATGAGATGATCGAAATTTCTTACCCAGCTATTGTAAAGTGTATCAGTACGGTTTTCCTTTAAAGAAGTGTTTGATAGTTTGCCACCGAACTTTTCAAAAATTTGATCAAGGGTTTTTCGTGCAACAAATTCATTACCCAACTCCATATACCTGGTTTCAGTCGTGGTAAGATTTGTTGTATTTGCTTTATTTGAATTGTGCCATATCTCGTGCCATAGCGTGGCCATAGCCATCTCCTGTTCCAGACTTGAAGTTGTCGCCTTTTGAATGTTTTTCAGCGCTTCAGATACTAACCTGGCCTTTTCGCTACTCAACTTTATATTGCCGTTCATGTCGGTAGAACCATTTCTGTTTTCTACATGCGTAATGCCCAATGACTTGAAAGTAGTATTGTGAAACAGGTCCTTTATCGCATCATTGTTGTCAGTTAATATTTGCTTTACGTCATAAATATTATTGATCTCAGGATGGTTTGAAAGATCTATTTTATCTGAGTTTGTGACTTTTGGTTTTATCGG
>JADMIO011449856.1_pt1 | contig 19852 bp, 27 predicted proteins | sample 8958161 | NCBI WGS metagenome assembly JADMIO01 (sample SAMN16585339, study PRJNA669376) | soil metagenome | isolation source: Crop rotation soil | place: USA: Cullars Rotation, Alabama | collected 2011
GAAGCGCAAGAACTTGCGATGCTCCAGCAGCCCGGGGCGCGCCATTACCGCCCCCCGCTCAAAACGGGAAACTTGCGCGCACAACCCGTCATCTGTACCATGGTGGCTCCTTGAGGGCCTCACGGCCCGGTTTTGGAGGCGCCCCCTTTCCGCGAGTCTGTGGGGCGCCTTCGTTTTTCAATCGGTACCGTCCTCCGATTGCCCACCGCCGCCCCACGCCCGAATGATGCGCCTAAAAACTTTGTACTTGGCGCCTACCGAGGCGCCCTCGCGACCCGTGGCCGCCAGCTCTTCTGCCACTCGGTCCATCGCCACCCGAAGGTCATCGAGCCCATGCTTTCTGATGAGGTCTGGCCAGCGCTGCTCTAGCCACCCGGGAAGCTCGCCCAAGCGAAGCGCCCAATAAGTCTTTGCTGCAAAGACTTGGCTCTTTACCCACTGTGGGCCAAATTGCTTTTTATGCTGGCGCGCCGAAACGGGGGCCCTCTCGCCCCCGCTCGGCGCCCGGTCCACCACTTCGGTGCGAGGCATCGGCGCGGGGGGGCGCAGTGGCTCTTCTACCGTTATGGTGGTTTCTTTTGTCACTCTCGTCACCCTCCGAACGTACGGAGGGCCGACATAGGGAATGGGTGTGTCTTCGCTGGTGGGCACAGAGCAACTCCAACCCACCGCCCACTCCCCCTTGTTGGCTCGCGGGCCTTCAAGGGGGCGGGCAATGGGACCCGCTACATCACGCCGCGGGTGTTGGGGAGGGTTGCTACCGCTTGGAAATGTGCCCTCATGCCGCGAGCCACTTAGGCACACCGTTAAGGCGCGCAAGCTACAGGCGGCTACAGGCTGAGTCAAAAAAACTGCGGGGGGTGCGTCGCGGGCCGACGCAAGGCCCCCCATGCCGAAGTTAGGCGCCCAAGGTGCGCTAGCTGCCCGCAAGCGGCTTCCCCCTACCCCAGCCCGTTCTGCCGGAGGGAGTCAGGGAGCGTTTTCAGCCCCCTGGGAGCGTTTGAGCCGGGAACGGTCCGGCAGACCCGACACTACCCGCGAGCCTGTCAATGTCAAACCCTCAAAATTGCTCACATTTAACCACACCAATGGATTTAAGCCTGATTTCCGGTGGTTACAGCAATGTCTGGGCTGGCTGGTAAGCCAGGATTGGCCCGTCCCTCTCCGCGCCGCTGTGGCATTCTGACCATGTTGCATGCGCATTCCGCGCGTGCTAAGTCGGAATTCTATCTTGGGAGGCACCATGGCGCTGACAAAGGAACAACTGGAGATTCGAAAAGGGGGCATCACGGGTTCGGAGATTGGCGCGGTGTGCGGCCTCTCCCCTTTTGAGACCCCGCTAACCGTGTTTCTTCGAAAGAAGGGCCGCCTTCCTGGGCCAGAGGACAACGCGGACATCCGCCGCGGGCGTCACCTCGAGGCGGGCCTTGCAGCCTGGTGGGCGGAGGAAGTGGGCGCAACGGACGTGCGGGAACCTGGCACCCTCATTCATCCTAAAGACCCGCTCATTATCGCCACGCCCGATAGGGCCGCGCGCATCGCCTCGGAGCCGCTTGCTGGAGAGGTCAAGGCCCCGCGCTACACGGATGGCTGGGGCAATCCTGGAACCGATGACGTCCCCAAGCACATCTTGGCCCAGGCGCATTGGGAGATGGCCGTTTTGGAGGTGCAGCTGTGCCACGTCATCGCGCTTTTGAATCATGAGCTTTGGATTTACCCGGTTCGCTGGAGCCAAGAGTTTTTCGGTTTGCTCCATGACGCCGCGCACCGTTTTTGGACGGACCACATCCTAAAGGATGCCCCTCCCCCCGCTGGCCAGGGCGATGGGGAGGCCGTGCGCGCGCTTTCCCCCATCAGCAAGGCCGCCCATCTGGATGTGCGCACCCTCCCCTCCGACATTGTGGCCGTTGTGGAGGCTCTTCGCAGCCTGCGCCCCCAATGGAAGGCCATGGGGGCCAAATACGAGGCCATAGAGAACCGCCTCAAGCAAATCATCGGGGACGCCTCGGGCCTAGAGACCCCGTGGGGCAGGATTGACTACCGGAACAACAAACCCAGTAAACAAGTGGACTGGAAAACTTGTTTACAAGAAGTGCAGAATGCAATAGCCCTCAAGGCGAGCGTGGACCCGACTTATCGGGCGCTACATGAAGAGGTGTTGGAAGTGGTGAGGCGCAACACGGTTGAGAAGCCAGGGGCCAGGCCGTTCGTGGTCCGGTTCAAGGAGGCAGCGTAAATGTCAGCCAAGTTAGCAAGAATCGATAGTGCCCCCGCGCCTAGCGCGCTTTCGAGGTTTCAGCCCGAGAATCTAGAACAGGCCATGAAGGTAGCGGACGTGCTTGCTAGGTCCGGCCTCCTTCCCGAGCATCTTCGCGGAAAGCCAGCGGACGTGCTTGCCACCCTGATTGCTGGCGCCGAGATGGGCCTAGGCATGATGCAGGCCTTCCGGGCCATTTATCTGGTCAAGGGCAAGGTCGGCTTTTATGCCGACTTCATGCTAGCCAAGGCCAAACAGCACCCGCGCTGTGTTCGCTTCGACATGGTGGAGAGCAATAACGAGCGGGCCACCTTCGAAACGGAGGAGGTGGGCGGAAAGGTGACGCCCCTTACCTATACGCTGGCGCAGGCGCAGGCGTCGGGTGCAACCCGAAACCCGACCTATGCGGCGCACCCAGAGGCGATGCTGAGGGCCCGCTGCATCTCCGCTCTCGTGAAACTGGTCTATCCGGACGCCTTCTTTGGGGCCTCCTCCATGGAGGAGGTTTCGGAGATTGAAGAGCGGGAGATAAATGCGCCACCCATCAAACAAGAACCCAAGGAACCCATAAAACCAGCATCCGGGGTTGCTGGCGCCCTGGAAACCTTGAAGGCCAGGGCGGCGGCTCCGCTTGTGGTGGACGTGGCTGGCCATGAAACGGAAGAGCAGGCCAAGGTTAGGGCAGAGGTTGCGGCATCGGCAACCAACGTCCCCCGCCTTGAATTCGGTGACCCCTCCATGAAGGGCACCCCGCTTTCAGAACTGACGGCCGGGCAGCTGGCGGACTATCTCGAAGAGGCGCGCCGATACGTGACGGAGTTTCCAAAAAGCAAGTGGGCGGGGGCCATGAGGGCCCAGGCGGAAGCGCTCTCTTTGGAGCTGGAGGCCAGGCAGGCGGAACTAAAAACCTAGCCCGCATTCAAAAGGTGCGGTAAGTGAATGCGACATGGCGAAAATGTGCATCGTACCTGGCTGTCCCAATAAACCGTATGCGCTCGGCGCATGCCGAAAGCACCACCCCAAAATCAGGGAGATGGTGCCAAAGACGGGCACGCCCAGAGGGGCGCGGGTGCTTGCCACCCGGATTTCAGATGAAGCAAGGGCCCGGCTGGTGCGGGCGGGGAAGGGGACCGTCTTTGGCTCGGCCTATCTTGTGGCGAGCCGGATTTTGGAAACCATCACCCCGGAAGAGGCGGCCCGGTTCCTGGAAACGGAGGATGAGCCGGTCAAATAGGCGAGATTGCTAGGTTTGCGGTGTGGAATACGGACGTGTTGACAGAGAATTCTAAATGGCGTAGTCTTCTGTTCATGGACGCGGCACACAACAAGGGAGCGAACATGAAGATAGCTGCAACGGAGTTGGCTCACGCGCTAGCCAGATACGAGCTAACCGGGGACCACGAGTGGGACAGCCATCGCATGGACCCGAACGCGGATTGCCCGGCCTGCGCTGCGCACAGGATTCTCGTCGGCGTCCCGGCGAACGTCGGCGCCGACGCCGCTCTGTCATGGCTCTACAAGATGGCCGCACACCTTTCTTCGAAGCGCGCGTGGCAGCTGGACTGCTCCGAAGTCGAGTGCGACTGCTAGACCCCAATGACCAGGCGGGGCGGGGCAAGCCTGGTCCCATGTAGCACCGTAGTTTTCACCTACTCGCGGAGGTGACACCCATGGAAGAGATAGCGCAGGAGCCAGAGGTGAAACGCCCAAGGCGCATCACCCGTAAAGAGTGGTATCGCCGAGTCAATGAGACGTGGCCCGATATCGTGCCGGCCCTCACGTTCGAGGAAGGCGCCAGGGCGGCGCGGCGCCTCTTTCGTTTCGTGACCGGCCGCAAGTTCGAGGGCAAGGTCATTGAGACCAGTGGCAGGCGCTACAGCGGGCGCGTGGAATATCGCTTCATCTTCGTCAACCCTGAGCGCGGCTGGAAAGAGCTCATCCACACCATGAGCCACTACCTCCTGCCCATCGGCCATGGCGGGGAGCACGCCAGGCTAGAGCGCCGGATGATTAAGGAGGTAATTCGACGCGGGTGGCTCGAAGGAAGACTAAAGAGTGAGCCCAAGCCAGGCCCCACCAAGGACGAGCTTAGGGCCGCCAAGATTGAAAGGGCACAGGCCGCGCTCGTTCGCTGGGAGCGCAAGCTCGCCCGGGCGCAGCGGGCATTGGCCAAGGCGCGTCGAAAGCTTCGCAAGTTCGAGGGCAAGTCATGAGCGGCCACAGAATTACGAAAGCGCTCGCTGAGGCGCTACGGCCCCCCGTTTGCCAGTTTGTGCAAGAGCGCAGCGATGGGCTCAAAGTCCACTGCGGGCAGCGGAGCGTCGCCAAAGTTGGGGGCCAGTGGCGTTGCATCGTTCATCTTAAGGCGGGGGCGAACCCGTGAACCCCCTCCCTCACTACATGGACGATGAAGCCCTAGCGAAGTGGCTTCGCGAAGAGCAAACGGACGAAGACCGTAAGGCCGTCCGTGAGGCGCTCGGACCGGCATGGCCCACGCCATTGGGCGGGCCCGTGACGGTCAAACTTCGGGTTGTGGCACAGCCCTCGATTGAAGAGCTGCTGGGCCTGCCGAAATGGGACGAGCCAGAGGCGCCGCTAAGTGAAGCACTCATGGAGTTTGTTTTCGAAACCAGCCTGAGGAGGGCCGCATGAAACGACAATTGAGCAGGGCAGAGCTATCCGCCGCGTATGACCGAAGGCTTTATAAATGGACATCCATCACGGCGCTTAGGGACATGGCGCTTCACATCGGGGATTTTCAATCTGCCGCGCGGCTGCAGCGGCGCATTGACGCCATTGAGCGGCAGTTTCGCCGCATCTTCGCTCGCGTCGAATGGCAGAAGCTCACCAGGGCGGTGGCGTCGTGAGCAAGCAAGACCAGTAACCACCATAACAACAATTATTGTAACCTATAAACCAAGGCGCGGGGGCGCGAGCATGGCAAAAACAGCAAAAGAGACGAAGGAACTTAACGCGGCACTGGACAGGCGAAACAACTCCATCCGGGAGTACCTTGAGAACGCCAAGAGAAACCGGCATGAGATTTTGGCGCCGCTTCTGAAAGAGAAGAGCGACCACCTAAGGCAGGCTGGCGCGCTGGAGGATTCGGCCTGGCGCACAAGCAAGGAAGGCGAGCGGGACGCCTTTCGCGCGGATGCCCAGGAACATCGGGCCAAGGCGGCGGCGGTGGACCTCCAGCTTACGGCCTACGAAGAGGCGGACGCTCGCTATTATGCGGCGCTCAAATTGGAGGTGTTGCCCGGCGCCACAGAGCCAGAGTTGCCTGATTTTAGGGCCATCATGGCGCATGCGCTGGCCCAAGGCCCAAAGAAGGGGGGCGGCCATGCTTAGCTTTTTCCGAAGAAAGAGCCCAGATGAGCTGTGCAAATGGTGCAGGCGCGACTTTGACAAGGTTCGGTGGGGGAGGGACTCTTTTTTCCCCAAGCTTTGCGCCGATTGCACGGACAAGGCGAAAAACCCCGAATGGGAGTATCGGGCGCTAGGGGAGTTTCCTGCTGAATTCCGCAAATGGTCGGGCTGGCAAATGCGCGCAATCCACCTCCCATCCGCCTGGGACCTTCAGGAAGCAGTCATCGAGGTCAACGAGCTTAGGGCGCAAGCCATGGCCCTTTTTCTGGACAACAAGCCAGAAGAGGCAAGGGCCAAGGAAAAAGAGGCGCATGAGCTTCAGGCGAGAGTCAATGCCGCGTCCAAAGACTTGGACGAAGCCGGCAAGGCCGCACGGGAGAAATACGGCCTATGACGCCCCACGAAATTGGCGAGCGGCTCCACAATTACGAGCGTCTTTGCCGGCGGCTTTTCCACGCGGCTTGCGCGGGGGTGGAGAATTGGCCCGAATACAAAATCGCCAAAGCGCACTTTTCGCACCTTGAGCCAGCCGCTTTTGTGGACCGGCGGAAGACAACGGAGGAAGTTCCAACGCAGGACCCAACCAAAGAAAGAAGCCCATGAAGATATTCGCCCTCTCACTCACTCTCGCTACTCTTTTCGGCTGTAACAGCGGGCCCGCCTGCGCTGATGCGACTAAACAAGCCGCCTTCGTCCGAACGTGTACCGACACCTCTGGGCATTCTGACTACTGCCAGTGCACTTGGGATTATCTGGCAGAGCGCCACACGTGCACGGACCTAGATAAGGGCGCCTTTCCGGCTTCCACGCTTTTGGATGCCTGCAATGCATGCGCGCCCAAGTTTGGCGGGGTCTGCAATCCGTGAGCGCCGACCTTGTTATCCAGCTTCTTTCGTCCGTGTGGCCAACCGGAATCCCGCCCGAGGACTACGGGCAGGCTGTTGAGCGGATTGCAGCCATGGGCGGCCTTTTGCGTCCACCCGAGGGGAAGAGGAAGCGCCAGGCGGTGCCCGTTGCGCCCGAGGGCGCCGCAACAGAGCCGCACGCAAAAAGAGGCCCGACCCCTGGCGACCGTGGGGGCAAAAAGGAGCGGATTTTGCGCGCGCTTTCGGAGGGGCCCGCCGACACAACTGAGTTAGCCAAGAAAGCGGGTGTGAGTCCGAGCTATGTGATGATGGTGCTCAGGGCAGCGGGGGCCCGCTCGGAGTCCCAATCCAGGCCTCCCAAAGGGCGCGTTTTTGTGTGGTATCCGCTCGGCCATGTGCCGCCCCCAAGCAAAGTCGCGGCCATGCCACGGGGCCCAGCGCTGGAGGGTGCAATCCGAAAGGTGCTTTCGGCCGATGGCCCAACAAGCGCCACGAAACTGGCCAAGAAACTTGGGGCGGGGCGCGATGCCGTGAGGGCGGCGCTCAAAGAGCTGGGGGCTATCAAAAGCGGAAAGACGATGGCCAGCAAATGGTCATTACCCGAATAAGGAGGGCGGATGCCCAAACAAGCGAAGCACCCAAAGCTGTGCCAGTGCGCATCCTGCGTTTCTAAGCGCTATGGCGCTTGGCTCGATAACTTGGAGAGCTTCAAAAAAGAAGGGGGCGGGATTCTGCCCTCTAGCCCTGAACAAACCGTGATGGTGCCAAGCTATCGGGTGCGTTCTCACTACCGACGAAACCCGCGCCACATGACGAAGGACCCTGGCCTAAGAAGCTTGGTCCATGACTACCTGGAGAGCGCCACCAAGGTCCGGCTTATGAGGCGAATCAAGCGGGCATAATGGGCGCATCGTACACGACACCTTCGACAATGTAGCCGGACCAATGGCCCGGAATGGTAACCAGATACTCGGGCCAAACGTTCTTGGAATAGAGGGTGAAGCCTTCATCCAAAACGCCCCCGAAGTGCTCAAAGAGAAGGGGAGCGGCGTCGAAGTTGGGTAAATAGCCGTCATCCGGCTTCGCAAACCATAGCTCAATGCGGTGGGGACCTCTGGCCTCTAGATGCTCTGGCGTTTGGTTGGGGCAAAAAAGGGAGAGGCCCATTCCATAGCGCCCCTCTTGCGCCAAGTAATGAGGCAAAAGGGCCAAGAGTTTCTTGGCCACTTCACCACTCCCACCGCGCGCCTACAAAAGCACTCCAGTCTTTGGTCCCCCGCATCTCCCCTCTGGCAAAAAGGGAGGCGTCCTTGGCCACCTTCCAGCCCACTTCGGCACTGGCAAAGGCGCCCTTTTGGGTAGAGAAGCCCCCGCCCGCTTCTAAGTATCCGCGAGAGGTTGGAAGTAGGGACACTCTTTGAAGCCCCGCCTCAGTCTCTAGGAGCGGGGCATCTAGGGGCCCATGGGGGCGGCCTCTTTCGTCGGGTGCGCCGCCTGCGTTATGGGTGTTGCCGCCACGGCCTGGGGTAGATACTTGGAGAGCACCACCCGGGCAATGGCTGGCGCAACGGTTTGCGCCCCTTGCTCCAAAAGCGAAAGCACCCCGCTTTTGACTTGCGTCCTAGAGCTGGTGAGCTGCCATCCGCCCAAGGCTGCCAGGGCGCCGCCCACCACAAGCTTTGCGATGTTGAGCCAAAAGTTTTGGGGATTGGCAGTGGCGGCGGTTTCCAAAAGAGGCTCAATCGCCCCAAGCGCCGCCAAAAGAACGCCCGACACCACCACCCCCACCGAAACCTTCCCCTCAAGCGTCTGGGCCCCACTCGCCAAGGGGTCTGTTGCGCTGGCCATAGGTGCACCTCCGTTCAGGGTTTTAGCGCGCTTTGGGGCCCAGAGCACCCCCCATCCATTGGGGCAATTCCCCTCCATAGGAGCGATAGCGCACCAAAACGCGGGTGACGTAGTTTCCATTGGCCGTAACTGCGTTGATGGCCACAAGGCGCGCGGTGGGGAAGGTGGGGCCCCGTATTTGTAAAAGGGCCTTGTGTACTGCCCACACGCCCGCGTTGTAGGCGCCAATGGCGGCGGGCCAGTCATTGGAAAAGGCGCCTAGGGCAGGGGAGAGCACCTTGCCCGCCGCATAGTCGATATTTTCCTCTGGCAGCGCCCAAAGGGGGATGCCGTCCGGCGTCACTTCCTGGATGAAAGCCTTGTGGCTCCTGTCGTCAATTTGCATGAGGCCATGCCCATGGCCCCCATCGGCTCGCCCAGCTGGGCCCTTTTTGTCTAGGCGCTTGGACTCCCCGCACTCGCTCTCCGCGTCGCAGATGGCTGCCAAAAGGAGCGGCTCAATGGAATGGCGCGTCCCGCTTTTGTAAAAGAGGGGCCAATAGCGCTGGGCGCGCATGGGCAATAGCATCGGCGCGGGTGGCGGATTCTGTGTCAGCGGGGGCCATGCGTTCCGGGTCGACCGTGAGAAGGTAAATAGGGCACTAGCGCCCCCGCATTCGCTTGTTCCAGGCCCAAAGGGGATTAAGCCGCATGCGAATGGTTGGGTCCGGAGGCGGCTCTAGGGTTGCGCGGATGTCCGCCGCACGCACATCGGACACTTCCCTATGGTACGCCTCGTCTCCAAAAAGCTGGCGCTCTAGGGCCTTTCGTAGCGCCCGCATTTGCTGGCGCGTTTCCCTCATGGCCTCTAGGTCTGCCTCGAACGTCGAGATGCTCATGGCGACACCTTGGGTGCGCGCTTGGGCGCAAATTGCATGAGTTCCCGCTGAACGGCCCAAAAGGCCTTCCCGTTCTCTGAAACCTGCGCATGCCCCTCTTTGGCCAGGGCCTCCAAGCGTTCTTGGAATTTGTCCCTGTCCGAGATGCGAAGTTGCTGGACGTCCAAAAGCTTGTAGGTGAGCCAGGCGATGACGGCGCACAGAAGGCCGATACAGTAGTAGAGCCCCTGACGTGAGAGGCCCTCGCCTATGGCCGATGGCCCTACGGACTCCACCCGGCATCCGCCGCAGGAAGGGGTGGGGGCCCATCGCCAGCGCACTGCTTAAGGCCCGCGATGAGGGCCAAAAGGAGCATGCCGGCGGTGCAGTAGAGAGCGATTTTGCGCTCGGTGTCATGGCGTCGCATAGGCTAGTTGAAAACCGTCCATCCCACTTTCGTAGCGCCCGTGCACGCCGCATTGGCGTTGATGGTAAACGTGTTGGCCCCCGGCACCACCGACTTGATAGAGGTGCACGTGGCGTCGGTTGCTTGCAGCACGGCATGGACAATGCTCGTGGCTGTAACGGTGGTGTTGGAGATGGTGACCGCCGCCGCCGCCGCATCGATGGCTGCTTGGCCCGAGGGCTTATTCACCGTCGCATTTCCGGGCGTGCCGCTAGAGTCGGTAGCGGCAAAGGTGATTTTCTGGCTGTCAATAAGGGCCAGGCTGAGGCCAGTTGCAGAAAGCCGCATGTCGGCTGTGCTGCCCGCGTTGACCTGAAAATACAGGGTGGAGGTGCCGCTCCTCAAAATCGCGTCGTTTGATGTGAAGGTGAGGCCTGCCGTTGCAGGGGAGGCGGCGGGATTTCCCCAGCCCAAAGCGTTCGCATAGCCGTCATCCTGAACGGCAAATTTCTCGGTCCCGTTGTTTTGGAAGGAGGCAAGCTGCGTTGACCCAGAAATGGCCCCGCTCGTATTCACCACAAGGGCGGTGTTGGTGCCTGAGTTGGCGATGCCGGCCGTCACAACCACGCCCTTGGTGGTGGAGTCTGCCTTGAGGGTGGTTGTGCAGGCGGTGGAGTTTAGGCAAAGGGCGTTTCCTGCCAACAGTGAAAACCGCCGCGCCCTGCAAATGGCGTTTGGCGCATCGCAGTTTGGGGCGGTGGGCTGCGCCAAGGCCAGGGCCGGCAACAGCGAAAGCATGCAAACAAGTAACCTTGTCATATGGCCTGTCCACCCACGGAGGTAAACCCATCAATCCGCAAAAGGAGGTCTGTCGCCCCACCCGACACCGTGACGGATGAGCTAAGCCAGTTAATCAGCGCCCCTAGCCTGGATACGTTCTGCAAGGTGGCAAAGGTTTTGGCTGGAAGCGACGTTGCATCCGTCATGTCCAAATCCAACTCGGGGCAGCGGGTCCATACTTGCTGGAAGGGGTTAAACACCCAGCAAAGGAAGGAGCCTGCGCCCGAGAACGTCTGACCCGTCCATGGGTAGACCGACACCACAAGCGCCATGAGGTTAGATAGAACAAGCCCATCCCCAGCCCTCGGGTTTCCCTGGCCTGGGTCTATTTGGCCCGGGGAAAAGTTGCTGGAGAGCGTGGTGGGCGCCGCTGGCGTGGCGGGACTTCGCGTCAGCGCCATTCGCTCCACATAGAAACTACTCGGCTTCGGTCCGCCCTGGGGCATGGGTTACTTTTCCTTTCAGCGCCTTTGCAAAAAGGGCGCGCTTTTCTTCCTGGGAGATGGGTTCTTGTTCGGGGGCTTCCTCCTCTTGAACATCCCCACCGAACGCATAGCCTTGGGCATCAACCCGACCGCCGCACTCATGGCAAATGCCCCTGTGCGCTCTTTTCTCATTCATGACGCATCTCTCCTAGACTCCATTGCCTGTCCCGGCGTCTGGGCTCGGCTTGAAATCTTGAGCTTGGACATGCCCGCCTGAGTGGGCTTGCCCATTGCGCCAGGCCCCGTTTGATTCTCAGGCGCCTTCTGAGAAGGCCTTTGATAGACGGCCTGGGCGCCCATGATGGCCTTGGGGGTCAGCGTCCCATCCACATCGCCACCCATGAGCATCGCCAGGGCCATTTTGGCGCGGTAGGGCACAGGTTCCTTACTCTCCGTTATCTGGCGCAAGGCGGATTGCACCATTGCCTCGTGAAGCTGGGGGTAGACGGTTTTTACCGCCTCCACTTCCTGGGGAACGAGCGTCCCTTGTGCGGCGTGCTGCAAAATGGAAGTGGGTTGATTGACGGCGCCTAGGTATTTCTCAAAGCGCCACTCTTCCTCACGGGAAGGCTTTAGCTCAAAGCCGAGCGGCCCTGTCTTTTGGACAGAGGGCGCCTTGCTCGCCAAAAAGGCCACGGCCCTAGCGGTCGCCACTTGCATGGCCTGCTGTGTTTTGGGTGCGTGGTCGCCCATGCCATCGGTGGAGGACAAAAGTTGCTGCTGAAGCGCGGTGGGGTTTTGGGCCAGGGCCCTTATGTGCGCGGCTCGCTCGCCCGTGGTCTTCCCGATTCCAGAAAGCTTCAGTGCGGTAGGCACCGCGCCTGCCTTGGTGCCCTTCACAACGGAGGTAACGAGGTCGTCCACCTTTTTGGCAACGGAAAGGTTGGCCCGCTCGAATTCAGAAATGGACGCAACGGCCTCTGGGATGGTGGTCGCGCCCGCGGCCGCACGGGCATCTTGTGCGATGGCTGCGACCGTCTTTCCGACGGCGCTCCTTACCCCCTCGTGGGCAAGATAGCGGCGGACCCCGCCCACCCCGCGCGCAAGCACCCCATGCCCAAAACGCTTGGCGAGTTCTGTCCCAAGGCCAAGGGCGGCGCCGCCCGGGATGCCGTGCGTTGCGAAACCCGTTAAGGCGGAGAGGATACCGGAGAGCGAAAGGAGGTTATTGGCGTGCTGGCGAGCCGCGCCCTTTTCGGCCAACTCTCCCACCGTGGCCGCAACATGGTATTTGCGGTTAATGGAGCGCCACTCTTTGCCAAGGCTGGACGCGGAAAGGGCGTCATCCAGTTCCTTGGCAAGCACCGTGCGCGCGTCGTACAGGGCATTTTTAAGGTAGCTTGAGGAGGGGTCATAGGCACCCCGAAGGCCCCTTATCTCGGCATCCAATTCCTTTCGGATGGTGTGAAGCTCTTTGAGCCCAAAGCCGCTGGGGGGATTCTCGAGGCTTCCCGAAATAACTGTGTCCTCTGTGAATCGGTCCCCCCACTTGGACACAAATTTGCGAAGGGAATTCGCAACGCCTTCCCGAAGTGGATTGTCCTCTAAGGGCGCGATGACTTCCTTTTCAAGCCGGGTGGCGATGTCAGAAAGGGGCTTAGGCTTTGCGCCGCTGGCGATGGCCTTATCCAAAAGCTGGCCCTGCTCAGAGGCGGCGGCGTCCATGACGGCATCCGCCCGCTCCGCAATCTTGGCAGGGGTGGAGAAGGGGGCGCTAATGCCCAATTCTTCCGCCTCGCGGCCAAGCTTGGCCACCCCATCCGCCCCGATGCGCTGATTCAGTTTCCGGATTTCAGCGGGCGGCGCGAAGGTGGATTTAACCGCGGCCTTCCCCTCCAATTCGGGGAGCCACTCCGAAAGCTTCTTTCCAAGGCCGCTGCCAACCGCCTCTTTCCCCAAGGCAGAGAGAACGCTTCCCCCACCCATAAGCCCCCCGCCCAAAAGAGCGGAGAGGCCCACTTCCTCCATAGCGGACTGCGCCGTTAGGTTCGGGTCGCCTAGGGCCGCCTCGTGCACGACGTGGCCAGTTCCATAAAGGCCACCCTCAACAGCGCCCGTCGCAACGCCTTGGGCGGCGCGCGTGGCAACACGGCCCGCAACTCCGCTTGCCTCTGGCAAAAGGGCCTTGGCCACCTTGCTGGCAAGCCCACCGGCTTCCGAGATGAGAGAGGGCGCCGCCAATTCCGCCGCGCCTTGCGCCACGGCCCGGGCGCCCATGGGCAAGGCGGCGGCGCCACGACTAAGGATAATGGGTGCGGCGATGCCTAGGCCCTCGCCCACAACGTGGGCGGTGGGGTTGGCCTTCTCTCGCGCGGCGATGTTCTCAGGGTCAACGCCTAGGGCGGTTTCCGCTAGCGTTGAGGTGCCAAGGGTGAGGGTGTCGCCCGCCCCCTCGAGGCCCGTGAGAATCTGTTGCCCCGTGGTGCCGAATTCGGCTTGAAGCCGCTCCGAGTCGTTTAGGCCAAGCGCGTCCGCCTCTTGGGGGGAAAGAAGCCGGCTTCCTCCAGGCTCCGTGGCGGTCGTATCCAACTCAAGCGCCTGGGCTTCCTGGGGGGAAAGAAGGCGCGGCATTTAGCGCTCCACCCACCCTTGGGGCGTTTTGTAGTAGGTGTGGCCGTTTTTGGTTACTGGCGGCTCGGTGGTGCTGGGGGCGCCAGCCGCTGCGCTTCCCATTTGTGGGGGCGGGATGCCCCGCACGCGATAGGCGTTTTGCGTCGTATCCTCCACCTTTTTTTGGAAGGCATCGAGGATGCTAAGTGCGGTCGAATTTCGGATGCCAAGCCCCGGCTTAAACAGCATGGATTTAAATTGCTCCACCTCAGCGGGGCGAGCGACAGAATCGGGGTCCTTTAGCTTCGCCATGTCCGTGGCGATTAACTCGAGGTCCTGATTGAGCAGCTCATTGTGCGGCCCGAATGCCTCCCAGGTTCCCGAGGCGTCCGTTGCAGACTTGTCCTTATCGGAGATGGCCGCCTTGAGCCTGCCTAGGGCATCCATGATGTTGTTTCGGCGGTCCTGCACCTCGGTAACCGTCTCTTGGAACTTCTTTTGAAGCTGGGCCGCTGGGCCGGTTGCGCCCGCATTCGCGGCAGAAAGAAGCTTGGCGCGCGCCTCCATGGCATCGATGCCAAGCTTTGCGCGCTTCAGATACGACTCTTCGCGGGCCTGGTAGGCTTCTTTTTTGAAGCCGGCCTGAAGGGCCTGCACCTTTGCCTGTGCCTCTGGGCCAGCATACTTGGAGGCCACCATGGCAATTTGTCCCGCCAGGGCATCCTGCTGGTCTGCCCGAGCAAGCCTTGCCGCCTCCTCTATGGAGTGGCCCTTTTGCACATAGGCGGAGAGCAGGCCCTGCTTTTTGCCAAGGTTGGCCTTCTGCGCATCGATGTCTTTTTCTATGGCGTCGTTAATGAGTTTGAGCGCCTGGTTTTCGCCCCCACCGAAGGCCTGGCCAATGCCACCCAGAATTATCCCCAGCGTCGCAGCGATTTTTTGGCCCGTACCCTTGTTTTGCCAAAAGGCCTGTGGGTCGATTTTGGAGGTCGCGATGTCGTTTGTGAGCCTGTCAGCGGCGGCCTGGTTTTCCTGCCAACGGGTTTCCCATTCCTTGGCAATGGCTTGTCGGCGGGCCTCTGCCTCTTGCTGGGCCTTAAGCTGTTCTTGGGAGGCCCTCGAGGTGAGGTCAGCCAGGCTTTGCGCGGCCTGGCCTTGGGCCTTGGCTGAATCCGCTATCGCCTTGTCATACCCGGAAATCCCGACACCGCCCCCACCAACACCAGGGCCCTGGCCGCCCATGGGAGCGGCGTTTGAGGGTGGGGGAGGGGTGGATATGCCCCCCTCAGGAGCGGCCGTCATATTGACGCCAGGGACCCCGCCATTTACGGGGGTCATGTTCGCGCCGGATGGGTCTTCTGTGGCAGGGGGCCTCTCGATGGCCTGGGCGATGGGCGATGCCGGACTGAGCGTGTTGCGGTAGGCATTTACAAGCTCATCCGTTTTGTCCGCCACCCCGGTTGCAAACCGACTCCATTTCGAGGGCGCCTCGGGGCGAGGCCCCGCGGTTCTAGCCAGCTGAAGGGCAAGGTCTGTGCCCTTCGCTGCCTTCTCTTGGGGACTAAGGCCGGACATATCGACAAGGCTTCCAGACATTGCCCCAAGGGCCGGAATCATGGACTCACCCGGCGCAAGGGCATTGCTTGGGACGTGGGCGTTTGTCCCGTTCGCTAAATCCGTGACATCCACAACGGGCGGCGGCTCATAAACAAGGGCGTCCTCTTTCCTTACCGGTCCGCCCTTGGCAAAGTGCTTCACAATCTGGTCTAGCGTCTCAGGCCGAAGGCCCTTTTTCGCAACCCGGAACGCAGAGCGGTCGCGAGCATCCCGCACGAAAAACCCGTGGTCATCCTCCTTAATCAGGGAGATGTGCTTTAAATCCACGCTTATGCCGCCTTCCGATTCTTTTGGCGGATGGCCTCCACAAACGCCTTTGCCTTGTCCGGCGCGTCCTTGGCCTTTGTCACCGAGCGAGGCAACACAATCTCACCAGGGCTAAGCATGGCTGGGACCACATCGAAGGCCTTGGAATCTGTCGCGCCGCCCTTGGCATAGCCTGGCACCACTCCGCCCATGGCCATGCACACGCAATCAGACTTCATATGCCCACAGCCCGGGCAACGGGTGTCCCCCATAACGGAAACTGTGCCTCCGTGCGCATACTGCTGGCCCGCGCCCGTGTAGAAGCCCCCGCCGTACATGGTCGGCCCTGCCGGCTGTGAATAATAGGAAGGCGCGGCCCGCTGCCCGCCCCCACCGCCGCCTCCGCCACCCCCAAGCCCGCCTAGCATTGAACTCATGCCGCCCGTAGCAAAGGCGCCGCCGATGCCCGCCGCCGCGTTGAGAAGCTTTCCACCTATAGCGTTATCCTGGGCGCCCTTAAGAGCGCCTGCCCTGGCCTGGTCATAGGCCATGTTCATTTGAGCAATCTGCGAATTCAGGTTCGTTTGGCCGCCCAGATTCTGCAAGGCAGATTGATTTAGGGCCCCATACATGGACTGGTCCTGCCCACGGATGCCGGAATATCCGCCATACATGTTGTTTAACAAATTGCCGAGCATGCCGGTGTTGTATTGATTCTCTTGCGCCCGAAGTAGCGAGCCCTGACCTGCGCCCATTTGACGCGCCTGCGCGGCCTGGTTTGCTACCATGCGCGCGGCGCCCGGGTTGTTTCGCCCCTGGGCCATTGCAAAGGCGTTCGCAACATTTTGGTCAGTGGATTGCTTTAATTGCTGCTGAGCGATGGACGGCGCATTTCCCGAGAGCTGACCAAAGAGTGACTTTGCGAGGTCCCCTTGTTGATTCAAAGCTCCAAGCTGTTGCTGTCGGGCAATGCCTTGCTGCGCATAGGGGTTATTGGGGTTATTGGGGTCTAGGGCATCTTGTGCCCATTGAGCGCCCTGGGCGTAGCGATAGTTGATGTCCCCGCCCTGCCCGAAGTCGTAAAGGGAGCGGTCAACATCATGGTAGCCGCCGCCGAAGAAACCGGCGTGGTCCTTGCCCCCAAAAACATCCTGTAGAAATCCCAAGCCCTACACGCAAGTTTCCGGAATCGACCGTATGGAGTTACACCGTCTTTGCCGCCGAGAGGCGATACACGCCCCCTTTTACTCCAAATTCAAGGGAAAGGTCGGAAAGGGCGATTCCCTCCCCGCTCCCCACAATGTCCAAGTCAGTAAAGCGGAACTTTATCGCCGCGCACTTTTGCCCAACATGGTGGCGCAGTTGCAGCGGCCCGCCAAGCTCGTAAACCCCTGTCCCATCTAGCGTAACGGTCTGGGTGAAATTCGCGACATCCGGAGGGGAGCTGTCATAGCTATAGGCTACCTCCCACCGAATGGTGCAATCGCTCCCATAGGTCCCTAGGAGCGTGACATACCAAATGCGTTGAAAGCCCTGGAGGCCAGCGAGCTTTATCCAGGGGGTTTCTGAAACCGACGAGTAGCTTTCACCATCGTCAAGGAAGGTGCCTGGCGCCTCCTGCCACACGGCTCCACTCTGCGAAACCATGGTGTAGCGCCCCTGATAAAAGCATGCGCCCTGGCCTCCGTAGCCGGGAAAGAGGCTCCATTGCTTATAGAAGTAGTCATAGACGAGCGACACGCCCCCTTGGCTCGTGATGGGGGAGATGGGGGAGAGCGAGCCGGGAAGGTCGCTCCCCGTGTCCAAGAGAAGGCGAATTTGCTGGGCGTCCGTATCCAACAGGGCTGATTTCAGCGTCCATTGCCCCGTGGAATAGTCCACCACATCCGCGCCGATGAAAGCGGTGTTAAGCCCCCTATCCAAAAGGATGAGCCCTTGCCCAGACTGGTAGAGAAGGCCCATCGGGGTTTCGACAATGGGCGTATTGGGCAAGGGGCCAGACTCCACCGAGGCAATGCGCTGGGGCGGTGGGTAGTTGTTTAGGCCCAAATTGTCTGGCCCATCGCCAATGATGAGGTAGGCGCCCCGCTCGGCAAAAAGAATGAGCTTCCCGTCCATGGACGCGCAATTGACGAGCGGCCCGGCATCCGCTGGCACATAGTTCACGGTGGTCGCGCTGAAGCGAACGTTTTCCCCGGGTGTCCACTCCGAGGAGGGGGCCCAAGAGAAGCGGTCTTCAGATGGCAGCGCTATCAGCCGGCCTTGATGCGCGCACGCGGCAAAGTAGGGCGGTGGGGCTTCCCAATCCAAAATCCCGCCCGTGGTGTAGAGGATTTCTCCCGAAATTAAATCGGCATCAGAGGTGCTATCCACAATGGCGATGGTGCCGCCCGTGGTGGTGGCGTAGGCAGTGGCGTTGAGAGTGGGGGTTGTGACGGACGATTGACGGTAAAACACCGTCCCGTCCGCCTCTGTCCGATACACCTCCAGCACCACCGTTGCGCCCGCATTCACCGTCCCGCCCTGGGGAATCAAATCCCGCATGGACTCGGGCATGGTGTACATGGGGAGCGAAACGGATTGCCCGGCGGTAACCGCGATGGAGGAGGGGGGCGTGACGATGCTTCTTATGAGCTCCCCTTGGGCATTGAGCCAACTCCACACCCAACAATACTGGTAGGTGCCCGTGGAAAGGCCCCCAGCGGGCACCGCTATGGTCAGGCTCGAGTTGACGGGGTAGACAGAAAACCCGCTTTCCGTCATCACCGAGCCGTCATAGGTGCGCGGGAAGCCGCCGCCGATATAGACGGTGCGCCCCACTTGCACGATGGGCAATTGGCCCGGGCTGCTAGGGAAAACGCTCAAGAGCGAGATGCCCAAGGGCGTGGTTTGCGTGCCCTCAAACCTGCCTTGTTCCGAAAACGGGATGGAGGCGACAGCGTTTTGCGTGTACGCGCGAGAAACGCGGTAATACTGAGCGGACGCATCCGTTGCCAGTCCAGAGGAAGAGGCAAGGCCCCGGGCAACTACGGTGCCGTCCGTTGCCAGCACGTATGCGCTCATTTGTGGGCCGATGACCTCGACATAGGCTGTGGGGTCAGTGGGCAGATTGACGGCACCAAACACGTAAGAGCTGCGAAACGACGTGAAATCCGTTTGCACCCACATGCCCTGTGTGGAGGGCAAATCCGCAAAGGCAGTGACGATGCCCGCATGCCCAAGCACCACCTTTCCAATCCATGAATTGGGGGTGGTGAGGTTTCGCACGGGCGACATGATAATGGTGAGCTGATTGGCAACTAGTTCCAGCCCAGCGGCAACAGCCATGTTGGCGTTTCCCGCGTCCCAGTTGATTCCAGTGACAATGGCGGTTTTTCCGACGACGGCGCCTAGGCTTGAGTTTAGAACGAGGAAATAAGTGCTGGTGTCGCTGGTGTCGCCATAGACGATGTACACATATCCAGAGCTGTCTTTTTGAAAGTAGAGCCCGGATTTCAGTCCAGCGGCCCCCGCGATGCCAAAAAGGTTGGTGCCCGGGGATACCAAGATGGTGGCCGTTGGGCTGATGGCCCCAATTCCAACGTCCGTGCCTGACGTGGGATAGGCAAAAAGGGCGTAATTGTCGTTATTGACAAATGCGTCGAAGGTTCTCGCGTCCGCATACACGTTGGTAACAATAGCGGCGTTACTAACAGGGGCCGTGGATGGCGTGGCGATGTTGATATAGGAGGCCCGTAGCCGGGTGTTGGCGGGGTCCATCCAGATAACAACAAGCGTGTTTTTGAACGCAAGACAGCGCGGGACGGCGGCAACCCCTGCCCATAGGTACGTGTTTTGATAAAAGGTGCCCGTTTCCACATCGAAAACGGCGATGTTTAGCCCCTGCCTGGTGCCGACAGACTCAACCCAAGCCACAAGCCCAACCCCGTTACTCACAGCCACGTCGTAATGGTATTGCGTTTTGGGCGAGCGGATGAGCTGCGTTTTTTGAGTGGTGCAATAGGAGGCCTGGGATTCGAGCTGAAGCCAGCCGTCATTCGTGAGGGCGGACGTAATGCCACCCTGGCCCAGGCGCAAAAGCTGGCCATCCAGGGTAAAGAGGGCCGAGCCATCGGTGAGGGGGTCTGTATGGCTCTGCTGATTGGTAAGCCCCGTATCTGAAAGGGTGTAGCGCCCCCACCTTTTGGCTACGGAGCCGCCCCGAAAGACCGAGTTATTGAGGACGGCCGGCTTAATGGAAAGCTTGGGGTCCGTTTTTTGGTCCGGCCCCTCCACAAAGGGAATGGACTGCACCTGTTTTTGGAGGGCCATTTTACGAGGACCTCCATTGCGTGGACGTCTGGGCCCCAAAGCGCTTGCTTGAGCCAGCGGCCAAGGAATAAGGGTTATTGGTGCCTAGTGCGTCAATGGCCGAGCTGGAGGGCGGATAGACGTCGCAGGCATTGGCCCCGAGGTTGAACACCTGGATTTCAAGGCCAGCGACCGTGGCGGGCAGCTTTACGGAGTCATTC
>JADMIO011222211.1_pt1 | contig 19849 bp, 15 predicted proteins | sample 8958161 | NCBI WGS metagenome assembly JADMIO01 (sample SAMN16585339, study PRJNA669376) | soil metagenome | isolation source: Crop rotation soil | place: USA: Cullars Rotation, Alabama | collected 2011
CTGTTATCATTCAATGTGCTGTTACCAACTGTAAGAGAGGTGTTGCCGGAAAGAGCATCCGCAGTTAAAGATGTATATTCATTCAGAATAGCATTCGAGGTGATGATCCGGTTACCATCTTTTCCCTGCTGGCCAAAAACAAAAACTGTCCGGAGGAGAATAAGTGTTACAAATAAGCAAACCCTCCTTCGTTTCATAAGGCGTTATTTTTTCTTATCCAAAATCGCGTTAGTAATCCGGCTAATACAAGTGAGCCGGTCCTGCTCATCATAAATTTTAATTTCCCAGATCATCGTGCTTCTGCCAATGTGAACCGGCTTTGTAATGCCATACACATAGCCATCGTACACCGCCCTGATATGGTTTGCATTAATTTCTAAACCTACGCAGGTTCTTTCTTCCAAATTTAAACAAAGTACAGATGCCATGCTTCCCAGCGATTCAGCGAGTGTAACATTCGCTCCTCCGTGCAACAGTCCATGCGGCTGCTTCGTGCGTTCATTCACCGGCATTCTTGCCTTCAGGTAATCATCGCCAATTTCGATAAATTCAATACCGATATAGCGTTGCATGGTATTGTCGTGCAATTTATTTAATTCCTGAAGAGTGATAGGTTTGTGCCAAAGCATTTCTATTATCTAAGATTTATGATTTCAGATTTGGGCTGCTAATTAAATCTGATATCAATTTAGTTCTCACAAATTTAATTTTTCCCTATTAATATTTAGTTAGCGTAAGATCCGGATCCTAAACTTTCCCTCCAGATCCGAAATCATAAATCTGAAATCTGAAATAAATAGGAGTTTCCTATTCAGAAGGCATAACAATGGCGAGAATTAAATAGAGCAGAATTCCCGAGCCGAAGGCAATGGCGGCAAATAAAAATATCGCCCGGACAATAGTGGGGTCTATGTCAAAATATTTAGCGAGCCCGCTGCAAACACCGAATATTTTCTTTTCTCCTTTTACCAGCCTTTTCATAGTTAAATTTTTACTATAAAGATAAAGGATGTTCCGCCAATGTTTACACAAATTTTACTTCCTTGTTGCGGGCACTTGTTTAACTTTCACCCGTAAATTTTTCTGAATGAAATTCTCAAAGCTTTGCCGGCTAAGTGTAACAGTCATTATTTTCTTTGCTGTGGCTGTTTCTTTTTTCTTCTCTTCATTCGCTCCAAAGGATCCCGGCTCCAGGCCCAAACTGGTGGTCGGCATCGTCGTTGACCAGATGCGTTACGATTTTCTTTTCCGCTACTGGAATAAGTATTCCAATAATGGCTTTAAAAGACTAGTGAATGAAGGTTTCCTGTGCAGTAACACCCAGTACAATTATTTCCCGACCTATACCGGCCCGGGGCACGCAAGCATTTACACCGGCACGGTCCCTTCCATTCATGGAATTGTGGCGAACGATTGGTGCGATGATGAAGGAGGAACCATGTATGTTACAGAAGATGTCAATGTGATGCCAGTGGGAACAGAAAGCTTTTCCTGTAAAATGTCGCCGCAAAATTTAACCACCACTACGATAACCGACCAGCTACGCCTTTCCAATAATTTTCAATCCAAATGCATTGGCATTGCATTGAAGGACCGCGGAGCAATATTGCCTGCAGGACATACAGCCAATGCCGCCTATTGGTTTGATGGATCCACCGGGAATTGGGTGAGCAGCAGTTATTATATGAAGGAATTACCAAAGTGGGTGAATGACTTTAACGGTAAAAAATTACCGGCTCAATATCTATCCAAAGACTGGACAACGTTACTGCCGATCGATTCTTATACAGAGAGTTCGGCTGATACGGCCTTCTATGAAGAGCCATTCAAAGGTGAAACAGGCACGGCCTTTCCTCATCATGTTCCGGCCCTTGCAAAACAAAGTTTGGAAGTCTTAAAGGCCACCCCCTTTGGAAATTCGCTGACGAAAGATTTTGCGATCGAGACGATCAAAAGTGAGAACATGGGAAAAGGAAGTGTTACAGATTTTTTGGCTGTAAGTTTTTCTTCCACAGATTATGTCGGTCACCAGTTCGGCCCCAACTCGATCGAAACAGAAGACACTTACCTGAGACTGGATAAAGATTTGGCAGAGCTTCTTTCTTTCCTTGATAATTGGGTTGGAAAAGAAAACGTATTGGTATTTCTTACTGCGGATCACGGGATTGCTCCTGTGCCCGAATATGCCTTGCGCTACCACATTCCAGCCGGTGTGGTGAATGAGGGTCAATTATTTTCTACAATAAAAAAAACGCTTCATCAGCAACTCGGCGACAGCACACTGGTGATCGCTTTTCAAAACCAGCAACTTTATCTCTCTCATGAGAAAATGATGAAGATGAATGTTACAGAAGAAAAGCTCTGTGATATTCTCGAGCCTGTCCTGATGAAAATTAACGGTGTAAGAAATATTTTCCCTTCGAGCAAGCCTGAGCATTCTTCCCTGCCCTCTTCACGCATAGACATGATGCGTAACAGCTTCTTCCCGAAGCGCAGCGGTGACATTATGATCTTGTATGAGCCATTCTGGATCGGCGGAAGACACAAAGGAACTACACACGGCTCCATATTTTTTTACGATACACATGTGCCTCTCTTGTGGTATGGCTGGGAAATAAAGAACGGCTCATCTTCTTCACGTGTTTTCATTTCTGACATCGCTCCAACGATAGCTGATTTTCTTAACATCCAGGAGCCGAATGGGTGTGTGGGAAATCCGATAGAGGGATTGAAATGAGATGTTGGATGTTTGATCTTAGATGTGAGTTGATATAATTTTCCTTTATGGCGGTCAGGTACGCTTGCGAAATATTGGATGTTGAATGTTTGATCTTATATTTCAATTGACGCAATTTCTTTTACTGAGATTTCGCAAGTTGCGCTTGTTCCGTAGGGGCAACCTATTGGTAACAGAGAAGACCTCCACTTCCCTACCTTTTCTCCGCGCCGAAGGCGCGGGATTGGATAGTTGATGTTTGATCTTGAATGTACAGACACTGTTACAAGGAACTATCTTCCCATCTTTCCGATTATACTTATTTTGCAACATAAATCTTCTACGAAATGAAACGCAGGGAATTCATTAAAGGATCAGCCATCATTGGTGCGACGGTATCCGCACCTCTTTTTTTGAGAGGCGAATCCGGTATGTTCGAAACAAAAGCGGGAAGAAAAGTTTACCAGGTTTTAAATGCAAATAAAACGATGGTTGGGACTTTACCTGTGTTACGCGCATTTGCCGGCGACCACAATGATTACGTTTCTCCCTATGTATTCTTTGATGAATTCGGTCCTGTGAAAGTGAACCCGAAGGCTAAGCCGCTGCGCGTGGATGCACATCCGCACGCCGGAATTATTCCAACGACTTATTTCCTCGAGGGAAATGGTCATCACAAAGACAGTTTGAACTATGATTTCCAGATCGGCAAAGGCGACTTCATGATGTTCACTTCCGGCAGAGGAGCGATACATATGGAGGAGACCGGGAAAAAATTATATGATGAAGGCGGGCTGTATCACGGATTCCAGATCTGGCTGAATATGCCGTCGAAATATAAATTCGTTAACCCCGCTACAGCAGTTCACCGTGAAACTGAACAGGGAACGATCGAAACAAAAATGTATTCTGCCACAATTGTTCTGGGAGAATTGTTTGGTGCGAAATCCTCTGTGGAAACTATCTCTCCTACTTTTTATTTCCATTTAAAGCTGAAGCCGGACTGCAAGCTGGAGATCCCTGTGAATGCAACACACAATGCGTTTGTTTATTTGATCAATGGCGGATTGGAAACTGAAGGCCGCTTACAGGTAAAGCCCAACCAGGTTGTTCTTTACGAGCGCGGCGACAGCCTTATTAATCTATACAGTAAAGATGGCGCCGAACTGTTACTGATGGGCGGCCAGCCGCTGAATGAACCGGTATACGCCTATGGCCCGTTCGTGATGAACACCGAAGCGGAGATCATGAAGTGTTACAGTGATTACCAGTCGGGGAAGATGGGAAACCCGGATGTGGTGAATGCCGCTGGTAGATAGGAGCAGGCAGGAGGCAGTAAGAGTAGGCAGCGGCAGTAGGCAGTAGGCAGGAGGCAGGAGACAGGAGGCAGTAGGCAGTAAATGATACTTTATCAATCTATGACACTTTCTTGTAACACTTTTAGAGCTTAAAGAAACAATAAGGTTTTACAGTAACTCTTGTATCAATCCCTGCCTACTGCCTACTGCCTCCTGCCTACTTATCTAGTAAGAAACCTCTCGCTCACCTCCTTACCAGGTATCATACACTCTTCCCGCCGTCCAAACCACCTGTAACGGTTTTTGCCTATAAGTCTATAGGGTATATCACGGAGAAAGCGGGGAAGAAAGATCAACGGATATAACAGCGGCCATCCACCTCTGAGTCTTCTTGCTATGCGGAGTGCGCCGGAAGAGTGCGTATAAACTTTATTATCTTCAATTAAGACAAGCGTTTGAAGATTTAAATGCTCCAGCTGGTATTGTTGTACCAGTTGTTGCCCTGCTTCAGATTGCAACGCAGCAAACCTGAAATATTTTTTGGGGTCTCTTTTAATAATGAAATTAACCGAGCTGTTACAGAAATTACACACCCCATCGAATAAGAGAATCGCTTCCATAATAAAGTAGAAAGCAGAAATGAGAAATTAGATAAGCGCGCCTACCTGCTTTCTCATTTCTGCTTTCTCATATTTTTTATCCTCCAAACGTCTCCTGCCACTTCATCATGCCGCCCACGAGGTTTCTGACATTTTTAAATCCGTGTTGTTCCATGTAGGCTTTTGCCCTGGCACTGCGTCCTCCCGATTTACAGTGAAGGATCACTTCTTTATCTTTTAAGTCAGACAGTTCATCTATATTTTCAGGGAGTGTATTGAGCGGGATAAGCTTTGCCCCGATATTAAATTCTTCGTATTCCCATTCTTCGCGTACATCTATAATGTTCAGCTGCTCCTGGCTGTCCATTCTTTTTTTCAATTCTTCAACTGTGATATCCTGCATCTGTTACTGTTTGATAAATTTCTGTACCTGCATGTTACCTGATCCTTTCTCATAAACTTGAAGGAAATACATGCCAGCCGGGAGAGTTTCAATAGCTAACTTCTCTTTCAACTCGCTGGATTGCAGCATCGTTCTCCCTGTGTAATCCAGGATCTTGTAGCTGCCTTTAAAATCATTCGGCCATTTTATATTTAATTCCTCTCCGGCAGGATTCGGATAAACAGTAAAGGAAAAGGAAGGAGAAATCTCTTTTGCCGAAACTGTAACAGGAAGCTTCTTCCCCAAGAGCGGGCGAATCATCACCGAGCCATTGTAACCGGACGATAACCATGTTCCTCCTGTACCCGAAACATTATAAAACAATTTAGAATGAGCGTCTGTATTCAGGTCAAAGCCGATGTTCAGCATATCAGGAAAAGTTTGAAGAGTCCCGATATAAAATTCACCTGAAATAATAACAGGCGCATCCAGTTCATAGGTATAAAAACCATTGAGTGAATCAACATAAATTGGTTTCTTATCCAGTTGTGAAAGAATGACATCCGGGCCCAATGATTTCCAAACCATTACCGACATCAATTTTTTTGAAACATCTGCATCGATGTGTGCGAAATGGATCTGTACTGCTCTTAATGTATCCGGGTGGTTTAGGGAAAATTTTACGGCAAGACGACCGCCTGTTCCCTGCAAACCGTATCCTTTTTCCGCAGAGCCATCATCATAGGCATAGTAATTGAAAAAGTTCTGCGTTCGTGTTACAGTATCATTTCCGAGAAAAACATTTTGCTCTGATTCAATGACATACTGAATTGAAACAGACGCACTGTCCACCGGCGGATTAGCATTGATGGTGAATGTAGAATCTCTGAAGGAGGTATCTCCCGGCGCAAAATTGATAGCACGCTTGACAGAGTTGTATAAGGGGGTTCCTGAAAAATTCTCTTTAGCTGAAAACGAATGAGTGGTATTTGAAACCTGGTTGAAATTATTTTTTAGCCTGAGCACATGAAAATCGGTAAGCTCCGTTGATTGGTTATCCTTAAACTGTGTCCACGGCATCTGCTGGTAATTCTTCAGGATCACTGTCGGTAACTTCGTAATGGCTACGTCCTGCAACATAGTGTTCGTTATCGTCCTTCCTTTATCCAGCTTTACGTAATCGACATGCCAATGATCGTTATTACCTGAAAGTGTAGCGATGTTGTGAAAGCGGAATTGGAATGCATTATAAAAATATGCCGGATCTGTTACAGGAACCATTACCAGCGTAAATTGCTGGGAAGCCACCGGCGTGCCTAAAGCGCTGCCGTCTTTGGACCAGACTGTTTCCCATGAACCGTCATCCTTTCTAAACTGTAACATTAATTCATCACCGGGATTCGGATAATCGCCCAAGCCTTGCGCTTCATAATAGAAACTGAGATAGAGTGAATCAGAAGGCAATAAATTCTCCAAATGGATCGGCTGCGAGGTTAGCGTATCAGCAGGACCTGCATCGAGTCCTCCGCCCGGGTTATAAGGCATACCGCTGGCGTTGAGTCCGTCAAACGTAGCGACACCAATACTGACCGGGTTTACGGGGTAAGTGGTATTGACAAAAACACTTTTATCCGCCCAAAGCTTTTGATCAGGATAGGGATAAACTTTTGCGTTGGAAAAATCATCTATGAACGGCAGGTTGAGCGTATCCTGTGCGCGCAGTTTAGGCTGGTATTTTTCACTTGCGTAAATCAATGCCTGGTTGTACCCCAGCTCGCTGAGTATTTCCTGTGCTGTTACAGAAAAGGAAATGGCTATAAAAAATAAAGAGAAAAGGATTTTCAATGGCAGGTTCGCTTGAACAGAATTTTGCATAAGGTGAAACTCAAAATTGCCTAAAAAATTGTTTCTTATAAAATAATTCTTCTTGTTGATTATCATTTATTAAGGAGTGATTTATCCTTTGTAACATAGACATCGATCACATCTCCCATATTGATCTTTCTATCTGACGGGTATTCCGGGCTTTGCTCATAAATGATCGCGCTCAGCGTATCGCCATGCACGGTTTTATCTGCGAATACCGAGCCTAAGTTCAGTGAAGAACCATCCAGCACAAATTTTACTTCCCTCAAAGAAAGTCCAACGAGATTCGGAACTTCTATTTCTGTTGTGCCTAATCCATCGCCAAGAATAAGATCGATGGTCGCACCCTTTTTCACAGAAGTCCCGGCTTCAATATGTTCTCCCTTGTAGAGCTGGTCGAGCACGGCATTTTGTGCAAGATCAGGTTTGTAGATCAGCTTACCGACATTCAGTCCCGCACTTTCCAAAATCATCTGCGCCTGCTTGAGTGACGCATCTTTAAGGTCAGGCATTTTTATCTGGGGAGCCAGCCTGGCGTTGACCGTCAGATAAATAGTTCTTCCTTCTTTCACTTTGGCGTTTGCTGCCGGCGTCTGATCCAAAATGGTGAGCGGACGCTTCTTTGCATTATATGAAGAGTCAACAATTTTAAACTCGAGTCCCTTGTTGGCCAGGACATCTTCCACTTTCTCCATGGTCATACCGCGGAGATCCGGAACGGAAAGTGTTTCACCGTGCTTGGTATAATTTTCCAGGATAGATGATCCTATCCAGAAGAATAAAAAATACAGTAACAGCGCCAGCAGGATGTTCAGCAACCATTTTCTTTTTTTAATAAACTCCAACATAATTACGCCGAATGTACCAACTGTTTTTTAAATCCGAATTCCAGGATCTTATCTATAAAATCGTAGGGCTTGTAATGGTTGATCGCGGCCTGGTGAAAAATGCAGGTTGCCGGCGTCATGCCCGGAAGTGAATTCACTTCGATCACAACCGTTTCCACTTTACCACTCTTAAATATCCTGACAAATGCGTCAATCCGACAGTAGCCTGTTACATTTAACAGCCGCGCTGCTTTCTCCAGGTCTTTTTTTACCTGTGAAGCGATGCGGGTGTATTCTTCTTTTGTTTTTGCAAACCGCGCGGGAGTAATGTTCTGGCCCTCCCCTGCTAAGAATTTTTCTTCCAGTGAAAGCACTTCATCACCTGCCAGGGTTTCACTGGGTTCAAACACTTCATATTCCAGTTCGCCGTTATCGTTCACATGTGTTAAAATTCCCCCGGTGATCTCTAAAAAATGTTCTGCTTTATCGGAGGTGATCAGGTCTTCGATAAGTATTTCTTCTTTGGAAGGAAATTCTTCCTTTGGCTTCAGCTTAAGCACCTTGGCATCCTTCTCATTCAATTCTGCCTGCGCTGCAGCTCCGGCAGACAAGTCTGTAACACTCCGGAATATCAGGTTCACAAAAGATTCCAGTTCTTCTTTTGTCTTGATCTTTTTCACTGCACTGCTGCATCCGTCATCTACAGGTTTCGCTATGAACGGGAATGGATGAAGCAACAAAATATTATGAATGAATTTTTGGTTGTCGTCGAGCCAGTCTTTCTTGTTTACCAGCGTTTGCTTCGCTTCGTGAAATCCGTTCGCGAGTAACAGCTGGTTCGTTTTGTATTTATTGATGGTAGTCTGGGAAGAAGTCACACCAGAACCATTATAGGGCAGGTTAAATTTTTCGAGCTGCTGCTGCACCGCTCCATCTTCTCCCGGCCTTCCATGCAGTGCAATGAAAACCGCTTGCACCTGCTTTGCTAATTCTTCGTAAGAAATTTTCTTCGGCTCAAATAAATAATTGGCGGATGAAAATCTCTTTGTGATGTTCCCGCATTGCTTTTTTATTTTTTCAATAACCGGGTGAAAGCTGAAATGCGCAATCTTATCCCGGATATCGTCAGCGTTGTCCTTCAGTAACAGGTTGATAGGAATACGCGTGAGCTGGTGCTGCTGGTTATTTCCGGAAAGAAAAACAGGAACCGGCGCATACTTATCAGACGATGAAAGCTTCTCATAAATATTTCTTCCGCTTTCCACGCTGATATGGCGCTCAGAAGAATAACCGCCGAGGATCACTGCGACTTTTATCTTTTCTTTCGACTCCTGCTGCATTTTATCCATCTGCTCATCCAGCTGCTGTAACAGGCTTTCATAAGAAACAACCCGCGTGGTGGTGCGGATCCTCTCCCGTAATGATGTATGAATGATGTAAGTTAAAAACTGTGAAGGGTTCAGCCCGATCTCTGCTGCCTGGTGAAAAAAGAAAGATGAGGGCAGCATGCCCGAAGTAGTGTTCGGATCATTCAGAATGATAGCGCCGTCCTTTCTCAGGAATCCGTCAATACGCGCATAAACATGAAACCCAAAATAGCTGAACAGCTTTTCACACTCGGAACGAATGGCTTCGATCTTTTCATCGGGTATTTGTATCGGCGTGATCTTGCGTGAAAGTCCTGCCAAATATTTAGAGCGATAATCAAAAACTTCTTTTCCCTTTACAATCTCCGTCGGCGGCAACGAAACCGGATTCCCCTTTTCATCAATAATAACAATGCAGGAAAACTCTTTTCCTTCAATAAATTCTTCAATGATCACTTCACTTTCGCCATCCACCGCTTCGAGCTGTAACACTTCCGTGTGATTAACGGAATATTCGTTGAGGTAATTGAGCAGGGCTTCGGGATGGGAAATGGTGAATGTTGTTGCTTCTACTTTCTGCCCACTCGTCCCTCGTCCTTCGTCCTTCGCCCCTATAGTTAAAGGCAATCCTATCCCGCTCCTGATATCTGTAACACCATTGATAAAGTCGATCTTCTCTTCTTCACTTTTTTTCAGCCAGTTTGCGGGATCGAATTCAAGAATGAAGAATGCTTTGTTGACTGCTTCATTCAGTTTCGATTTGTCATCTGCATGAACGATGGAAACACCCACCGATGAGCCCTGGTTAGCTGGCTTAACAACAACAGGGAATCCAACTTTATCTTTTATATCCCGGACAATATTATCGTCTGCTTGCCCTGACCAATCTTTTCGTTTTACTGTAACAAATTTCGTGGAAGCAAATCCTGCTCCCGGCATCATTCTTTTTTGAAAGGCTTTGTTAATGCCGATAGCTGAAGGAAGTATGCCTGAACCTGAATAAGGAATGTTATAGAATTCAAAGAGCCCCTGTATCGTACCATCTTCACCAAAGGCTCCATGCAACGTTAGAAAAGCGAAATCAAAATGATTCTTAAAGTCAGCCGGAATAATTCGTTTGCCTACTGATGAAATCAATTTTTCCTGTTGAGCTGAACTTAATTCTCCAAGGGATTCCTCGTAAACTTGAAAAGCAAGCTTTGAATCAGGAGTATGTTCAATGGGTGGAAAGAAATCACGAATAGTTCCTTTATAAATGTATTGCCAGTCGAGGAGAATAAAGTTGTGAAAGGAATCTACAAAAATGGGAACAGGCTCAAATAATGTTTTATCGAGATTATCATAAACGGTTCTGCCGCCGGCAAAAGAAATTTCGCGCTCACGCGAAGAGCCGCCAAAAAAGATTCCTATCCTGATTTTCACCTTGCAAATTTAAACGAAACAACTCCCCCTGAATTGTTTGTTCCTAACAGGGGGAGTGTTGGTTTTGTTCATCCTGCACAGATTTGACAACTTTAGTGGTTTAATAGCTTTCTGGTTGGCTACTTCCGGATTAAATAAAATCCTGGCAGATCACTTTTAAAAAAGTTGTCAAATCTTGTCACGCCTACGGCAACGGGTTTAATTGCAGGCTTCCCGGGTACTTCACTGTATAGGTGAATTTGAAAGTCCTGGTTTCCTTCGGCTTCAGGTTTACATTCCAGGTTAATATTCCGGTCATGTCCTCGAGCTTTGCACCGTCCTTTTCATCGACTGTTACAACAATATCCTTTTGCACGCTCAGCGGAACCTGGTCCTGGAGAACCATTGAAACATTATTGGCTTTAGTATTCCGTAGTGTGATAGTATAGCTGCGTGTTACAGTTTTCTTATCATCAATGAACCCGGTTTTGCTTTTCTCCTTCAATAACTTCCGTTCAACCAGGATGGTTTTATCCCGGCCGAGGTCAATGTTCAGTGTATCATCCATGTCGTTGGGATTGATGACTGATTCACCCACATACGAATTATCAAAATAGATCTTTGCGTTGCCATAGACCAGGTTCATGTCTTCCCAATCTGTAATACTTGCCTGGAGGAATGCATCGCGATCCATTCTTGGAACAGCATAATATTTGAAATCCGCCTTCATCTCCTTTTTCTGAATAGATATATTATGTGGTTTACCATCCGAGGGAATAGAATAAGCCAGGTCAATGACATATTCTGTTTGCACCCAGTTATTCTGAACAACTGTATAATCATAGGTCTTCTTTGCGTCTTGTTTGCTTAAATCATCCGACTCCTCTCTCGAAGCATTATAGTCAAGGGTCTTGGTCGAACCGGTTGTTACCAGTGTTTCATTTCTCATGTACGCGATAAGCGATATATAGAACGGGTTGAGGTATGGCTTTGTATTTCCCTGCGAAGGATTCCCTGTCGATAAAGTGAGCTTTACATTTTTCCAATCGACAGCAGTATGCTGAACCAGGTTCGCCTTTTGGACCAGCACAAGAGAATTATCTGCTGATGCCGCTTTCAAGTCATATTGCGGCGCCCAGGAAGCATTGGCTGTGTAATAATTAAACTGGATACTGGCGCTTGTTACAGCTTCAGCAGAAACTGTAACAAGTATCTCGTATATGGGTTGAGCATCTTCGGTGATCTCACTGGCTTTCACTTTAGCTATCAGCGCATTCAGGTTGAAAACGGCTGCTTCCAATTGTTGTTTCATCACTGTCAGCTTATCCTGCTGGCGGATTAGCTTGACCCATTCCTGGTCGATATTATTCTGCCGCTGACGAAAATATTCCAGCGCATCTTTCACGAGTGCAAAACTGTCACGCTTCGATACCCCCCTGATGATGGGATTATTCTGAAGAAATCCCTTCTCCGCAACTAAGGCATCCTTGTTCGCCTGTATGAGCTGCAACTGGTAATACATTTCATAAGAGGAATCTTGCTTCATCTTCACCTGGTTCTTGTATTTGATGAGCAAGGGATTTTCCGGTTTGGCTTTAATGGAATCCGGGTAGCGTGTATTGAACTGCGCATCCAGGATGGTAAAGTCTCCCTTCCCTCCTGTTACAATGGTCGATGGATCCAGGAACGGAGAAACACCTGAAAAGGAAAATACTGTAACACCCGCCGGCAGGCTCAGCGTTTCAGAATAAAAAAGCTGTGCCCCGTTAAAATAAACCGTAGCGCGGTCGGGCTTACAAAAAATAATTTTGGGTGTTTGGGCGTCAGCAGCAAGTCCGCAAAGCAGCAGCAGGGTTAGAAGTCTGAGTTTCATCTTAATTAGTTTTAATAAAAGATGATGCGGACTTCAGAATTCCATAAACTTTCTAAAATAAAAAAGGAGGAACGTTTGCTCCTCCTTTATCCTTTGAAGCTGCAAGCCTTAATTCGCTATGAATATTTTAGTAGTTCTTATGGTGCCGGCAGCTTTTAATTGGCAGAGATATAATCCTGCTGACAACTCACCGGCATCTATTTGTGCTTTAAATCTTCCGGGGTTTTGCTTTTCATTCACCAGCACTTTAAGCGCTTTTCCATTCAAGTCAAAAACAGAAAGTGTAACATCTGAAGCGACAGGGAGGCTGTAAATAATATCTGTAACACCTGCGCGCGGGAATGTACCTTCCAGCACCGGCTCGTTTCCACTTAATTCATTCACCGACAAAAGACCGTCCCAGGAAAGGTCATCTATAATAAGTGTAGTCCCGACAGCACTGCCATAGGTAGAAAATTGAATAGTGAAAGTATCGGTTGCGGATCCTGAATAAAACATTGTCGCAACAAACTCTTCGAACACGTTGGTTGAATTTTTAAAAGCAAATCCCGCCCCGCCTATAGACGGTTTGCCGTAGAAAGCTGTAACATCCAACTGCGGAGCCTGGCCACCGGCGGATGAAAGTTTATACCAACCATGTAACGCATCCGGCTTAGAAGTTTCAGGAAATTTACTGTTCATACGAGCAATAAAAGGCTGCCCCACGTATTCCTTTGTCTCGAGTTTGGCGCCCGTTTGACTTGCACGACCGGGAATGACAGGTGAAACAGCATCCAAAATAGCGGTGCCGGAATTATTAGTAAACCATCCTTCGGGTTCATTGTCTGTCCAGCTCTCAAAATCCGCATTCGGAATTTGCGCATTCACTGTCGACAAAATCTGTACATAAAAAGCAAAGAGTAAAAGTTTCTTCATAATGATTTATTCAAAAAGTTATGGCTCTAAAGATATGCCTATTTCCGGCGAAAAACGCCAATGAATTCAGTGGGAGACTAATTAATAGACAAAGAGAAATATACAAGTTGAAAAACCGAATTGCCTTCATTCTCAGCATTTTAAATCTTTGCCGGAAATCAGATCTATGAAAATCAATTCGCCCCAGGGTAAAGTCATCATCATTACAGGTGGTTCAAGTGGTATTGGTTATGCAACAGCCGACAAGCTCCTTAGCATGGGTGCTACAGTTTGCATCCTCGCCCGCAACGAGAACAGGCTGGCACAGGCGACAGAAAATCTGAAGAAGAAATATCCGTCAGGCAACATTCAATCATACCATTGTGATGTGACCAACTTCCAGGAAGTTGAATCAGTTGTGAAAAAAATTGGTGAAGTGAACAACGGAATTGACTGGCTGATCAACAACGCCGGCATTGGTGAACCGGGCCGGTTTGAATCTCAGCCGATCGAAGTTATGCGCCGTGTAATGGACACCAATTACTGGGGCCCTGCGTATGTTACATTGGCAGCATTACCTTTTCTTAAAAAATCAGCAGGCGCAGCTGTCGCTTATGTAAGCAGTGTGGCTGGATATGTGGGACTGTTTGGCTATACACATTATGTTCCTTCCAAATTTGCGATGACCGGCTTAGCAGAATGCCTGCGGATGGAATTCAATGATTATAAGATCCCTGTTACAGTTATCTATCCTCCGGATACCAAAACACCGATGTATGAACGCGAACAGCAGCTCACGCTTCCGGAATGTAAAGCATTGAGCGCCAGCGCCAAAGTGGTGGAGCCTTCCGTGGTTGCCGATAAATTTGTGGATGGCATCATGAAAGGCCGCTTCGAAATTTACTGTAACGGCGAAAGCAAGCTGGTGAGAGTGTTAAGAGGCATGGCGCCGAAAGTATTTTTCGGACAGGTGGACGGCATTGTCCGCAAGAGCAGGAAGAAATCCGGCACTGTCGCTTAACTGTAACAGCTCTGGCTCCGTTTGAAATATAGAATAGATCATAGAGCAAAGACGCGCTCCTAATTGTGTGCCTTACCAGGTTTTCACTGAAACTGTTTCACTTTACGGTTGTAACACTGAATCCCCCTGGTGATTCAATTTCCTTCATTTTTATAATTATGATTTAAAATATCCGGTAAACCAAAGGATTATTACCGATCGTCGTCTATTTATAAATACAAGCACTGTTTCAGTTGCGGATAATTGCGCCGGCCTTTTCTTCAGTTCCGCGTATATGATTACGAACATTGTAGTTGAAATAAAACCGTAAAGACGAATGGCAAAACACCTTACAAATCACGAGCAGAACATGAGGATAATTGACCAGGTAACAATTACCTCTGCAGGCTTAGGAATCGCTCAATTGGCGACGGAAGATGAAAAACTGGATGGAAGACACGTCACCATTTTTGGGAAGCAGCGCATCAACTTCGGTTCTTGCAGCTACCTTGGACTCGAGCAGCATCCACACCTGAAAGAGAAAGCCATTGAAGCCATTCATAAATACGGAACTCAATTTTCCTCTTCCCGGGCATATCTCTCTTTGGGCTTGTATCGTGAGCTGGAAAATTTACTCAGCCTGATGTTTGAGGCGCCGGTCATTGTTTCTGCCTCCACAACACTTGGACATATTTCAAATCTTCCTGTTCTCGTAGGCAGCCAGGATGCGGTGATCATGGATGCGCAGTTGCATGCAAGCGTGCAAACAGCCGCACAATTCCTCAAGTCAAGAAATATTCCGATCGAGATGATTCGTCATAATCGTCTTGATATGCTCGAAGACAGAATCCTCGAATTGAAAGATAAGTATGACAAGATCTGGTACATGGCGGATGGTGTGTATTCCATGTATGGTGATTACGCTCCTCTCGATGACTTGATGAAAATGCTGAACCAGTATGATCAGCTTCATTTATATGTAGATGATGCGCATGGTATGAGCTGGATCGGTAAGAATGGAACAGGTTATGCAAAAACCGGTTTGCCGAGACACCCGAGAATTTTTATGGTGACATCACTGAATAAAGCATTTGCTGCAGGTGGTGGTGCATTGATATATCCGAATGAAGAATACAGGAGAAAAGTGCGCAACTGCGGAAGTACGATGATCTTCTCAGGTCCTGTTCAGCCGCCATCACTGGGTGCGGCGATCGCTTCTGCGGAAATTCATTTGTCTGACGAGATCTACAAATTGCAGGATGAGCTCCAGGGAAAAATAAAATTCTTTGTAGAGACTGCGAAAAAATTAGAGTTGCCTTTGATCAGTAACAACCTCTCTCCCATCAAATTTATCGGGGTAGGAAAACCGGGAGTTGGTTACAGTATGGTTAGAAGACTGATGGATAACGGATTCTATATTAACCTTTCCGTTTTCCCAAGTGTATCATACAACAACACCGGTTTGCGTTTACCGCTGACCAATCATTTAACGTATGAAGATATTGAGCGTGTCCTGAACACAATCGCACGCGAATTGCCGCTCGCCTTGCAGGAAGAAGATTCCAGCATGAAGAATATCTACCAGGCCTTTAAAATGGTCGGATAAGAATATTGGTTTTAATTATTTGTAAAAAATCCCTTCTGTTACAGGAGGGATTTTTTATTTTAGTTGATAGTTATTAGATCCGGCAACTGTCAACCAACAACTTATTATCATCAATTTTTGGTTTCCGGTTGCTCACTGCCTGACACTAACAACCATCAACTAACAACTAATTACTATTTTAGCCCGCATGTCAAAAGCCGGGAAAAAAATTTCCAAACCCAATCAAAAAAAGGGTGTTACAAAGCAGCCGCTTCCATGGCTGCATATTTTGTTTCTCATCGCATTTACCTTTATCATCTATGGCAATTCCATCAACCACGACTATGCGCTGGATGATGATATTGTAACACGCCTCAATAGTTACGTACAGAAAGGATTCGGCGGCATCCCGGATATTTTTTCACACGGCATGCTAAAAGGATTTAACAATATCAACGACCGGCTTTCTCCATACAGGCCGTTGTCGCTGATGAGTCTCGCAATAGAGAAGCAGTTTTTCGGTAATAACCCGGTTGCGCACCATTTTTTCAATGTGCTGTTCTTCGCCGTTTGTGTAGTCATATTATTCCTGTTGTTACGGCGGCTATTTCCGCAGGCGCATATTCTTTTTCCTTTTGTAATGACTTTATTATTTGCTGCTCACCCGATACATACAGAAGTGGTGGCGAATATCAAAAGCCGTGATGAGTTACTCGGATTTTTGTTTGTCATCCTTTCGCTCTGGTTTTTAATGAAACAAATAGCCGAAGGACAAGATGCTAAATTTCCATTAGCCGCATTAGTGTGCTTTTTTCTTTCGCTTTTGTCTAAAGAAAGTACACTCACGTTTGTGGCTGTCATCCCGCTGTTGCTCTATTTTTTTACAAAAATCTCCCGGGGACAACTGGTCAGGATGAGCTTGTTTTATGCGGGGGCCGCGGTTCTTTACCTGCTGCTGCGCTTTGCCGTACAGGATAATGTCCCCTCGACAGATGAGCAAATGGACATCATCAACAACACGCTGGCCGCCGCGCCGGATCTGTCACACCGCTATTCTACAGCCGTAGAGATCATGGGAAAATATATTTTACTGCTGATCGCACCTGTTACACTTTCCTCGGATTATTCGTTTGCGCAAATCCCGGTTGTTGGCTGGACGGATTGGCAGGCCTGGAGCTCGCTGCTAACCATCCTGCTTTTAATTGTAACAGCTCTTCTTCTTTTCCGCAAAAAAGACCCGCTGTCTTTTTGTATACTTTATTTTTTCATCACGATGGCGATGGTGTCGAATATTTTTATGATGATCGGCGCTACGCTGGCGGAACGGTTTTTATTTACCCCGTCGCTAGCCATTTGCGTGGGCGCTCCTGTTTTGCTGGTCCGAATTTTAAGAAATGACGAAAAAAATATTTCATTTAATTCAGCAAAAGCATTTTTGGGTGTTACAGCCGTAATCCTTATTCTCTTTTCCGTTAAAACCATCGCGCGTAACACCGAATGGAAAAATAATTTCATGCTTTTCACCGCAGGTATAAAAAACGCCCCTAACAGTGCATCCGCTCATTCTTCTTATGCAAGTGAATTAAGAAGACAGGCTGAAGAAGGAAAGATGGATCCGGTGGCGCGCCAAAAGCTTTTGGATGAAGCGATCCAGGAATACAGGAATGCCCTGAAGATCTATCCCGGGTTTGCGGAAGCCAATTATAATATGGGAGTGAGCTTTTGGGATTATGATAATATTGACTCTGCGGCTGCAGCTTATCGCAGAACCCTGGTTATTAACCCCGACTATACCAATGCACTGAACAATTTGGGTGTTTATCACATCCGGAAAGGGCGCTACGATTCGGCTATCTTAGTTTATCGCTCACTGATTCAAAAACAACCATCTTTTTCCCAGGCTTATGCGAATATCGGGGCAGCTTATCACAACCTTGGGAACCTGGACAGCGCCTTATTTTTTTACAATAAAACTCTTACACTCGATCCCAATAATGAAAGCGTGAAAAATAATATGCAGAAAATTTACAACTCGAAATCAGGGATTTTAAAGTAATTTAATCGTTTCAAGACAAATAATTAATTATGTAGCTATAAATAGGTAACCTTTTGAATTTAATTGGGTAATAAGTTCCGAAATAAGGAAAAAACACCCAATTGTGATGAAAAAGGTCCGCCTTTTATTCTTTCTATTGTTCAACTATTTGACCATGGCAGAAGCTGCTGGTCAGGTAAGTTCGGACTTTTCCATCAACTACCAGTTTCCGAACTGCTCTCCAACGGTTGTCACCTTTGTAAATAATTCCACCGGTTTAGCTCCTTTAAAATATGAATGGAACTTCGGCATGAATGCCGGGGTCAACTCCACACAAAGCAACCCCAGTACCACTTACGATAAATGCGGAAACTATACTGTTACACTTACTGTAACGAATGCTAACGGTCAAAAGAGCACGAAAACAAAAACAGTAACAACCAATTGCGAGCCCGAAGCCAACTTTACTGTAACAGGCGGACAGGGGTGTCTGCCTTCCGTGGCTAATTTCACCAGCACCTCACTTTCCGGCTCAGGAACCATTGTTGATTATGTCTGGGACTTTGGTGATGGATACGGCGGCACAGGCCCCAACCCTACTCATACTTATAACAGCCCCGGCTGTAAGACTGTTACACTGGTCATCACGAATTCTAACGGTTGTATCGATGATACGACCTTTGTCAATGCGGTTTGTACCAATGCCGCGCCGGTAGCTGATTTCACTTCCACGAATCCCAACTCCTGCTATGCGCCGCTCACCATTGACTACACCCAGGCTGTAACAGGAACCCACCCGCCTTTCTCCTATAAGTGGAGTTTCCCAGGCGGAAATCCCTCGACTTCAACAGCAGCTAATCCATCTGTCAATTACAGTACTCCCGGCTTTTACAATACGGAGTTGATTGTAACAGACTCGAAAGGATGCAGTGATACCCTGAAACAAAATAATTACGTCCTGATCGGGACCAACATTGCCGATTTCCAGATATCGACTACCAAAGGCTGTACCCCGCTTATGGTTTATTGCGATTTCCCCGGATACACGCACGTGCAGGGCATTGAATGGACCGCGGTCGGCTCATCTGTACCGAGCGGAACGTCACACGAATTTCAAACTGTTTATACGACACCGGGCACCTACCAGATCTGTGCGAGCGCTACATATCCCGGAAACTGCGTGGTGAAAAAATGTACCACCATCACCGTCGGAACCCTGCCCATTGCCGCGTTCACTGTAACAGGCAATAACCCCACTTGCAGCCCGCCGCTGAATAATGTGCGATTCACCAACACTTCCACCGGAACAGGCACACTTTCCTATGCCTGGAAATTTCCCGGCGGCTCACCTTCTACTTCTTCCTCTGCGACCCCTGCCCCGGTGAACTACGGTTCCTGCGGCAATTTTAATGTTACACTTATTGTCACTAATAGTGAAGGATGTGCAGATACGCTTTCCCGAGACAGCCTGATCAAGATCGACTGCCCGATCGCAGATGTAACATCGCCCATTACGAAAGGATGTCTTCCTTTTGCCGCTTCATTCAACAGTACCGGAAGTACCGGCGCACCTGTGAAATGGTGGTGGAACTTTGGCGATTCGACGAGCACCACCGCTACTCAATCCACTGCACAAAATCCAACCCACGTATATACAAAGGCCGGCTGCTTCAGCATCCGATTGATCATTGAAAATGCACTCAAGTGCCGTGATACACTCAGGCTGTCTAACTTTATTTGCACAGGGCCAAAACCTGATGCTGCATTCAGCGCGACACCCACCGTGCTTTGCGCAGGAAGTGTTGTAACATTTACCAACCTTTCAACCGGCATTGATGCCAAGACAAGATTTTTCTGGGACTTCAAAGGCAGCCCGCCATTTGATGTGATGTCCGCCATAAAAAATCCGACCTATACCTACTCTGATACAGGTGTGTTTGATGTGGCCATGATCGCCAGCAACAACGGCTGTAATGACACGATCAATATTCCCAAATACATTAAGG
>JADMIO011367206.1_pt1 | contig 19849 bp, 23 predicted proteins | sample 8958161 | NCBI WGS metagenome assembly JADMIO01 (sample SAMN16585339, study PRJNA669376) | soil metagenome | isolation source: Crop rotation soil | place: USA: Cullars Rotation, Alabama | collected 2011
TCGCGGCGGGACGTTTCAACAGACTGGCTGGCCAGAATTGAAAGTCGACGACCTCCATTTGAATTGGTCGGCGTCAAAGTTATTGGTGAAATCGGCGGCGCTTTCGCTCGGGCAACCCGGAAACTTAAACGTCGCCGGCCAGTTCGATTTCGGCCAGCACGGCTCAATGCAACTGCATTTGAGCGCGAAACAAACGCCGGCTGAACCGTTCGTCACCGGTTACTGGAAAGGAAAATTCAACGGCGTAATCGATTCGGAAACCGATCTGACGAAACAATTCGAACCGGATGCAAATGTAAATGCGGCCGGCGAATTAAATTTCAGCCGCGCAAGCCTGCGAGATGTTGCGGCTTTCAAGCAAATCGCCGCCGTCACCCGTCATCCGCAATTCGAGAAACCAAAGCTCGACGTCTTGCGATTTCATTATCGATATGCCGGCAACCGGCTCGAAGTTTCCAAGTTCGAAGCGGAAATCAAAGGACTCTGCCGTTTTGAGGGCGATTTTTCGCTCGAAAACAAAAACATCGACGGCAGTTTCAAAATTGGTGCCGCTCCGGATGTCGTCGACACCCTGCCGGGCGCGCGCGAGGAAGTCTTTACCGAATCACACGATGGCTATTTGTGGACGACTTTGCGGCTGACCGGACCTGCGCATCATCCAAAAGAAGATTTGAAGGAGCGACTCGTGGCTGCGGCCCGGAAACATCTCATGAAAGGAATTCTGGGGCCGCTGTTCAAAACCGGAAAACCGCTGATCGATTTGTTGCAGGACATTTACGAATAGATCAGTCGCCGCAGGAAGTTCGGTTTGAACCTTGCGAGATCGGAGTGCGCGCCCGGGGTGACTCGAACACCCGGCCTACGGATTAGAAATCCGTTGCTCTATCCAGCTGAGCTACGGGCGCAAATCGCGGGGAACCTTACTGATTTTCGTTGGAAATGAAAGAGGCCCACCGTCGTCTAACTCATAATGGAAAAACTCTCGACCTGGATTTCGTTTGGGATCGCGCTGGTCCTCGTCGTCGTGATCGTTCAGTTGCATCCCGCGAGACAAGCGCGAACCGTTCGTGACGTGAACGCATTGATGGTCATCGCGCCCTACAAATATCAAGGCGCCTGGGTGTTTGACGATCCGGCGACCGGCCTGGTCCGCGAACCGTTCATTGCCGGCATCGATACCATGATCGACAACGCCGTTTCGAAAATTCCGAACGCCGAAAAAGGATTTCGCGCGATCTTCAGCGCGCGGGATTTTCCCGGTTCCGATTTCAAGCTGGAATGGCGGCGGCCGGAATCCGGTGGAAACTGGTACTACAGCGACCGGTTCAGAATGGAGGGCTGGCTTTGCCCGGCGCTGTTAAAATATTTCTCGGCCGCGCCGCGCGAGATTTACATCAAGGTCGAGGAGCTGAAGCGATAACGCTGAGCTTAGGTCTCGGTGTCGTGAATTCGGTGTTTGAGCTCCCAAACTTTGAGCGCGGCCAGAAGGAGCGCCTTGGTTCGGGTAAGCGTACCGGCGGCGGCCATGGTGGCGTCGTAAGTTTGGCCGGCGGTTTTACCGTTGCGTGGGCGGCCACGTTTCTTGTGGGCCTTGATCTTTTTGACCCGGCGTGCGGAGGGTGCGGTAGCGGTCAGTTGTGCGCTGCTGTTCATATAATCCCTATAATTCCCTATATTCACCATACCCATTAGCAGCTTCCTTGCCACCACCTATTCATGGGTGTTTAACCCCCCATCGCAACGAACGTTTCGTTACATTCTAGTTATGCTTTTCCAAGGAGCCCTGAGCCTTGAAAACCGCTTGTGCCCGCCCCGGTTCTCCGCCAGTTTCCACCCACACTCATGGCTGATAGGAAATTCGGTTGTCTGAGCATTTTTTTGTTCGTTGCCCTGTGCGCGAGCGTGTTCATGAATTTCGTGCTCGCCATCGTTGCCATGCGCGGGTTTACCACCGGAGCCCGGTTTGAAGAGCCGGTCCCGCGCTTTCGAGAGGTCGTGGTCCAGCGCGGGTCGCGGATGGTTTCGGATCGGATCGCGCTCATCACCATGCGGGGGCTGATCAGTGGCTCAATTCCGGGAAATGTCAGCGAATCGATGGTGGAAGATATGCGTCTGGCCCTGGAACAGGCGCGCGATGACAGCCACGTCAAAGCGATAGTGTTGGAAATCGATTCGCCCGGCGGCGAAGTCACCGCCTCGGACCAAATTTACAGCGCGGTGACTAAGGCCCGCGCCCGCAAACCGGTGGTGGTTTATATGGATTCGCTGGCCGCGTCCGGCGGCTACTACGTGGCGTGCGGCGGGAAATATTTGATGGCCAACGAAACCACCATCACCGGCAGCATCGGTGTGATCATTCAAACCCTGAATTACGAACAGTTGTTCAACAAAATTGGTCTCGCCTCGGTGGTTTTCAAAAGCGGCAAGTTCAAGGACATTTTGAACGGCGCGCGGCCGATGACTCCGGAAGAGCGTGACCTCATCCAGAGTTTCGTGATGCAAACCTACGACAAGTTTCTTGGCATAGTGTCAAAGGAGCGAAGCCTTAATGGCGACATGCTGCGGAACACGATTGCTGACGGCCGGATCCTGTCCGGGAAAGACGCTCTCAATAACAAGTTGATCGACGGACTCGGCCAGATTGAGGACGCTTATGCAAAGGCAAAACAACTCGGCAACGCCCCGGAGGCGACGGTGGTGAAGTACGGCCCGCCGTTCAGTCTCTCCCGAATTTTCCGCGCCTTTGGCGAGTTTGGCGGCGATTCCAAGATCGAGCTCCAACTTCCGAAACAACTCGTGCCCCCGCTCGAAAGCGGTCGGGCGTATTTTCTACCGAGCTTTTACGCTCCCTAGTTCGCGAACGAATGTTTGCGAGTGCTCTTTCCAGCGCAGTTGGAAACATTTTCATCGCGCTGCTTATTTTGGCCGGCGCTGCGATCTACAGCACGCTGATCCGCCAAATTAGCGTGCGACGCTCGGTGCCGGTCGTGCCGCCGGGGCCCGACGAGCCCCCAATTCGAACCTTTGGATTGGCTGAAGCGTGCGTGGCTCTGGGTTTGGTCGCGTTCCTGTTGCTGAACGTCGTCGCTTCGTTTGAGCGGACCGGGCCGGTTCAATTACAGACGCGTGATCTGGTCGCGAATTTTTTGCTCAGTTTGTTTGTCGTGTTGTTGATTGCGGTGGTTTTAAAACTCCGCGGCCTGGACATTGATGCACTGGGCGGGTTTTCCAAATCCAGCCTCAAGCGGGCGATCAGCACTGGAGTCGTGCTTTTGCTGGCGGCGACGCCATTGATTGCGGTCGCCGAGGGCCTGACTCAAACCTTTTTCGGTCGCGAATCGAGCAAGCAGGAGATCGTCGATCTTTTCAATAGCTCGGGCTCGATTGGGCAGCGCATTACCATCATTGTCTTAGCGGTCGTTGTCGCACCGATCTGCGAGGAATTCATTTTTCGGTTTTTCATTTATGGCGTGTTGCGGCGCTATTTCGGGGTCACGATAGGCCTGTTTTTCAACGCTGCTCTTTTCGCCGCGGCCCATACTCATTTGCCGTCGGCTGCCCCGTTGTTCGTGCTCGGAGCCTGTTTCACTCTTGCCTACGAATGGAGCGGTTCGATCCTTGTTTCCATGGCGATGCACGCGCTGTTCAATTCCGCTCAACTCGTTTTCCTCGCCTTCCCTCAACTGGTTCAGCAATGAAACTGTGGCGGGTCGGTGAAGACGCGCTTCTCGCGTCGCTCCTGCGCGACTTGCCAAACTCGCGCAAATTCATCGGCGATGATTGCGCTGTCGTTCAATTTCCAGGCGCGCGGGATTTGCTGGTCCTGAAGACTGATTGCGTCGTCGAGAAAATTCATTTCGAATCGCGCGCCGATCCCGAACTGGTCGGCTGGAAAGCAATGATGCGATCGCTAAGCGATTTCGCCGCGGTTTCCGCAGTGCCGCAGTTTGCTCTGATCACGCTGATCGTTTCCGCGTCGCAATCGAAATTATGGGTTAAAAAGCTTTATCGCGGTTTGAAACGAGCGGCATCGAAGTTCGAAGTCGCAATTGTGGGCGGTGAAACCAGCGCCACTCGCGGACCAATCACGATTTCGGTCAGCGTGTCCGGTTTTGTGGAGAAAAACCGCTCGGTCGCGCGCGGGGGCGGTAAAAGAGGCGACGATCTCTTTGTCACAGGCAGACTTGGCGGATCGTTGAGTGGCAAACATTTGCGATTCGTGCCCCGCATTCACGAGTCACGCTGGTTGACGAAAAATTTTCGCGTTCACGCCATGATGGATTTGAGCGACGGCCTCGGCGCCGATCTCCCGCGCCTGGCGAAGGCGAGCAAGCTCGGTTTCAAGATCGATAAGAGCGCATTACCACTGGCTCCGGGCGCTAAAATCAACAACGCCATCTCTGACGGCGAAGACTACGAACTCCTCTTCGCCATGTCCCCGCGCGATCGCACTCGCCTTCAGGGTGCCTGGAAAAAAAAGTTTCCGAAACTGCCTCTGACGCGAATTGGCTCTCTCCTTCATCCCTCAACCTTCATCCCTCAACCTTTGCCCCGTGGCTACCTTCATTTCCAATAGCGCGGACGAGACCGAATTTTTCGGCCGTCAGTTCGCGGCAGACGTGAAAGCAGGCGACGTGGTGGCGCTGGTTGGCGATCTTGGCGCCGGCAAAACCCAATTCGTGAAGGGCTTGGTCGCGGGAATGGGCGATCGCGGCGCGGTTACGAGCCCGACGTTCACCTTGATCCACGAATATACCGGCGGACGGCTGCCGGTTTATCACTTCGATTTTCTTCGATTGGAAGATCAACCGGCGGCCGAGCGACTCGGTCTGGAGGAATACTTTTTTGGTGATGGCGTTTCAGTCGTTGAATGGGCGGACCGATTCCGTGAATTAATTCCGGAGAACGCGCTATGGATTTCGTTTGAAACCAAATCCGAATTGCAGCGCGCGATCACAACCAAATGAAAATTCTCGCCCTCGAACTATCCAGCGCTCGAGGAAGCATCGCTTTGCTCGATGGCTCGAGTGTCGAATTCGCGCGGGAATGGCCGAATGATCGAAAGAATTCAGGTCCGTTCTTCGAATATTTGGCGGAGATGCAGAAACAATTTGGAAAAGTCGATTCAATCGTCGTCGGTTTGGGCCCTGGGTCGTACGCCGGAACCCGGATCGCCATCTCGGCCGCGATCGGATTGCAGGCCGCGTCCCAATCGCGTCTCATTGGGTATCCCTCGATTTGCGCCATCGAATGCGACGCGCCCGAATATTGCGTCATCGGAGACGCGCGGCGTAACTCGTTTTTCCATGCGCGAGTTTGCGATCGGAATCTCGCCGAAGGCCCGACTTTGATGACCGAGGCTGAATTGAGGGAAAAGTCGGCTAAGCTCGATAAAACAATGCCGGTGTTCACAACCGAGAAACTTCCACAATTTGATTTCGCTGAGCTTCGTTACCCAGCCGCAGAGATGCTCGCTCAAGTCGCAACCGATACGCAACGAGAGTTCGCGGAGCCGCCGCTCGAGCCGATGTATTTGCGCGAACCGCACATCACGATTCCAAAGAAATGACGCATCGTTGCTGGGTTGAGATTGATCGGTCCGCTTTACTGCACAACGCGAAAATTGCGCGCGAACGCATCGGCAAAGCTGAGATGCTCGCGGTCGTAAAAGCGAACGCATACGGCCACGGAATGCAGGGCGTTGCCGAGACGCTGGCCAACGAGGTGCAAATGTTCGGCGTCGCGAACCTGGAGGAAGCGCTCGCTCTCCGCGAAAAAGTAAAACATCCGATCATCACTTTGAGCCCGACGTTGCCGGATGAACGCTCGACCGTTGTAGAGCGCGGGATCATTCCGACCATTTCCGGAGCCGAAGAAGCTGAAGCGTTCGCGAAACACGGACGCGTTTCGGTTAATTTCAAGATCGATACCGGCAATGGGCGAATGGGCGTCGTGGAGAATCAAGCCCTCGAGGTTTTCAAAGGCGTCAACGCGCTGCCGAATATTAACGTTCACAGCGTGTCCACGCACATGCCGGTTTCCAACGAGGACGAGCAGTACACTCGCGATCAGTTGGTTCGATTCGGCAAGATTGTGGATCGATTACGAGCCCAAGCTCCGGGCAAATATAAAGTGCACGTTTTGCAAAGCGCCGGCACGCTGGCGTTCAACGAGCGGCCCTACGACATCGTGCGCGCGGGAGTTATTCTTTACGGAATTTCGCCGCTGCCGGAGTTTCAAAACCTGCTTAAGCCGGCGATGACCTGGAAAACGCGGATTGGTTTGGTCCGCGATGTGCCGAAAGGCTGGTCGATCGCCTATGGCCGCACCTTTATCACGCCGAAGCCGATGCGCGTCGCCACATTGACGGCTGGATATGCCGACGGTTATCCGCGTCATTTATCGAATCGCGATGCCCAAATGTTGGTGCGCGGAAAACGCTGCGCGTTGCTCGGCCGGGTGACGATGGATCTGATGGTGATCGACGTTTCGCATGTTCCGGAAGCGACCGCGGGTGACGAAGTCGTGTTGATGGGCAAGCAAAACGGCGCGGCGATTACGTGCGATGAGTTGGCGGAGAAAGCTGGGACGATTACTTGGGAGATCACTACGCGGATTGGTCAGCGAGTAAAACGCGTGTTTGTTTGAACGCGGCTTCTGTTCCTGTCATGTTGAGCGGAGCGAAATATCGCTGACTTTTGGTTTGCCAACTGAGGTTTCAGAAATAGTCAGAGGTTCTTCGCTTCGCTCAGAATGACAATTTAGAGGATGTTCCAAATAATCTTCAACGAACTCAGCGCGGCCGAGATGTCGGCCTTGCCGAAGAAAATGCAGCTCGATTTGCTGGCTGAGTTCCAGATTTTGCCGGAAGACCTCGGCCGTCTCGACGCCAAACATTTCGGCGTGATCGAGCGGGAGGGGAAAAAGTTATATCGTTACCGTGCCAAAGATTACCGGATCTACTTCGAGCAAACGGTCGAAGGAATCACCATTCACCGGGTCTTGCACAAGAACACGTTTCGGGATTTCCTTTTCCGCAGCAAACTTCCCGGCTCGGAAGATCAGGCGCTCGGAGGAACTCGCGAATTCTGGAAACTGATCGACGAAGGCAAGAAGACGCGGAAGGCGTGAAGGCTGATTGGCTGTGCCGACGGGGTGTCGCGGTGCTTACGCTCACGTTCTGCGGAGCCGCATTGGCAGATCAGACGGCTCGACAGCGTCTCGCCCTACCAACAGACAGCGCTATTTCATCAGCAGCACGGAACGGCTGCGTTTGATTTCGCGGGTGATTTTGCGATGGAGATGCGCCGGCATCCCGGTGACGCGGCGGGGAAGAATCTTGCCGCTCTCGGTCACGAATTTCTTCAGCAGGTCGGGATTCTTGTAATCGATCGCTTCGATCGAGATATCGATCCGGCGCCGGGGCATGGCGCGGTTGGCGCGGCGAAATGCGGAACGGCGTTTGGCGGTTTTGGGTTGCATGAAATTATTTGGTTTCGCGGTGAAGCGTGTGCTTACGCAGATGCGGATTGTATTTCTTTTTCTCGAGCCGGCCCTGGGTGCGCGGACTCTTCTTGTTCCGCGTGGTCATGTAACGCGACACCGGTTTGCCCAAAGCTTTCGCTTCTGTGCATTCGAGGGTGACAATTTCCTGGGCCATGTTCGTTACTCCTTCGATTCGGGCGCTGGCGTGGCTTCGGATTCTTCCGCTTCGCCTTCGCCGCCTTCGTCTTCGGTCAAACCGAATAGCGAGGTGACCGATTGCCGGACGCGCGACTGTTTATTTTGTTTCTCGAGCTGCGATTGACATTCAACCGTGAAGCGCGCGAACGGGATCGCTTCAAGGCGCGCGTGCGGGATTGGTTTACCGGACATCTCGCAAGTGCCGTAGGTACCGAGCTCGATCCGTTTCAGGGCCTGATCGATCTCGTAAAGTGCGTCCTGTTCCTGTGAAAGCAGGCTGAGCGCGAAATCGCGGTCGTAGGCATCCGATCCGGCGTCGGCCTGGTGCATTCCAAACGCCGAGGCTTCGCTGCCTTCAGCTCGGGAACGAAGCGTGTCCTGGGCAACTCCGGCCATGGAATCGACCATCGCGTCGCGCAGTTGAAGGAGTTTTTCCTTTTGCTGACGAACGAACGGGGTCAGCTTTTTCTCGTGATTGTTGCCGCCGAGCAACGCGGCCTTTGGGCTCTCGGTCGCTTTTTTGGCAGAAATTCTACGGGCCGGCTTTTTAGCGGCTTTCTTTGGAGAAACTTTTTTCTTTTTTGTGGTGGGCATAAGTTCAAAAGGCGCCCCACAGGGATTGGGCGCCGGAAAAAGGAGGCTTAATTAAGAACGATTCGGGGAGAGCGCAAGGGAAGATTTGACGAATTTCCGCCCTGTTTGTTCATCATTAATTTGTAGTCACGGGCGCTCTGTCGCCGTGGTGTCCTGGACGCCTCGACAGAGCGAGACGCCTCCAAATCACGAACTGGCGCTGGAGTAGCGCCGCAGGGCAAACGACCAAAAACCGCGGGACAGGACGAAGATTACGGTCGAGGCGATCACCAGTTTTGCCATCAGACCCCAGGGCTGGTCCAACGATTTGGCCAGCACCCGGGCCGGGACGTTCGAGACCACCACCACGGGGACGATCCAGCTGAAGATGAATTTGAATAGCCGCGGGAAGATCGAATCGGGGTAACGCGCGATGTTAAGAAAATTGAAGTAGCCATAGACCAGACCCTGCGCCCGAACGATCCAGAAGCTGACCGCGGCCAGAGTGAGCATGATCGAATAATGCACCGCGACGCCGAAACAGACCGCGATCAGATAGAGCACGATGGCCATCGGACTTGGGGCGTAGCCGAGCTTGGTTAGCGAAAACACAACCACCACGCCGCCGACGATCGTGTTGACGATGCTGTCGAGGCCGAATTGTTTCGTGGAAACCGCGAACTGGCTGTCGACCGGCAACACGAGGAGCGAGTCCAGCTTCCCGGTCCGGACCAGCTCGGGGATGTTGGCAACGTTGACAAAAAAGAACGCCTGGAAAAGCTGCGAGATCATTTGATGCGTCCCGACGAGCAAAACGACTTCCCACTTTGTCCAATCGCCGATGCGGTCGACATTGCCGAAAATGATGGAGAAAAAAACGATCTGGCCGACAAACCACAAGACTTCCACCAGCATCCAAAGAAGAAAATTCGCCTTGAAACTCATCTCGCGGATGAGCGAGTTGCGAAGCATGATTGAGTAGATCTCGATGTAACGTCGGAGCACGTCTGCCTGTCATTTTAATTAGAGCTCAAGTCAAATCCCATCCTACATGAAGCGATTCCTGCCGATTGGCATCATCATTGTCGCCCTGCTCCTGATCTTATTTGCGGTGCGGCGGTGCACGTCGGGTAACGCCTCGACTTACCAAACCGCCAACGTGACCCGCGGGCCAATCACGCAGTTGGTGACGGCCACCGGAACGTTGAACCCGGTGACCAACGTGCAGGTCGGAAGCCAGGTCTCGGGCAACATCCAAAAGCTTTCCGCCGATTTTAATTCCCAGGTGAAAGCAGGGCAGGTGGTAGCGCAGATCGATCCCGCATTGTTTCAAGCGACGGTGACCCAGGCCGAAGGGGATTTGGCGAGTGCGCAGGCAGCTCTTGAGCTGGCAAAGGTGAATGCAGTGCGAATCCAAAAGCTTTTCACCGAGAAAAACTCGTCCCAACAGGACCTTGATCAGGCGAATGCCACCCTGCACCAGGCCGAAGCGAACGTGAAAATCAAACAGGGCGCGCTCGATAAAGCCAAAGCCGATCTCGATCATTGCACGATCACGTCGCCCGTGGATGGCGTGGTGATCTCGCGCAACGTCGATGTCGGCCAAACCGTGGCCGCGAGTTTGCAGGCGCCGGTAATTTTCCAAATCGCAAACGATCTAACGAAAATGCAGATCGACTCGAACGTCGCCGAAGCGGACGTCGGCGCGGTGGAAGTCGGACAGGACGTCGATTTCACGGTGGACGCGTTTCCGACCCGCACCTTTCACGGGAAAGTCGTACAAGTCCGCAATGCGCCGATCACCGTCCAGAACGTTGTGACGTACGACACGGTCATCGGAGTCGACAACAAGGAGTTGAAATTGAAGCCGGGAATGACGGCGAACGTTTCGATCATCATCGCGCACAAAGACAACGTGCTTCAGCTGAAAAATGCGGCATTGCGTTTTCGACCGCCGGACGCGGCCGCCGCACCCAAATCTGCACCGAGCGGCGGCGAGCAGCGACAGGGCGGTGGCGGCGGTCAACGTCCTGCCTCCGGTTCTACGGCGGGCAGGCCATCCGGCGCGCACCAACGGTCACCCGAACGGACCGTTTACATTTTATCGTTCGGCCGGCCCAAACCAATGCAGATCAAAACCGGAATCAGTGACGGCATCGTGACCGAAGTCACCGACGGTTTGAAGGAAGGCGATAGCGTGATCACGGCCGAACTTTCGTCGGCATCGCCATCAGGTTCGCCCTCAACCAACCCGTTCAGCGGCGGGCGAAGATTTCCATGACATGAATGACGAAGCACGAATGACGAATGTCGAAACAAATCCGAATGTTCAAATGACGACAGCCTCCGTTTTTGGTTCGTCATTCGACATTGGTCATTCGCCATTTTTTGCCGGGAGCGAGCCTCAAACACGGTAAAGGGCATGAACAACGGTGCGGTGGTTAAGCTCGATGGTGTGCACAAGACCTATCACACCGGGGACGTCGACGTTCACGCGGTCCGCGGCGTTTCGCTCGAAATTCGTCGTGGCGAGTTTGTCGCGCTTATGGGCGCGAGCGGTTCCGGCAAATCGACTTTGATGAACATTCTTGGTTGTCTCGATCGTCCAACTTCAGGCCGATACATTTTGGATGAGGCCGATGTTTCCGTGCTCGATCGCGATCAGCTTGCTGACATTCGCAATCACAAACTCGGTTTCGTATTTCAAAGCTTCAATTTGCTGCCGCGAACTTCCGCGCGCGAAAACGTCGAGCTGCCGCTGCTTTATGGCACACGGAATTTGAACAACGCGCAGCTGCGTGAAAAGGCCGACGCCGTCTTGGCGTCGGTCGGCCTCGGTGGTCGCGAAGATCACCACCCGAGCCAGCTTTCCGGCGGCCAACAACAACGCGTCGCGATCGCGCGCGCACTGGTGAACGACCCTGAAGTTGTGCTCGCTGACGAACCGACCGGAAATCTTGATAGCCGGACGAGCGTTGAGATCATGGGAATTTTTCAACAGCTCAACGAGCGCGGCATCACAATCATCATGGTCACGCACGAACCGGATATCGCCTCGTATGCGCGGCGCAACGTCGTCATGCGAGACGGGATCATTTTAAAAGACTTTAGCGTCGCGCAGCGCCTGAATGCGGCCAATGAGTTGGAACGATTACCATCTGTCACGGATGAAACCGCGTAACGGAATAGTTGTGGCGGCGGTGTCCGACCGCCGATTGTTTTTAGGTTCGACGCTCAGAGAGCGCCGCGACAAATGAAAGTTGGATCGACACTCAACATCGCTCTCCGGGCGCTGCGCCGAAACAAGATGCGTTCCGTCTTGACCGCGCTCGGCATCATCATCGGCGTCGCTGCCGTGATTGCGATGGTCGGGATTGGCAACGGCGCCAAAGCGCAAGTGGAGGCGCAAATCGCGAGTCTCGGCCAAAACGTGATCCTGATTTTTTCCGGAAGCACGACTTCGAGTGGCATTCGCACAGGTTGGGGCGGAGCCGGGACGTTGAAAATCGAAGACGCGGAATCGATCCGCCGCGAAGTGCCCGGTGTGATCGCGGTCAGCGAAGAAGTTGTGTCAACGACGCAAGTCGCAGCCGGAAATCAGAACTGGTTTACCCGAATCTACGGCGAGTCGGCGGATTACTTCGATATCCGGCAATGGCCGCTGGCCGACGGCTCGCCCTACACCGACCAGGACGTGCGCAGCGCGAACAAAGTTTGCGTAATCGGCAGGACCACCGCTTCGCAGATCTACGGCAACGACGATCCGGTCGGCCAGATTTTGCGGATCAAAAACGTTCCGTTCACGGTCATGGGAGTGTTGACGCCGAAAGGTTTGAGCACGCAGGGCGTTGATCAGGACGACATTGTGATCATGCCGTATACGAGCGCGATGAAACGTGTGAGCGGTGGTACGACGTTGCGCAACATTAACGTGCAGATCGGCCAGAGCGGTGAACTCGCGGCTGCCCAACAACAAATCATCGCGTTGCTTCGACAGCGGCATAACATCCGTCCTGGACGCGACGACGATTTCACCGTCCGCAACCAGGAGGAAATCGCAGAAGCCGCGACCGCGACGACTGCGGTGATGACGGTGCTCCTCGGCTCGATCGCCGGCGTGTCGCTCGTGGTCGGGGGAATTGGAATCATGAACATCATGCTGGTAAGCGTCACCGAACGAACGCGAGAAATTGGCACCCGCATGGCCGTCGGAGCGCATGGAAGCGACATTCTCATGCAATTCCTTATCGAGGCCGTAACCTTGAGCTCAGTCGGCGGTGTGATCGGAATTATTTTCGGAATCGGCGCGTCGCAAATCCTTTCCAGCTACGCCCACTGGCCGACTCTGATTTCGCTGAGCTCGATCATTATCGCGTTCATGTTCAGCGCTGCCGTCGGAATTTTCTTCGGATTTTATCCCGCGCGCAAAGCCGCCGCCCTCGATCCGATCGAAGCGTTGCGCTACGAGTAGAGAGTCGTTAATGAGGGTTCGATTTCTGGCGATTGTTGCGGGCGCATTTCTGTTTTCAAACGCGAATGCTGCGCAACAAGAGTTCGGCTGGGATCCTGCGCACACCTGGGTTTTTGCGGTTGGCGTTTTGCATTGGAAACACAGCGAGAGGTTCGGCTCATTTCCGGTGAAGGAGCGGCGTGACGCCGAATTGGTCGATTTTTTCAAACAACATGGCGTGCCGGCAGACCACATCGTTTATTTGCAGGATGAGAAAGGAACTCAGAGGCGGATCGATGCCGCGTTCAGCGACGAATTGAAGAAAATCGACAAGAATGACCTGCTCGTTGTTTATTACGCGGGGCACGGCTCGAAATACGAGAAACGCCAGGACGTTTATCTCGCGTCCTACGATGCCGGGGATAGCGGGGTACCGGGTTGGTCGGTGAATTCGATTCCGAAAACAATCAGCGCAAATTGCGCATGTCAGCGCGTGCTGTGGTTTATCGATTGCTGTTATTCAGGACAAGCGGCGCGCGCGATCGCGAATTCGGCAGGTTCGCCGGCTTACGCGTGCGTGACTTCATCGTCGGCCAGCGAAAGTTCGACCGGACATTGGACGTTCACTGAAGCATTGCTCGATGCGCTGCGGGGCGTCGCCTATGTCGATCTGAATCACGACGGGGCGATCACGCTGGCGGAATTCGCGTCGCATGCGCACGCCGACATGGCATTGGGCGAAGAGCAACTGTCAACATTCGCGACCACCGGTGGCTTCGATCCGCGAATGGTTCTGTCGCGCGCGCCGGAGCTGCCAAGCGAGCGCGTTGGCGAACGCGGTCAAATCCAGTGGCACAACGATTGGTGGCCGGTCCGCGTTACGGAGGAAAAGGGCGGGAAATTGAAAGTGCATTACATCGGTTACAGCGCGGGCGACGATCTTTGGGTCACGCCCGACAAGCTGCGACCGATAAAACCGGTGCAATACGCCGTCGGCAGTGAAGTAGAAGTGCAATGGAAAAAGAAATGGTATCCCGCGACGATTTTGAAAGTGGAAGACGGCATCCATTTGATTCATTACACCGATTACGACTCGAGCTGGGATGAATGGGTCGCATCGAAACGGATCCGCCGCGCGAAGTCCTAACTGAATCTCCAAGGAAATCAGGAACGCAGTAGTTTATCGATTTAGTTTCCTGCTCTCTTCGGTTCCTGAGATATCAAGATTTGTGTTTATTCGTGTCCATTCGTGGTTGAAATTCCTGGATGGCTGAAAAGGGTTACTCAGAGTTGGTCGCGGAGGCGAAAAAGCATATCACCGAGATTTCGCCGACTGATGCCGCGGCGAAAGCGAAGAGCACCAGTGATGCGGTGATCGTAGACGTTCGCGAGAAGGATGAGTTCGATGAGGGCCACATTCCGGACGCGGTCCATATGAGTCGCGGAATGTTGGAGTTTGAAATCGAAGACAAGTTTCCCGATCGCAACACCACGATTATTTGTCATTGTGGCGGTGGCGGCCGCTCCGCACTCGCCGCCGAAACTTTGCAAAAGATGGGCTACAAGAATGTCCGCTCCATGGCTGGTGGTTTCAAAGCCTGGAAAACCGCGGGTTTGCCGACTTCTAAATAAGCGCGCTTGTCTTTGCCGGCCGAACCTTTTTAAGGTGGCGCCGCAAAGCCATGACTATCAAAGCACTAACCGCGGTTTTTGGACTCGGCCTCGTTGCCTTTTGTGTCTCGGGGTCCATCGCCAATTCGGTCGACGTTTATCTGCCGCAATTGAAAGACAAAGATCCCGAAGTCCGGCTCGAAGCAGTACGGCAATTGCAAACTTCACTCGATTCGCGAATTCCGGAAGCGATGCAGTCGCTTCTTAACGATGAAGGAAATTCCGTCCGGCGATTGGCAGCGCGCGCGATCGGCAGTCGGTGGTGGCAGATTCCAAAAGATAAAATCGATAGTTACGTCAAAGCGCTTCAGGGAAATTTGAAATCGGATGAAGAGCTTGAGATGGAAAAGAACATGGCCGAGCGCGGGATCGGTCTGTTGACGCACCGCTACGATTCAAAAGTCTTTTCCAAAAGTCCCAACGGCCGATGGATCATCTATGAGCGTTACGGATTGCCGTGTTTGATCGACACCACGACATCCACTGAGGAGCTGCTCGGGTGGCCGCGCACAAAAGACGGGGACATGGACATGCTCGTGTGCGCTTTTGGCAACGAACCCATCAGCGAAGACCAGGCGGTGTGGCACCCTAGTAAGGAAGCGATCGCGCTTTCGGTTTTGTTAGATCGCCGTTCATCGACGGTGTGGGTCTGGGAACACAAGGTTGGGCTGCAAAAATTGAGGCGTTCGGACCTGGCTCGATTACTGCACCCAAAAGGAAGGGTCGATGAATCGTACGTAACCGATGCTACGATTAAGGGCTGGAAGGGCGACGAACTGCAAGTCTCTGCGACAGGCGGATTAGACGAGAACGACGGCGCGCTGCTCGGGTGGGATCTTTCCAAACATAAATGGCGCGTTATTTCGCGCGGGAAGCAGAAAGAGTCTGACTAACCGCCGACGGCTTGGTAATGCCGCAGTCCGCGGTGCCACATGAACCGCGCGACTGCCCAGGTCAGAAAAAGCCAGCCTGATTGAATCGCGAACGCCTGCCAGAGGTCGGCTCCTTTCAACCGTTCCTGGAAAATCGCGACCGGGCAAAACAACTCATAATAGAAGGGCATCCATTTCAACGCCGCCTGGACGCCGGCCGGCATGATGTCGATCGGGAACATTTGGCCGCCCAGGAAATATTCGAACGAATAAACGATGAACACGATGGTCGTGATTTCCAAAATCCAGAACGCCATCATTGCCAGCGAGTAAGTGATGAAGAATTGAATGAAGGCGGCCATCAACGTGGAAACGATCGCGAGCAGGTAAGTCACCGGATGATGCGGCAGGGTGACGTAATTGTGGAAATAGAGAAAGATGAGCGCGATCGGCGGCAGGGTGACAAAGGTGTAAACGAGCCGTCCGCTGCAAAAAATGCTGAACCGGTAGGCAAGATAACTCATCGGCTTGGTTAGAAGCGCGTTGATCTGCCCTTCGCGAATGTCCGCGGCGATTTGCCATTCATCCTCCGTCGGGGTGACCAGATTACTGACCAGGATGATGAGCAGGTAATAATAAATCATCGAGCCGTAGTCGTAGCCGTGGACTCCGCTCCCGCGTTCTTTGAAGACGGCATTCCAAAGAAAAACCGTGCCGGCGAGGGGGATTAATCCGAACGCCGCGCGCAAAAAATAGTTCCAGCGATAAACGAAGGTGTTTTGGAGGCCAATGTTAAACACTGACAGGTACTTTGCCGTCTTCGCTGCATTCATCTCGTACTCTTAATAATGGGCTGCGGGAGGACCTAATGTCGAAATCCGAATGACGAATGACGAAACAATGATGAAATCCGAATGAAAAAGGCAACGTCGATAACGTTTGGTCATTTGAACATTCGGGCTTCCTTCGACATTCGTGCTTCGTCATTCCGCAAGCGATCCGAGCTTGCGGAGTTGTCGATCTTGCCAGGGTCGCATGAATAATAGCGCGCACGTCGCGCCGACGAGACACATGAACATGTCTTCCTGGGTGTCCCAAACGTCACCCTGGGTTGCAAGAAACTCCGTGGAGGCCGCGCCGCCGATCAACGCGCTCCACCACTCGATGAATTCGTAAGCCACGCTGATCGCCATACAGATCGAGATAATGAGAAAAGGTTGCCAACTTTTGCGATTGAGAATGTTGAGCCGGATGAATAATTCGCGCGCGATCATTGCCGGCACGAAGCCCTGAGCGAAATGGCCGAGGCGATCGTAATGATTGCGGCTCCAGTGGAAATAATCACGCAGCCAGTTGAAAACCGGTTCGTGCGCGTAGGTCCAATGCCCGCCGACGCACAGAATGCAGACGTGAATCGCGATCAAGGTATAAACGAGAGTCGTGAATTGAAATCGCCGATAGGTCACGGCGAGAATGATCAGACCGAGAACGCCGGGAAAAACTTCCAGATACCAGGTCAGGCGATCGGAAGGATTGATACCCGACCAAACGAAAACGATCGCAACGCAAATTAGGAGCGCGATGTGGGATTTCTTCACAGAAAAAAATTACTCAGGAAAGGAGGAGATTAGTCAAAAGAATTTGGAAACCAGGAAACGGAACATTTTGGAATTTGTCCTGGCTTCGTGGTTTCTGAATTCATTCTTGCTTATCACCTTGGGCGAGCTCAACCGCCAGTCTGATGGCCGCGATCATGCTGTCGGCCTTGGCGATTTTTTTGCCGGCGATTTCAAATGCAGTTCCGTGATCGGGGCTCGTGCGCGGAAACGGAAGCCCGAGTGTCGTGTTCACGCCGTTATGAAATCCGTGCAGCTTCAACGGAATCAATCCTTGGTCGTGATACATACAAAGCACGGCGTCGAATTCGCCTTCGATGGCTCGATGGAAAACGGTGTCGGGGGAGTGAGGGCCGCTGAAGACGGCCGATTGATGGTAGATAGTTGATTGTTGAGAGTTCAAATCGGAAATGGCTGGGGCGATGGTTTCGACTTCTTCGCGGCCGAGTTTTCCGGATTCGCCGGCGTGGGGATTCAACCCGCAGACCGCGATTTGAACTTGACCGCTTAAAGCGGTCGAGCCGGTTTGATCTTCCGGTGAATCTTGAGCGCTTATTGCATTCAAGTTTGCCTGAATTCTCCGGCGTTGAACAAAATCCGCGAGAAGCAAACCGACGCGGACGATCTCGCTTCGTTTGAGGGTGGCGGAAACGGCTGAGAGCGGAATGTGGGATGTCACCAATGCGACGGTGAGTTTGCCGCCGGTCAGGCACATCGCGAAGTTTTTCACGCCGCAGCGTTCGGCGAAGAATTCGGTTTGGCCCGGGAACTTGAAGCCGGCTTCGTACATCCGCGCTTTGTGAATCGGTCCGGTGACTACGGCATTTAATTCACCACGGCGCGCGCGAGTGACCGCTTCTTCGAGCGCCGCCGCCGCGGCACGCGCGGTTTCGATCGACGGTGTGCCGGGTTTACAATCCGGCTGTCGTCCGATCACGACGTAATCGGCGGAATTCGGAATCTTTTTCGATGTCAGTGCCGCGTCGACAATCTCCGGCCCGATGCCGGCGCAATCGCCGAGGGTGATTCCGATGCACGGTTTGCCATTCTTGCTCATGCTCTTGCTCTTACACGTGAAGCCTGTGCTCAATCGAGCATGAGCAGGATTATGAGCAAGCGCATGATGCTTTCAATCGAATGCGATCCGATTAACGACGCATCGGACAATTTGTTAGGCTATTGACCGTGCTGCCTGGAACGCGGTTCACGATCGCGAATCTCAGCGCGCCGGTGCCGGAGCCAACGACGACGATACTTCTAATCCGCGGGAGTAGCGGTACGCTCGTGTCGAGAGCAAGAGCAAGACTAAGCGGGAGACGAAGCGAAAGATTTTTTAGAAGGTCTTGATGTAAGCCTTCGATCGCAGACTGGCGAGCCACTTTTCCTGAAGCTTTTGGGCTTCCTCGTGCATCAGCTTCTTTTCGATATCGGCCCGGGCTTGTTCGAGCCCTTTGGTTTCGCCGCCGTGCCGGTCTTCGACTTTGAGAATGTAATAATTGCCGCTGAACTCGATGATGTTGCTGATTTTGCCGGTCTCAACGGCGAACGCCGCCTTTTCGAGCGGCGCGGCCAGGGTCTTGCGATCGACCCAGCCCCAATCGCCGCCATTTTCCCGAGTGCTATCCTCGGAATAAAGCTGGGCCATCCGTTCGAACTCGGCGCCGTGTTGAAGTTTGCTGAAAATTTCTTCGGCCATTGCCTTTTGAGCGGCGGCCTCGCCGTCGCTGGCGTGGCTCGGGATCATGATCAGCCGCAGCTTGATCTGCTCCTTGTTAGTAAATTCTTCGCGATGCGCTTTGTAATATTCCTCGACCTTCGCTGGTGACGCGACCAGGTCCATCTTCACGTTTTTGCTACGCATCGCCTGGACGATCATTTTCTCCATCTCCATCTTCTTGAACTCGCCCATGGTGAAATTCTGGGCCTCAAGCGTCTTGATGAAGGTATTGCGATCGCCGCCAAAATCGGTGCGGACGATGTCATGCATCCTGTCCTCGACGAAGTGGTCGGGAATCTCCCATTTCTCCTTCTTAAAAGCCTGGAGAATCAGCTGGCGATCGATCAAGTCTTGAAGGGCCAGCTCGCGCGTCTCTTTGATTTTCTTGATCAGTTCTTCGCCGTTGTATTGAGCGCGAAGTAATTTCTCGCGCGGGCCAACCAGTCCGCGGACCTGCGAATAGGTAATGACGTCGCCATTCACAACCGCAGCGACGCCATCGACCACTTCGGCGTCCTGCTGGGCCGCAAATACAGCGCGGCTGATGAGGCTTGCTGCGATCAGTCCAACGAAAATAGGGCGGATCATGTAAATTTTCTTATTAGTTCCAGGACCTCGCTGAGGTGGTGGGGCTTTGCAACTAAACGAGGGAATTTGCCCTCGACAAGTACAAATTCACCCCGCCGGGTCAGCATCAACTTGCGCTCCTTTGTCTCCACCCGGGAAATGGCGGCTTTGGCGGCGGCCAGCTTGATCTCCGCCAGGAGAAACAAGTTCTCCACCGCGGGTGGAAATTTGCCGAACCGGTCCCGCCATTCCTTGCCAACCCGATCGAACTGCTCGCGCGTGCTAATTTCGGCCACTTCGCGATAGGCTTTGATCCGCAACGCGGTGTCGTTGATGTAGCTCGAGGGCACGAAGGCCGGGAGGCGTCGGTCGGGTCCGAGTTGTGCGAACTCGGCTTCGTTGGTCGCCACGAAATCGATGCGGAGATCGACGTCGAGACGGGGCCGGAACTTTCGGCCTTTCAGCTGGGCAACAGCCTGTTTGAGCAACTGGCAATACAGATCGAAGCCGATGGCCAGGATGTGCCCGCTTTGGGCGGTGCCGAGAATACTGCCGGCGCCGCGAATCTCGAGGTCGCGCATGGCAATACGAAATCCGGCGCCGAGCGAACTGTATTGCTTGATGGCGTTGATTCGTTTGCGGGCGGCGCCGACCGTCATCATTTCGCGCGGCAAAAGAAGATAGGCGTAGGCTTTGTGCT
>JADMIO011081484.1_pt1 | contig 19848 bp, 15 predicted proteins | sample 8958161 | NCBI WGS metagenome assembly JADMIO01 (sample SAMN16585339, study PRJNA669376) | soil metagenome | isolation source: Crop rotation soil | place: USA: Cullars Rotation, Alabama | collected 2011
ACACGAGCCTCTCTCGATAACGTCTTGTGCGACCCCGAACGCGGCGTCGACAAGGGCGCTATGCGGCAGCTCGCGAGCTGCCAGTGGGTGAAGTCCAAACACAACGTCGTCATCGTCGGCAAGACCGGCGTGGGCAAGAGCTACCTCGGCTCGGCACTGGCCGACGCTGCCTGCCGGACCGGCTATCGCTCGCTCTTCCTGCGGGTCCCACGTTTGCTCGAAGAGATGGCGCTGGCTCGAGCCGCGGGCGACTACTCGTCGCTGCTCGGCAGGCTGTCACGCATCGATGTGCTGGTGCTCGATGACTTCCTCCTCAACCCGATGACCGACGTCGAACGGCGTGATCTCCTCGAAGTGCTGGAGGACCGCTACGACCGCACCTCGACCGTGATCACCACTCAGGTGCCGACGAAAACTTGGCACGAAGCACTGGCCGATCCGACTATCGCCGACGCGATCTGCGACCGCCTCGTGCACAACGCCCACGTGCTCGAGCTCGGGGGCCCGTCGATTCGCAGGAAGAAAGCCCTCCAGCAAGAACCCCAACCCTCCGCCTGACCCAGACACTCGTCGCTGCGCTCCGATCGCGCTCAGGTGCATCGGAACCGCCGCTCAAGTCCTGCTGGACTCAGTGCTCAAGTGGAGCGGAATACGCACGATGACGGAACCCGAGGTGACGCTCAAGGACGTGTGGACGCTGCTCTGCAGCATGGACCAGAGCCTCAACGAGCGCTTCGACCGCATTGAATGTCAACTCGTCGCATTCGACGGCCGTCTCGTTGCTTTAGCCGCGCGTCTCTCCGCCATCGGCGAAAAGATCAGCGCGATCGATATCACCTAACCCCGCGTCAGCGACCAAAGCATTGCGATGATCCTGCGCAGCAGTTGCTGAGCCGGTTCGGCATCGCTCGCGGCCACTAACCGCCAAGCGACGGCGACGCGCAGCGCGTTGCGCGTCTCTCCCGCGCTCCCCGCAGCCGTGTGGAACCGCGCGCGCCGATTTCCGGGGTCGGAAAATTCGGCCTCGCCCACGTTGAGAGCGATGCTGCTCGCCGCGCGCCGGATTTGGTCTTCGAGCGCTTTGTCCTTCGCCTTGATGCGGTGCATGAACGGTTGAAGGGCTTCGATCAATTGGATGCTGAGCTCGCCGACTTGGAGTGCCATGTTGTCTGCTTCCTCTCGGCCCGCGCCATTGCGGGCGTACCCAGCCCCACAGGCAGCGCGCGCAGCCGCGGTCCAGGCTGCGAGCGTAGCGAGCACCGGCGAAGCCGGCTTGGCCTGGACGGCGGCGAGCACGCTGGCAGAATCAAGGCAGCCCGAGAGGAGGGGTTGTCGTGGTCCGTTCGGGTGCGCCGCGGCTCGTGAATTCACCCTTCACCCATTCCGGCGAAGCCGGGTTCACCCTCAGCCCTTCACCCATTCCGGCGAAGCCGGTTCACCCTTCACCCACTCCGGCGAAGCCGGTTCACCCTCACCCATTCACCCCATTCCGGCGAAGCCGGTTCACCCTCCACGAGATCGCCCGGCGAAGCCGGCGTTCACGATCACATCACCAAGACCCGGCTCCGGCACGGAAGCTTCTGCAATCAAGCTGCGAGTCGGCAGCCCACAAGCCGATCCGGCTTGCGCGTGCGTCAGCGTGCAGCGCGTGCGCGAGCGCGTGGCGCGGCGAGCGTGCGCGAGCGCGTGCGGGTCTACAAACGCACAAACGCGACGAAGCCCCGGTACCTTTCGGCGCCGGGGCTCCATTCGCTAGCCTTTTACGGCTTCAGCTCACTCGTCGCCAACAGCAACGAGATCCGCAGGCTGCACCCGCGTGAACGTGGGCGGCGCGTACGTCGGCGATTTCTCGTCGATGACCACCTGCAGCTTCTTGTAAGCCGGCAACCCGGTTCCGGCCGGAATCAGCCGTCCCATGATGACGTTCTCCTTGATGCCGCGCAGATCGTCCGTCTTGCCGCAGATTGCCGCCTCGGTGAGCACCTTGGTGGTTTCCTGGAAAGACGAGGCCGAGATGAACGACTCCGTGGAGAGCGACGCCTTGGTGATACCGAGCAGCATCGGCTCGGCGACGCTGGGCTGACCGCCGCGTTCCATCACGCGAGCATTCTCGCGCTCGAACACGTACTTCTCGACCTGCTCGTCGACCAAGAAGTTGGTGTCGCCCACCTCCTTGATGCGTACACGGCGCAGCATTTGCCGCACGATGCACTCGATGTGCTTGTCGTTGATGGTCACGCCCTGCAGGCGGTAAACCTGCTGGATTTCGTTGACCAGCCAAGCCGCGAGCTCCTTCTCGCCTTTGACGCGAAGAATATCGTGGGGGTTGGCGGGTCCGTCCTGCAGCGGGTCGCCGGCGCGCACGTGGTCGCCCGGCTGCACCTGGATGTGCTTGCCCTTGGGGATCAGGTACTCGCGCGCTTGGTCCGTCAGCAGGCCGCCCTCGGTCGAGAACGGCGTGATGAGCACCTTGCGCTTGCCCTTCGTGTCCTTGCCGAACGAAACCACGCCGTCGATCTCGCTGATGATGGCGTGATCCTTCGGCTTTCGGGCTTCGAACAGCTCGGCGACGCGGGGCAGACCGCCGGTGATGTCCTGCACCTTGGTGGTGTCGCGGGGCATCTTCGAGATCGCTTCGCCCGGGAAGATCTGCTCGCCTTCGAGCGCCACGATGTTGGCGCCCACGGGCAAGAGATACCGAGCGTCGAGATCCGTTCCGGGCAGCTTCACCGCTTCGCCCGTCTCCGGGTCGATGATGCTGATGCGGGGGCGGAGATCGGCGGCGCGCGACTCGATCACGATCTTGCGGCTGAGGCCAGTGACCTCATCCACCTTTTCCATGACCGTGACGCCTTCGACGAGATCGCCGTACTGCACGATGCCGCCGACCTCGGTGAGAATCGGAGCCGCGAAGGGATCCCATTCGGCCACGACTTGACCCGAGGTGACGCGGGCGCCGTCGACGACCTTCATCACCGCGCCGTACACCAGGCGATGGTGCTCGCGCTCGCGACCGGTGTCGTCCATCACGACCAGCTCGCCATGACGGTTCATGACGACGATCGTGTTGTCCTTGCGCTTCACCAGTGAGGCGTTGCGCAAGCTGACGATGCCTTCGGTCCGCGTCTCGAGCGAGCTTTGCTCGATCTTGCCGCGAGCCGCCGCACCACCGATGTGGAACGTGCGCATCGTGAGCTGCGTGCCCGGCTCACCAATCGACTGCGCCGCGATGATGCCGATGGCCTCGCCCATGTTGACGCGAGAGCCACGGGCCAGGTCGCGGCCGTAGCACAGCGCGCAAACACCGCGACGAGTCTGGCAGGTGAGCACCGAGCGGATGACGATTTCCTCGATGCCCGCCTCTTCGATGGCGCGCACGTGGTCTTCTTCGAGCTCGGTGCTGTTGGCGACGATGACCTCGCCGTTGAGCGGGTCGACGACGTCTTCCAGCGCTACGCGGCCGAGGATACGGTCGCCGAGCGGTTGAATGACTTCGCCGGCCTCTTCCAGCTTGGTGACGCGGATGCCGTCGAGCGTGCCGCAGTCGAACTCGGCAACCACGGCGTCCTGCGCGACGTCGACGAGACGACGCGTGAGGTAACCGGAGTTTGCCGTCTTGAGTGCGGTGTCGGCGAGGCCCTTACGAGCGCCGTGGGTCGAGATGAAGTACTGCAGGACCGACAGACCCTCGCGGAAGTTCGCGGTGATCGGCGTCTCGATGATCTCGCCGCTCGGCTTGGCCATCAGGCCGCGCATGGCGGCGAGCTGGCGCATCTGCGCGGGGGAACCTCGGGCACCCGAGTCGGCCATGATGTAGATCGGATTGAAGCTCGACTCTTCGGAAGTCTCGCCCGTCTCCGGGTCCTTCATCGTCTCTTTGCCGATACCGGCCATCATCTCTTCGGCGACGCGGTCAGCCACGCCGGCCCAGATGTCGACGACCTTGTTGTAGCGCTCGCCGTCGGTGATCAGCCCTTCTTGGTACTGATCGACGACCTTCTCGAGCTCGGCCTGAGCTTCCTCGACCAATTCCTTCTTCTTCGCGGGGATGGTCATGTCGTCCATGCAGACGGACGCGCCAGCCTGAGTGCCGAAGTGGAAGCCGAGTGAGCGCAGACGGTCTGCCAACAGCACCGTCTCTTTGTTGCGGTGGGTGCGGTAGCAGATGTCGATCAGGTTCGAGAGTGCCTTCTTGTTCAGCACCTTGTTCGCGTAATCGAACGGGATGCCGTCAGGCAGAACGTCGCTGATCAACACGCGACCGACCGTCGTCAGCACGACGCGCGAGCGGTTGATGCCCTCTTCGTCGAGGTCCTCGATGCGCACCTTGACGGCCGCGTGCAGGTGCACGGTGCCGTTGTCGTATGCCATGCGAACTTCGTCGGGAGAGGAGAAGACGCCGCGCAGGTAGCCGTCGAGCGCGCCCGACTTCTCGTTGTACGTGAGGGTGTTCTCACGGTAGCTGCCCTCGACGAAGCGGCGCATGCGCGTCGCGTAGTAGAGGCCGAGCACGATGTCCTGCGTCGGGTTGATGATCGGACGACCGGAGGCGGGCGACAGAATGTTGTTCGTGCTCATCATGAGCACGCGCGCTTCCATCTGAGCCTCGATCGACAGCGGTACGTGCACCGCCATCTGGTCGCCGTCGAAGTCGGCGTTGAAGGCCGCGCACACCAGCGGGTGAAGCTGGATGGCTTTGCCTTCGATCAGCACCGGCTCGAACGCCTGGATGCCCAAGCGGTGGAGGGTCGGTGCGCGGTTCAGCATCACCGGGTGCTCGCTGATGACCTCGTCCAGGATGTCCCAAACCTCGGGACGCTCCTTTTCCACCATTTTCTTCGCAGATTTGATGGTGTTGACGTAGCCGCGCTCTTCGAGCTTGTTGTAGATGAACGGCTTGAACAGCTCGAGCGCCATCTTCTTCGGAAGACCGCACTGGTGCAGCTTCAGCGTCGGACCGACCACGATGACCGAGCGGCCAGAGTAGTCGACGCGCTTGCCGAGCAAGTTCTGACGGAAGCGACCCTGCTTGCCCTTGAGCATGTCGCTCAGGGACTTGAGCGGGCGCTTGTTCGGACCGGTGATGGTCTTACCGCGACGGCCGTTGTCGAACAGAGCGTCGACGGCCTCTTGCAGCATGCGGCGCTCGTTCCGGATGATGATTTCCGGAGCGTTGAGCTCGAGCAGGCGCTTGAGACGGTTGTTGCGGTTGATGACGCGGCGGTACAGATCGTTCAAGTCGCTGGTGGCGAAACGGCCACCGTCGAGCGGAACGAGGGGACGCAGATCCGGCGGCAAAACCGGGATCACCGTGAGCATCATCCACTCGGGGCGGTTGCCCGAGCCGCGGAAGGCTTCGACGACCTTGAGGCGCTTGGCGTACTTCTTACGCTTCGCTTCGCTGGTCGACGTGCGCATCTCGTGGCGGAGCATTTCGCTCAGGCCGTGGACGTCCACGCGCTTGAGCATCTCCAACACCGCTTCGCCGCCCATGCCGGCTTCGAAGGCGTCGTCGCCGTACTCTTCGAGCAGCTGAGCGTAGCGCTCTTCGCTGAGGAGCTCGGCGCGCTCGAGCTGCGTGGCCTTGGCGTCGATGACGATGTAGGCCTCGCAATACAGGACCTTTTCCAGGTCCTTGAGCGTGATGTCGAGGATGTTGCCGATGCGCGACGGCAGGCTCTTCAAGAACCAGATGTGCGCGACGGGCGTGGCCAAGCTGATGTGGCCCAGGCGCTCACGACGCACCTTGGACTGAATCACCTCGACGCCGCACTTTTCGCACACGATGCCGCGGTGCTTCATGCGCTTGTACTTGCCGCAGATGCACTCGTAGTCTTTGACCGGGCCAAAGATCTTCGCGCAGAACAAGCCGTCTCGCTCGGGCTTGAACGTGCGGTAGTTGATCGTCTCAGGCTTTTTCACCTCGCCGTTGGACCACTCCCGGATTTTTTCCGGGCTGGCCAACGAGATGCGCATCGCTGAGAAAGAAAGCGGATCCTTCGGCTTCTCGAAAAAGGAGAAAATATCTCTCATGGTTTTTCCTCGGTTCCGCTGAATCAGTCTTCCGCTGCCGTGGCCGCGCCAGGCGCCCCGGTCTCGACGAGCTCGACGTTGAGACACAACGACTGGAGCTCTTTGATCAAAACGTTGAAGCTCTCGGGCAAACCTGCTTCGAGCGCGTACTCACCCTTGACGATGGATTCGTACATGCGCGTGCGGCCTTGCACGTCGTCGCTCTTGACGGTCAGGAACTCTTGTAGGGCATAGGCGGCGCCGTACGCCTCCATCGCCCAGACTTCCATTTCACCAAGACGCTGACCACCGAACTGCGCCTTACCACCCAGCGGCTGCTGCGTGACGAGCGAGTACGGTCCGATTGAACGAGCGTGAATCTTGTCGTCGACCAAGTGGTGAAGCTTGAGCATGTACATGATGCCCACCGTCACATCTTGCTCGAAGGGCTCACCGCTGCGGCCGTCGAACAGAATCGACTGTCCGGACTGCGAGCGGCCCGACAACTCGAGCATTTGCTTGATCGTGCTCTCTTGGGCGCCGTCGAACACCGGCGTACCCATGAACAAGCCGCGCCGCATCTTCTTGGCCAACAGGTTCAGCTCCGCTTCCGGCAAGGCCTTGATGACCTTCTGGAACTTCGGATCCTGAGCGTTGATCTCGATCATGCGCTGACGCAGTTTCTCGCCGCCGAACTTGGCTTCGAGCGCCTGGTCAATCTGCCGGCCGAGCTCGCGAGCACCCCAACCGAGGTGCGTCTCGAGAATCTGACCGACGTTCATGCGGCTAGGAACACCGAGCGGGTTGAGCACGATGTCGACGGGACGGCCGTCTTCCAGGTACGGCATGTCTTCTTCCGGAAGAATCCGGGAGACGACACCCTTGTTACCGTGACGACCGGCCATCTTGTCGCCGACCTGCAGCTTGCGCTTGATGGCGACGTAGACCTTCACCATCTTGATCACGCCGGGCGGCAGCTCATCGCCGCGCGACAGACGATCGATCTTGTCGGCGAAGTGCTCTTCGCGACCCTTGAGCAGGGCTTCGAGGTCGGAGAGGAGCGTCTTGATCTCGTCCGCAGTCTCTTCGACCGGGATTTCACCCCAGTATTTCTGCGGAATTTGCTCGAGCTCGGCGTCGTTCAGGACCTGGCCCTTGTTGAGCAGGACCTTGCCCTTGTCGTCGACCAGCTTGCCAGCGGTGGTCTTGCCACCGAGGACGCGCTTGATCTTGCGGAAGAACGAGTCGCGGAGGATCTTCATTTCCTCTTCGCGGACACGCTCGAGCTTCAGCTTCTCGGTGTCTTCGATCGCCTTCGCGCGCTCGTCCTTGTCGGTACCTTTGCGCGAGAAGATGCGAGCGTTGATCACGATGCCGCCGACGCCCGGCGGAACCTTGAGCGAGCTGTCGCGCACGTCGCCGGCCTTTTCGCCGAAGATCGCCCGCAGCAGTTTCTCTTCCGGGGAGAGCTGGCTCTCGCCCTTCGGAGTGATCTTGCCGACCAGGATGTCGCCCGGCTTCACCTCGGCGCCGATGCGCACGACGCCCGAGTCGTCGAGGTCCTTGAGGGCCTCTTCACCGACGTTCGGGATGTCCTTGGTGATTTCTTCTTTGCCGAGCTTGGTGTCGCGGGCGACGCACTCGAACTCCTCGATGTGGACCGAGGTGTACACATCGTCTTTGGCGATGCGCTCGGACACCAGAATCGAGTCTTCGAAGTTGTAACCCTGCCAGGGCATGAACGCGACGACCACGTTCTGACCGAGCGCGAGCTCACCCATGTCGCAAGCGGGACCGTCGGCGAGCACATCGCCCTTCTTGACGGTTTCGCCGCGGCTGACGACCGGCTTCTGGTTGTAGCAAGTGCTCTGGTTGGAGCGCTGGTACTTGGTGAGCGGATAGATATCCGGCACCTCGTCGCCCTCGCCCTCGGCGGCACGCACCACGATGCGCTCGGCGTCGACGCTCACGACCAAGCCATCACGCTTGGCGATCACGCAAACACCGGAGTCCATCGCGACGCGGCCTTCCATGCCCGTGCCAACCAGCGGCGCTTCGGTGCGAACCAGCGGCACCGCTTGGCGCTGCATGTTCGCGCCCATCAGCGCGCGGTTGGCGTCGTCGTGCTCGAGGAACGGCACCAGGGCCGCGGCCACCGACACCATTTGGTTCGGCGCCACGTCCATCAGCTGGATTTGATCGGGCAGGGTCATCCGGAAGTCGCCGTTGAGGCGCGCCGGCACCAAGTGGTCCTTGAAGCGACCCTTGTCGTCCATATCCGCGGCGGCCGCGGCGATGTACTTGCCTTCTTCTTCCAGAGCGCTGAACCACTGCACTTCGTCGTGCACGCGGCCGTCGCTGACGTTGCGGTACGGCGTCTCGACGAAGCCGTACTCGTTCACGCGAGCGAAGCAGCTGAGCGACGCGATGAGACCGATGTTCGGACCTTCAGGCGTCTCGATCGGGCAGATACGACCGTAGTGCGTGGCGTGCACGTCGCGCACCTCGAAGCCGGCGCGTTCACGGGTCAAACCACCGGGTCCGAGCGCGGACAGGCGACGCTTGTGCGTCACTTCCGAGAGCGGATTGGTTTGATCCATGAACTGCGAGAGCTGCGAGCTGCCGAAGTACTCTTTGACGACCGCGCCGACCGGCTTGGCGTTGATCAAGTCGTGCGGCATCAACGTGTCGATTTCTTGCGACACGCTCATGCGCTCTTTGATGGCGCGAGCCATGCGCACGAGACCGATGCGGTACTGATTTTCCATCAGCTCGCCCACCGCGCGGACGCGGCGGTCGTCGACCGAGCCACGACCGTTCTTGAGCTCGATCAGGTGACGGACGGTCTCCTGAATGTCGCTCGGGGTGAGCACGGTGGCTTCGAGGCCAGGCTTCTGGTCCTCGGGCATGTCGCGGTAGAACTTGTAGTTCAGCTTCAAGCGACCGACGGCCGACAGGTCGTAGCGCTCGGGGTTGAAGAACAGGTTCTGGAACAGCTGCTTGGCCGTCTCGAGCGTCGGCGGATCGCCCGGGCGCAGGCGCCGGTAGATCTCCATGATCGCGTCTTCGGTCGTCTTGACCTTGTCGGCGATCAGGGTGTCGCGCAGGTACGGACCGACGTTCAGACCGTCGATGAACAGCACCTTGAACTCGGCGACGCCGGCTTCCTTGAGGCGATCGAGGGTGATTTCCGTCACCTCCTCGTTGCACTCGAGCAAGACCTCGCCGGTCTCCTTGTCGATGACGTCCTCGCCGCTGACCTTGCCGATCAGATCCGAGGCTTCGTTCGGCAGGCGATCGAGGTTGGCTTCTTTGAGCTTCTTGATCGCGGCGCGCGTGAACTTGGTGTTCTTCTTGACGACGACTTCAGCGCCGACCTTGATGTCGCGCGTCGCGCGCTGGCCGGGGAGCAGGTCGAACTCGATGGACTTCGAGAACTTGCCGCCCTTTTCGATGTAGACGGTTTCCGTCGAGTAGAAATAGTTGAGCAGCTCTTGGGTGCTGTAACCCAGAGCGCGCAGCAGCACCGTCGCGTGCATCTTCCGGCGACGGTCGATGCGCACGTACATGATGTCCTTGTGGTCGAACTCGAAATCGAGCCACGAACCGCTGTAAGGAATCACGCGAGCGCTGTAGAGCAGCTTGCCGCTCGAGTGCGTCTTGCCCTTGTCGTGATCGAAGAACACGCCCGGGCTACGATGCAGCTGCGAGACGACGACGCGCTCGGTACCGTTGATGATGAACGTACCGGTCTCCGTCATCAGCGGAATCTCGCCGAAGTAGACCTCTTGCTCCTTGATGTCGCGCACGATGCGCTCGCCACCCTCGCGGGTGTCGTAGACCATCAACTGCGTGGTCACCTTGATCGGAGCCGCGAACGTCATGCCGCGTTGGCGGCACTCGTCCACGTCGTACTTGGGCTTCTCCAGATTGTAGGAGACGTAGACGAGCTCGCTCGTCCCATCGAAATCCTTGATCGGGAAGACACTACGGAAGACCTCTTCGAGGCCCATTTCCTTCCGCTCACGCGGAGAAACGTCCGTCTGCAGGAACTTGTCGTAGCTGCTCTTCTGAATGTCGATCAGATTCGGGATATCGACGATCGAGTCAACACGACCGAGGTTCGTGCGATGTCGAAAATTCGACTGGACCTTGGACGCCATATGCGAAACCTCCAAAACGCGCATAGCGGGTGCGACGGACACTTCCGTCGACCCGCAACTGCGCTAGCTGACCACGCGCGCTTCCAACAAACCCCGACCCGAAGGCCAGGGCAAAAACAACTGAGCCACAATCGCTCGACCAGACCTCGACCACTCCTCAACCGTGCTGGTCGAGGACGCCGCAACCGACCCACCTGCCAAGTTCAGGTTCTGGCGAGGCTTGGGCGAGGACCGGAGCGGAACGTACTTGAGTACGTGAGCACCGGACCGCAGCCCAAACGAAGCCCGAACCTGAAATCGGCAGGTGTGGCTGAAGCTTGCGTCGAGAGTACTGGTCAAGTTGGTCTTATTTGACCTCGACCTTGGCGCCAGCCGCTTCGAGCTTCTTCTTGATGTCTTCGGCTTCTTCCTTGCCGATGTTCTCTTTGATCGCCTTCGGGGCGCCCTCGACGAGGTCCTTGGCTTCTTTGAGGCCGAGGGCCGTGATCTCGCGGACCGCCTTGATGACGTTGATCTTGTTCGCGCCGCCGTCGGCGAGGACGACCGTGAACTCGGTCTTCTCTTCGACCGCCGCTGCCGGAGCCGCAGCTCCGCCGCCGCCGCCGCCCGCGAACACGGGAGCCGCGCTGACGCCCCACTTCGTCTCGAGCTCTTTGACGAGCTCGGCGATCTGGATCACCGGGAGGTTGGAGAGGAAATCGACGACCTGATCACGAGTAATTTCAGCCATTTTGAGAACTCCTACGAACGAAACTTATAAAACTTTTGGGATTGAACGAGACGGGAGCGATCAGCTCTCGTCCTTGCGCTGCTTGGCAGCCATGACGCCCACGAAGTCGCGAGCGGGGATGGTGAGCAACCTGACGAACGTCTGCGGGGCGGCGAGAAGAGTCGCGAGCAACATGGAGCGCGCCTCGTCTTTGCTCGGCAAGGTCGCGAGTTGGTTCTCGACAGCTTTGCTGTCCAGAACCTGACCCTCGAGCAGCCCGGCTTTCACCTTGAGCTTCTCGTTGTCCTTGACGAAATCTTTGACGACGCGAGCGGCCGCGCTCGGTTCCTCGTAGCTCCAAGCCACGCCGGTCATGCCACGGAGGACGGACACGAGGCCCTTGCTCCACGGCTGATCAGCGAGTGCTTGCTGCACGAGCTTGTTCTTCACGACCTTGTATTCGATGCCTTTGGCCCGAAACACGTCGCGAAGCTTGGAGACCTCTTCGACCTTCATCCCGGTGAAATCCAGGAAGACGGCCGAGCTCATGCGATCGAAGCGGTCGCGGATTGCCTTGATCGCTTCGGCTTTTTGAGTGCGTTCCATCACTCGTCCTCTTCCTTCGACACCACCGTGGAGGTGTCGACGCGGACGCCCGGGCTCATCGTGCTGCTCAGCGTGATGCTGCGCATGTAGATGCCCTTGGCGGTCGACGGCTTCTTGGCGAGCAATTCGCCAATCAGGGCCATCGCGTTCTCGGTCAGCTTCGCTTGGTCGAACGATTTACGTCCGATGCGGCAATGCACGACGCCGGCTTTGTCGACGCGGTACTCGACCTTGCCGGCTTTGGCTTCCTTGACGGCGTTGGTGACGTCGAAGGTAACCGTGCCGACCTTGGGGTTCGGCATCAAGCCACGCGGACCGAGCACGCGACCGAGCTTACCGACGGCGCCCATCAGGTCGGGCGTCGCGATGACACGATCGAAGTCGAGAAAGCCGCCCGAGACCTTGGCGACCAGCTCGTCGCCACCGGCGACGTCTGCTCCTGCGGCCAGGGCTTCTTTCTCTTTGTCACCACGCGCGAACACGAGGACGCGCACGGTTTTGCCGGTGCCGTGTGGGAGCACGATGGCTCCGCGCACCATTTGATCGGCGTGCTTCGGATTGACTCCGAGGCGCACCGCGACGTCGACGCTTTCGTCGAACTTGGCGAAGGCCATCGACTTCACCAGCGCGACGGCCTGATCGACCGATACGCGACTGGCTGGGTCGCGCTTTGCGGCCGCCACCTTGCGATTTTTTGTTTCTTTCACTGCCATTGGGTTCGTCTTTCGACTCCTGGAAACGGTCGGAAACGCTCACCCAAAGGGGTGGACGCCGCCGTACCAGTAACTTTTCAGCTGACGATTACGCCGATGCTCTTGGCCGTACCCGCGATGCTGCGAGCGGCGGCTTCGAGATCCGTCGTATTCATGTCTTTCATCTTCTCTTTGGCGATCGCGCGGATCTGATCCATCGAGAGGGTGCCGACCTTGTTCTTGTTCGGCTCTTTGGAGCCGGAGCCCGGCTTCTTCTGCGTGGGCAGGCCGAGCGCCTTCTTCACCAGCACGCTGGCTGGCGGCTGCTTCATGATGAAGCTGAAGGAGCGGTCGGCGTAGACCGTGATCACGACCGGCAAGATCGTGTCGCCCAGCGGTGCGCTGCGGGCGTTGAAGTCCTTGCAGAACTGCATGATGTTGACGCCGTGCTGGCCCAGGGCGGGACCGACAGGCGGCGACGGGTTGGCTTTGCCAGCCGGCAGCTGCAACTTGATGTAGGCGTTGATCTTCTTCTTGGCGCTCATAACGGTGTGTCCTTGCGAATCGCTTCGTAACTACCCAAGTGGGTAGGCTCAGCGTTTCTCCACATGTGAAAAGTCCAGCTCGACGGGCGTGGGGCGCCCGAAGATGCTGACCATGACTTTGAGCTTCTGCTTGTCGGGCTTGACCTCTTGGACGGTGCCCGAGAAGTTGGCGAACGCGCCGACCACGACGCGAACCTCGTCGCCCTCGTTGAACTGATGGCGGGGCTTCGGCTTGACCGCGCCCTCGACGATGCCCTTACGCAGGTCCTCGATGTGAGGCGGCTTCACCTCTTGAGGCCGCTGGTTACCGATGAAACCGGTGACCTTCGGCGTGTCTTTGACGATGTGCCAGACGTGCTCGCTCATCTCCATCTCGACGAAGATGTAGCCGGGGAAGCTGGTCTTGGCTTTGACCCGCTGGCGGCCGTCTTTGAGCGTGTCGGTGACCTGCTCGGACGGGATCAGGATTTCTCCGAATTTGTCCTCGAGGTGGAACTGGCGGATGCGCTCCTGGAGGGCACCTTTCACCTTGTTCTCGTAGCCGGAGTACGTCGTGACGACGTACCACTTCTTGCCCGGAATCGCGGTTGCAGCTTCCATGATCAGGCTCCGTACACGAGGGTCGTGAGGAACGACCAGATTCTGTCCAAGATTGTGACGTAGACGGTGGCCAGCGCGCTCGCTACCACCACGACCAAAGTGCCGTTCAGGACCGCTTCGCGCGTCGGCCAAGTCACCTTGGACAGCTCGGCCGCGACTTCGTTGGCCCAGATGCGAACCGACTCTTTGCGGTACGACTGAATCACGGTGAGCGCGCCGATGATGGCGCCGGCGATCAGGCCGATGCTGTCACGCTGCTCTTCGGTGTAACTGACGAGCTGAGGCACGGCGCGAACCGCGGCGGACCAACCCGACAGGCTGTTCCACACGAGCACGAACGTCTTGCTGGCGACGAAAGCCGCCAAAATGCCGGCGAGGAAGAAGGCGGCGTGCACGTAACGCTCGGAACCGAGCGCGATGGCACCTTCGACCACTTCTTCGCCCTCGGTCTCGATGGCTTCGCCCTCGGCGCCGCCTTCTGCGAGCGCGTTGGTTTCCGACGCGGTCGCCAAGGCTTCGCTGGACGAGGCTTCGCTGTCGTCGCTTTCGGCGTCGTTCAGCTTCTCGTCGTTGTCGTCGGAGGTGGCCATCTTCGTTTCTTCGGTTCTAAGATTCGCGATCGTTTCAGCAGGGGCGGAGAGACTCGAACTCCCGGCCAGCGGATTTGGAATCCGCTGCTCTACCAACTGAGCTACACCCCTAAAGGTTTGCGAGGCTCTTGCTGAGCCCGCCTCTCGGGTCTGTCGTTACTTACCTTCGATGTGGACCGTGTGTGCGTTGCAGGTGTTGCAGAACTTTTTGAGTTGGAGAGGCTGCCCGCCGTCTTTGCGAGCCTTCGTCGTCTTGTAGTTGCGGGCGCTGCAGACGCTGCAGCAGAGAGCTATCGGGATTCGTCTGGTGTCGTGCACGTGGCTCGCGGGGGTCCGAGGGGGGCCAAGTGTGACCGGCCGGGCAGCATCGCGCCACCCGGCCCCAAACTCAGCGGAATTACTCGATAATCTTGGTCACGACGCCGGCGCCGACGGTCTTGCCGCCCTCGCGGATGGCGAAGCGCATCTGCTCTTCCAGGGCGACGGTGGTGATGAGCTCCACCTCGACCGTGATGTTGTCGCCCGGCATCACCATCTTGATGCCCTCGGGCAACATGACCGAGCCGGTCACGTCCGTCGTGCGGACGTAGAACTGCGGGCGGTAGTTGGTGAAGAACGGCGTGTGACGGCCGCCCTCTTCCTTCTTCAAGACGTAAACCTCGCCCGTGAACTTCTTGTGCGGCTTGATGCTGCCCGGCTTGGCCAAAACCTGGCCGCGCTCGATGCCCTCTTTTTCGATGCCGCGCAGCAGGCAGCCGACGTTGTCGCCAGCTTGGCCTTCTTCCATCTGCTTGCGGAACATCTCGACGCCCGTCACCGTCGACTTGGTCAGCTTGTCGAAGCCGATGATCTCGACCTCGTCGTTGACCTTGATGATGCCGCGCTCGATACGACCCGTGGCCACCGTGCCGCGGCCCTTGATCGAGAACACGTCTTCGACGGCCATCAAGAACGGCTTGTCGACTTCGCGCTGCGGCTCCGGGATCTCGCTGTCGAGAGCGGCGAGCAGGTTCTCGATGCTCTTCTCCCACTCCGGCACGCCGTTCAGGGCGGGCAGAGCCGCGACTTGAACGACCTTCGCGTCGTCGCCGTTGAACTTGTACTTCGTGAGCAGCTCGCGGACTTCCATCTCCACCAGCTCGAGCATGTCCTTGTCTTCCACCGCGTCGCACTTGTTCAGAGCGACGACGATGTGGTTCAGACCGACCTGCTTGGCCAACAGCACGTGCTCGCGAGTCTGCGGCATCACGCTGTCGAGAGCCGACACGACCAGGATCGCGCCGTCCATCTGCGCGGCGCCCGTGATCATGTTCTTGATGTAGTCGGCGTGGCCGGGGCAGTCGACGTGCGCGTAGTGGCGCGTGGCCGTCTCGTACTCCACGTGCGAAACCGCGATCGTGACCGTCTTGGTCTCGTCGCGCACGATGCCGCCCTTGGCGATATCGGCGTACTTGATCTCTTTCGCGAGGCCCTTCTTCGACTGGACCTTCACGAGCGACGCCGTGAGCGTCGTCTTACCGTGATCGATGTGACCGATCGTCCCTACGTTGACGTGCGGCTTCGAACGAACGAATTTCTCTTTGGCCATGACTTAATTCTTCCGACTAATTACGGTTTCGAGCCCACCACCAGGATTGAACTGGTGACCTCGTCCTTACCAAGGACGTGCTCTACCATCTGAGCTAGGTGGGCGTGATAGTGACGTTCTAGTGACCGGTGACGACGGGTCGCGATCTTGGCCGGGGTCTTCGCTTCGGCTGCGCTTCGGTGCTCACGTACAGGAGTACGCTCCGCTCCGATGCTCGCCTCAGCTTCGACCGCGGCCAAGCTTGCGACCCGGGCTGACCCAAGCGTTTGGGCCTGCTTAGATTCGTGATGACTCACGGATCCGAAAACGAATCGCGCTTGCGCGCGGGAGCGGGAGAAGGGGCTCGAACCCTCGACATTCAGCTTGGAAGGCTGACGCTCTACCAATTGAGCTACTCCCGCAAAGCTCGTCATCGCCCGGCCCCGTTCACGGCCTAGGACCGTTGAACGCGAACCGCGGCGGTTTGTTCCCGCGGGCAAGCGGGGGGCACTGGTGGAGAGTGCTGGATTTGAACCAGCGTAGGATAAATCCGGCAGGTTTACAGCCTGCTCCCTTTGGCCGCTCGGGCAACTCTCCGAAGTTTCACGAACTGTAGCACTCGCAACGCGAGCAAGACTTGAGGGCGCTTGGGTCGGCGTGCACATCGCGCCGCGCACGGCTGCTGCAGCCAACCCGAAAGGACGCCCCTCGATGACCCGCCTGCGAAGTTCGGCGTTATGGCGAGGCTTTCCCGAGGACCGGAGCGGAACGTACTTCAGTACGTGAGCACCGGATCGCAGGGAAAACGAAGCCAGAACCCGAAATCCGCAGGCGCCGCCACCAGTTGACCCAACGCGTGGGCCGACCGCTGAGCTAGCGCGGGGACTTGAACCCCGAACCACCTGCTTACAAAACAGGTGCTCTACCAATTGAGCTACGCCAGCGAAGCACACCGCCGCCCGCACGCCCGAAGTATGGGCGCGTGCCCGTACCGACTCGTTTCCGAGGGCGATTTGCGGGGACACTTGTGAAGAGCCGTGAAGCTGCATGAGGCAGTCTGGCGAGCGTGGCGGGTAGGGTTCACCCGCTTTGCAGCGGGATCCTCTTTCCCCAAGCTCCACCCCACGAAGACTGGGGGCGGTAAAATTGGGGCACCCCACCCTTGCTCCTTCCAACCGGTTAGGGTCAGCGGAGGTTTCAGGCGGGGACCGAGGAGAACGGCGCTCTGGTAGCGCCGGGGTCTAGGGCTGTCAAGCATAATTCATACCGCCCAGACGTCAACTTTGCGTACATTGGCACCCCGAACAATAGGCCAACGAAATCAGGACCTTAACTACTGAACGCGCTGCCTGTAGTCGGCGGGCCGGCGTCGTCCAAGGTCAGGGTTGGACCTTCTTGGAGGGGGTGGCCCTGGTGGGTCCCGGAGCCTTCCCGGTCGCCTTCTTGGCGGAGCCCGTGGGAGCGGCAGTCGGCCCAGTAGCCGCGGCTTCCATTTGGGCGAGGTACGCCTCGAAGTCGGCGCGCGTGTACGGCAGCTTCGCCAGGGTCGCCTCTTCGTCGGCGATGCGCTCGTCGATGCTCTTGAGTGCCTGGCGGGTGCGGTCGACCCATTCGGAGTGCTCACCAGTGCGATCGGCCATGGTCAGGGTGTGCTCGGCCATGGCTTTGGCCTTGGTGAGCAGGATGGCGTAGCGGGTGCGGACGGCGCCTTCGAACAGCTGGCGTTTGCGTTCGGTGTCGGCGCTGGGCGGCGGCTGCACGGCGAGCAAATCCTGATGCAGCTTTTGGTAGAGCTCGGCGATGCGAAAGCCGGCCATGGCCGACCAGTGCGCGTCGTACGCGCGCATGCTGTCCGAGTACGCGCTCTGCGCGTCGAGCAGCAGCTGGCAACGCTCTTCGAGCACCGCGCCGAAGTTCGGCGGCATGGGCTGAAAGACGACGCGCTCCGCGCGCACGCGACGGTACTCGCCGAGCGCGTAGTACAGCTGCGCCAAGTCGCGCGGTACACGCCCGGCGGCGTCCAGCTGCTTCGAGTCGATGATGTCACGTCCCTTCTCGATGAAGTACGACGCTTGCTGATCTTCACCGCGCTCGAGCAACGAAAGCGCGCGCGCGCTGAACACGGCGAGGCGATCGAAGTCGCCGAGCTGTTCGGGTTTCTTCAGCAGAAGCTCGGCGTACAAGCCGGCGGGCGCGAAGCGGCCCAAGAAGACGAGCAGGCGCGTGGCGCGCACCATGGCGTCGTGGCCTTGCGCGGTTTCTGGTTGGCGGCGCGCGACCAGCTCGTAGCGCGATAAGGCAGGCTCGAGCTCGTTGGCATGATCGTGCGCGTCGGCCGCGCCCCACAATGCCTCGTCACCGGGAGCGCCTTCGGGCTCGAGCGCGTAGGCGCGCTCGTAGGCTGCGGCCGCTTCCCCCCACCTCTCGGCTTTGGCCAGCTTCGCCGCATCGCGCAAGAGCTCGGTGATGCTGCTGGCCCCCCCCGGTGTGACCACCGTGCGTGGCACTTGGATCTCGCGGCCAGGGGTGCCGGCACTGGCCGTTGCCGTCTTGGGCGGCGGCGTTGCGGAGCCACACGCACACAGCGCCACCGCTACCGACCCCTGCAGCAGCAAACGGAAATATTGCCTCATGCGCGTTAACATCAGCGTAACAGAGCATGCGGATCCGAGCGACCCACGAGGCCCGCCAGTGCCCCACCGTCACTAGGCTGGGTGTCGATGGCTCCCTTCCGCCACAAAGCTGGTGGAGCCGAGCGGCCCCCGCGAGCCCCACGAAACAGAAAGCGAGCGGAATGTTTCCGTGCAGGGTCTTGTTGAGCGGGGTCAGAACGACATGCGTCATAGTGAATGCGCTCCGATAAATAAGCTCCATGAGGCGCAATCGACGGTTGACCCTCGTAGTGAGAGGCGTAGTTTCCATGTCGATGCGTAGTGGTGCCTCTTCAGCTTTCAACGCGAAGACGTCGGCCACTACCGGAGGAGGAACGTAGATGAAGCCAGTGAGCCTGGAGGATCTCGAGCGTCGCCACCGTTCTCTCGACAGCGAAGTGAATCGCTTGGAACGGCAGGTTTACCTGACCAGTATCGAGCAGACGCAAGTCGCAGCTCTGAAGAAGGAAAAGCTTCGGACCAGAGACTTGATCCAAGATTTACGACGCAGTTGAGCCGCCCAGCGAGGGCTGTCAGCCGTCAGGTGTCAGCTGTCAGTTGCGAGAGCGAGCGGGCTGCGCCGCTCAAGAGCGAGCAGAGCGCTGCAGCGCTTGCTCCGAAGCTGACGACTGACAGCTGACGACTGACAGCCCAGCCGCTGAACGGCTTGGGTTGTCGTGCCAGCTACGCGCTGCGACTCACAACTTTACGCACCGTTTGTTGTCGCACATGAAGCCGTCTGGGCAGTCGGAGTTGGCGTAGCACTTGCCGCTGGCGGGCTTGTCGCCGCCACCCTCGGTCGTGTCGTCACCGGCTTCTTTAGTGTGCTCTTTGAACGTGGAGCGGCTCTTGTCGAAGCGCTCGGCGCCGCCGTACACGTCTTTGTTCAAGTCTTCGAGCGACTCGTCCAGCCGTTGCTTCCACTCGGGGCTGATGCCGCCGGTGTGCTCTTGCTCGATCGCCTTGGCGATGGCGAGCCAGTGCCGTGAATCCGCCCGGAAGCCCAGTCGATAGTCGGTCATGCCGCGCAGGTAAGCGTAACGCGCCTGCTCGTTGAAGCTGAGTGAGTCAGTGTCCGACTCGAGCACGCGCCACAAGGCCAGCGCTCGCTCGTACTGGTTCTCTTCGTACAGCCGCTGCCCGCGATACAGGTCTTCTCGATAGGTGGCGCAGCCGGCCAAAGCCAGGGCCAAAGCGAAGGCCGCTCGGAATCGAAGCCGCATGATTGCAGGCAGGCTAGCCCTACTCTTTACGGTAGAGCAAGCGGTGGATCGGAAGTCCGTCCTTGATAGCCCGGTGCTCGCGGGGGCTGCGGGCGAGGAATGGGTTTTCGGCCAGGCGAGGGCCGCCGGGCACGGGCGCGAGGCCGGGGGCGGCGTTGATGGCAGCTTCGTATTCGAGCGCGCGATCCTCGACGTCGGTTTGCACGAACAGCTCGCCCCCGGGCACCAGCGCTCGCACCACGTCGGGTAGCAGGTTCGCGTTCACGACCAGGCGCTTCTCGTGGCGCTTCTTCCACCACGGGTCGGGGAAGTGAATGTACACGCGCGACAGCGACGCCGGCGGTAACCGCGGCAACGCGGTGCGGGCGTCTTCGTAGAACACGCGACTGCGCGCGCCCAAGCCGTGCGCCTTCAGCTTGTTGTCGACGATGGTGGCCCACTTGCGGCGGATCTCGAAGCCGAGCATGCAAAGCTGAGGCACGGCGGCCAA